>Ga0307509_10004455_pt1 | contig 20182 bp, 16 predicted proteins | sample 10_EM_MG_FD_202245 | JGI IMG/M metagenome (GOLD analysis project Ga0307509, IMG submission 202245) | Populus trichocarpa ectomycorrhiza microbial communities from riparian zone in the Pacific Northwest, United States - 10_EM | ecosystem: Host-associated > Plants > Roots > Unclassified | place... | reverse complement strand
AGAGTTGACCCTGATACATGGCTTTCAACAGCCGAGTTTTTCCGCTCATCACTTCCTGCTGACGAACTGCCCTGTGGGCGAGGCGGACGTGAGGAACTAGCCCGCTATTACAGAGAAGCACACCCTCCTGACCAAGCTGCGCGCGTGCCGAGATGGTTAGAAAACCGTCATCTAGACCAAATAAAAGGTGTTAAAAAAGGGGTCCCAAGAGTTGGCGGCCGGGACACAATCGATGGGTGGGGTGCGGGAGAAACACAGCCGCGGGCCTCTCCTCAGATATCATTTGGCCGCCGGCCGCTCGCTCCGTCGGTGGACGCTACAGTCGTGTGCAAGAGGCGCAACAAGGATATAGAACATCGGGCATGGGCTACATACGCCGAAATCAGGGGCCTGAATGCTATCCGTCAGTATTATATCGACCACCCTAACGAATTCCGTCACATACCAGTTCCACAGGTATATACCCACAGTTTTCAGCGACCCGAGAGCAGTCTCGTGTACAACCGGCTGGAGCGTGGCTTCATGATAATGGAGAATATCAAGGACAATAGAAATTTCTGCCAATCCTTTCCCCGTGGGGATCAGGGTTGGACATACAGACAGAAACGACGATTCGTGAGGAAGATGGCATTGATACGCCTCCAATTGTTCTTCATACGGAATGGCCAAAACGGAGTAGAACCTCCGATCCAAAGCCGGGTAAGGATTTCTGTCATTTGGGAGGCAAGAAATTGGGGAAATAAAGAATCCTCGCTGACAGAAGAACAGGGGGTCCTCGCAAGTGTCATTAACAAGAAAGCTCCAGAAGGTTCTGGGGACACTACCCTCTGGGAAGCCAGGTTCAATCCTCCTTATCCAGACAATCGAGCCTGGGTGGATGCTTCCCTTTCACGGGAGTACGCATTTTGGCAACTAATACTTAACGACCAGTCCTTACACCATTTGGTCCCGGATCAGATTCCCGCTGGGTTCGATACTGCCGGTTTCCTTGGGAGACTTCAGGCCTTCCGAAACTCCCTTCGAGATCCGAGGGTGCACACTTTCCGCAACGAACCCTTCCATGTTCTCACGCACCGTAAATTCGCACCCCCCCAAGATCCCATTCTCATGAAGGGCAAGAAAATCAATTGCATCGTCGACTGGGAACACTCTGGGTATTTCCCCGTCTCTGAAAACATCAAAGATATTCTCCAACAATACCGCGGCGCTGGTCTGGCAGACGCATACGTCTGGCCTGATGATGCAGGGCCTTTCTCGGAGTGCGCGTTTCGTGGCTGGTCGTGGGATGACTGGATACAGAATATGCGTGTTAACAAGTGGCAATTAGAGAGAACCTGGGACTCGAGGCAGCTCTTAGGGCAACCAAACCCTGCAGATCGGGTAGCCTTCGAGGACCGGTTTAATTGGTATGGACGCATCACTCCAAACGACTTCAGGTACGGCGACAAGTACGCCGACCAGGATATCGATGAAGATGACGGGAGAGATCCAGCTACGATGCTTAGAAACCCGGTTCCTATGGCACCCTGGCAAAATGTGGATTATACCAGTAATGAGCAAACGGCATTCACTACTAATCCTCATTATGGGTGGTGGTATGGACCCGTCATGCATCTCATAAACGACTACGTGCAGACTCACCCAGACTTCCCTCCAATGTGGAGCTGGCAAGACCCTGTGATAGAGGATTGGGGCCTCAACGAGACCAGCTTTACCCAGCGCTTTTCGATATAACACCTTAGCCCTACAAAAAACTCGGCAGTTCCCCTCTCTCCCCAATCTGGTGGAGCCAGCTCCATTGTCTGCCACCCCTTTCCCCTCCGGAGTCTGTTCTTTATTATTATGATTATTATCCAAGAGCCCTGTAACTCGATAACTTTTACCCTATTTCATTGGAGTGGTCTTTGAATAACCCTACGCTGTTCTCGAGCACTATATGTCTGTCGTCAGAGGTGTCAGTGAACACCGCTAAATCTTTCTTTCTTCCGCGTTTTATTATTCATCTACCTATTTACTTTACTTTCTTTATTCCTTCAGCCTTTCTCCGAATCTTTTCTTTCTTTCCCTCCTTCCCTCTTTCCTTCTTTTTATATTTCTTTCGATCCTTCTACATCCTCTGTTCGAGTCAAAGCCTCCCGCTTTTTATGATATGTTATCTTGGAAAAAATGAAATAAGATGAAGAAAAAGAGGCTCAATTCATGGCCGGGCCACTCTTTATGCGTGAGTAAAAAAACTAACCAGCACCAGGCTCAATCAATCCCCGATATGCAACCGAACATGTGCTCATTACCGTGATGGAAATAACTATACAACTAAGCCAGTGGTGCTACTCGAAATCGACTTTCCCCCTTAACACGTGAGAAACATACATATCGCAACCCCCGTATTACATATCACGATACGTACAGTTGCACCTGACTATAATAAACCCCTTATAGTGAATCTCTGGTTATAAGGAACAGTTCCTCGCAGCCTCTCTAGTGGGTTACTGCAGAGACCAGTCTGCTATACTAGTAGTAAATGCCCATTGTAAAAATTGGTGAACATGGGGTCTTGATTCTTGGCGTTCATTATAGCCAGGTACGACCGTACAGTACCTATACTGGTACTGGACCAGATTAGATTCAATATAGATGGCCTCCATCTCACATATTATCCACTCGATCTTCCCCGGGGGAACCTGTCTGCCTACCTACCTGCTTACTGCAGGGTATAATAGTACTATCATACCGAGCGAGAGAGAAAGCCCCGAGTAGAAAATCTACCCTACCCTACAGTGCCCTACTCTACTATACAGCACTTCCCTGTTCCCGGCGGGCACGCACGTATTATACTCAGATATTATGGAAGTGAAAATCGTGTATGCAAAGAACCCTGCTATTGAGGATGAGTTATTGAGCTGCGCCAGAATACTCGAGTGGAGCTAATTAATAGAAAAGATCGGCACATTCAAATACGGTAGAGGAGTCCTGACCAAAACTTGGCAGACATAACTTAACACATCACTGATGATGTGTATGATAACCACGGCCCGCACAATTTTTCTGCAATAGTATTAAGGAATGAAACTCGAATGCAAGTGCTCGGGGGTTTAACCTCCCAGCGGCCCCCTCTCTCACTTAATCTGCAAGATTCCCGAGCCTTCCAGGTCTTATTCTTGTCATGCTCGATTTTTACTTCCATATTCGAGCACCATAAAGAAATCCCTTCTGACACACACTCGATAATCTCTGGAATCAGACCGACCGGATGAATAGGACGGAGAGTGATGAGGTATGATTCACAGCGGAGAGACCAAAGATGGAAATTTCAATCGTATGACATCATGATACAGGGACATATAATTTTTTATGTCAGTATTGTTTTATATGCTAGAAGTGGATAAATATACTCATCCTTTTACTTGTATAAGTTTATCAATAAAGATTAAGGAGCTGACCAATCTGCACCCAGCCCCCCGCCAGCATTATTACAAAATATAATAACCATGAAATGCTCACCTTGTAGATTTGGCTCCCAAGTCTGTGCCTGTAGGCCAAATGTGATATGTTGTGATCTTCTCGCCAGGGTTCATCAAAGCGAGAAACCTTGTGTAACCAGATGCGAAATACACGTACTTGTACCCTCACAGCCGAGCACAGTAAGAACCCAACATTCTCTCTTTCTCTCTCTCTCTTTCTCTCTCTCTCTTTCTCTCTCCGCAAGATATGATTCGCTGGGAAAGCCACCGCTGCGGGTAGTATTCCTTTGTCCTCCCTGCCTTCCTCCTTCTTCTTCTTCCTCCACATGGAGGATTGACAACTAACGACTTTCCCCAACAAGTGCCCAGGCAGTCAGCCCTGTTTTCGAAGAAGCAAAGCAAAGCAAAAAATAAAAACAATATATAAAAATAAAAAAAAGCATCAGCGTATGATACTACAGGCAACTGAGCAGCCGGTACGTATTAGGAAAATCCCGGTTTCCGAAGAGGGCTTACGTACGATATGAAATAGCTTGGCTAACCGGTCCGGTAGGACTTGTCTCACGGTATCATACAAATTGTCAATATAACGAATGAACGAACAAACAACCTTCAGCTCGAGCTCGCAGTACAGAGAAAACGAAAACTGTCCAGCGCGCGGAAGAAAAAACTAAAACTTGGAGCCAATACAGCAGCACCCGAGCAGAGTGCGCCGGCGAACCGTAAAACCCCCACTTAATCATGGGATTGGATGGATGGGGAAATGGTTCAGCTGGACTGTGCTCGTACAAAATAGGTATCGCATCATACAGTTAGCGGAACTGGGGATGGTAGTCTAATTAACTTTTTCATTTATTTTTTGATTACTATCGCACCAGGCACCCCCGTTGCACTGGTACCGCATACTAGACCAAGCATTGAGTTCCATATTGTGCCTGCGTGAGAAAGCCTTGCGGGCGGGAAGCAAGGAAGGAAGGAGGCAAGTAAAAGAGTGGAGGAAAGCGATAGGGAAAGAATGGCTCTTCTGGAAAAAGGACCAATTAAAAAAAAATTTGCCCCAGATTCTCCTCTCTTGACCCCGTCGTTTGATGTTGCTGTTGTTATTTTTTTACTTTTTTCAGAAACTATTCTTAGCGACAAGTGAGAATTGGGTTTCGAAAATTCCTCAAGGTTGGTCGGTATGGTGGTGGGGGCGGGATTTCGTTGGGTGAATGAATTGCATGCAGTGAAAGGGGAGAGGGGTGGGTTCCATCCGTCTGCTTGTTTGCCTGCTTTCTTTGGTGGTTTGGGGGCGCGGTTAGGGGGCTCACGCGATATCACTCGGGTTGTGCCTTCTTTTTTCTTTTTTTTCCTCCGCGCGGGAGAACTGGTGGGGTATCGCGAGGAATGCGCCCCAAGAAAAACATCCGGACTTGTCGCGAGGTACTTGTACGATACCCGAGAACGGGGAATTCACGAAACATTTGGCAAAAAAATACCCCTGCCTACCCGAGCCGTCCATTCAGATTCGCAAAGCCCCTGTTTTGGGATATTGGACTCGTACTACTGTGCTGGGAGTATAATACTTTCCGACCTGCTGGTTGGGAGCGCCTGTATCACGGTGTATAAGGAAAACTTTACTAAACCCGTTCGTCCCGGGTTTTCGCAAATTTTTCATTAGATCCCGAAGCGGTACAAAGTGCCGGTACTTGGGGACTAGTTGGTCGGTCGCTCGTGCCTTTTCCGGGCCAATCAGGGGTAATGCAGGAGGGCTCTCGCTAATGCGGAAAATTTATCTTCTGGGGTATGACCCCCCTTGTCCTGTGCGAGTATTCTGGGCAATGAACACGGATTATCAGTCTGCCCGGGCTGTGAAGGTTTCGAAGAAAGGAGAAAAGACGGGAAACAAAAAAGTACCGTGTTTCTTTATAATTGTGGATGTGAACACGAACGAGATGATGTGATGGTGTTGTTGAGATACCGGTACTTTATGACTTTGCGTCAGAGGGAAGAAAGAGGGGAAGGAAATGCACTTGTAAGATGACACCCCCGTCGGATGCTGCTTTGAGACAGGACAAAGCAGTGCTGTGCCCGAGTACAGGCACAGTAGACCGTACGGTACTAGTACATTGCTATTGTACCAGTGCAATAGAGTTACAGTAAGGTGGAGTCATTTTCATTCTTTTTTTTCCTCTTTGATCCAGTTGAATGCTCATTTTTCGCCCTTCGAGTGGCTTTGATTTGGATAGCCTCCCCGGCCCCATAAACGGCGACAGCTCAGACACGCATAAGATCGGCTCGTTGAGACTTTTGAGAAAAGGCCACCGGGATGAGTTCTTTTCTCGATTTTGATAGTCCTTGGATTTATTCGTAACTGTAGGATGATGCTGGCGGGTACCCTAAGTCCCGGTATAGCCTAAAAGACTCCTACCGTAAGAGGGACTTAAAATACCCCCATTCCAAACAAGTAGACAATAACACCGCTATCAAAATCATCAATCGTGGACAGAAGAATGGCCCTTGGTTAGACCCTGCTGTGAAAGGATTAACCTCCAACCTAAATGAAAAATTTAGTACATTATGTTGAATGAGGAAAAAGGAAAGACTTTCTATGTACCTCCTTCCACAGCTGTTCTTCCACAGGGCTAAATCTGACTCTACAATACCGGTATTTGGCCATATTGTATCCTGTGGGGTAAGTAAGTCTTGTGGTGCTTAGCATGATGGCCGTGCTCGAGCGCACTTGTATGGCGGGGGTGTGATGCCGTGCTGTATGTCTGTGCGAAAGGTCGCAACTCACATTAATGCAGGCCAGCCCGTACCGGTAAACGAGGAAGGAGTCTGGTTGGTGTGGGCATGATAGGGGAAGTGGGAGAAGCGTGTCCCAACGATCAGATCGCGCCACCGACACGCTGATTGGCACTTGTACCTTGCAGACCGGATTGGTATAAAAATTACGGATTTTGGCCTGCTGTAACCGTACAAGTGCTTGTAGAGTACCGGGACAAGTACCAGTGAGTTTTGTGCAACATCTCATGACCACTGCTGCTCCACTGCTGCTGTTTGGCTTGAGGAAGCGACCTTGGAAGATCATTGCAATTTCCCTTCAAAGAAGCTGCTTGTCTCACGATACAAGGGGGGCCTTTTGATTGCCCCCTGGCTTGCTGATACCTACCGGAGCCCAGTTTATCGATGTGGCGTGTGAGGTATCGTCGCAGCGCGCGACGAATGTGCGACAACTGTTGGCTCAGAATGAATATTGGTGTCATAGGGCCACCTCTTTTATGAGAATGAACAATGAGAGTAGGAAGGCAAGAGCCAACACGAGCAGGGTCTGATCGTGGTGCCTGGGGGGAAGGAGGTGTTTATTTGACCTATCGCAGGTGGATCAGAGTTGCTTTGTCCTTTCCAGCTCAAACGGAATTTTGGAGTGCGAAGCTATTATTTGGCGAGATTCCGTAGCCTTCAAGGTACTGTGCTGCCACGGTACCGCCCTCCTCTCACTACAAACGGATAGGGTATGGTGGGGTCCTCCAGGGAGGACCAATCCACTATATAGACAAATCAGCGTATTTCTCCATTCAGAAGAGCTCCGTGTTTGTCCCAATTGGTTTTCCTCTGGTTTTGCCGAAAAATAAATAACTATTTCACTCAGTCGCCATTTATTGATTTCGCTTGTTCACTAATTAGTACAAGCCGCTAACTGCTTCCCGTGTTCTCTCGATCCCCGCCCCTCCTCCTTTGATACTGTATGTACTGGGCCCGCCTACTCAACCAACACTTCCTTTTTCTCCCCCATCCTTTTTCCTTCCCTTCTTTCCCTACTCTTTCTTTGCATTGAGCTGGAAACTGCAGACGTAGCACCGCCAACTGCGATTGGTGGTCTTCTCGCTCGCCCACTCCCTCTTCACGCCGGACCACGCCTGCTCGCTCATTCTGTCACTCGCTGATTCGTGGCCGTTCATTCTTTTTTTGTTATCCCGTCCAACTTGGCCCTCAGCGGCTCTCACTGTCTCCCACTTTCTCCGCCTTTAGACACAAACTTTCTTTTACCACTGCAGCTCATGTTTCAATCCCCCCGCTGCTCTTAATATCGACTGCCTTCCCATCTTCAGTCACTCTCTGATATCGAGGAAGGAAAAATCTGGCCGACTCGTCCAAGGGTGATCAGTATCCGGCCATGTATATTGGCCGCCCTTCCGTTTTCCGTGCACTGCTTGTGCTTTCACTTTTTGGTGAAATTTCTCTATCCAGAGGGGAAAACATATATCGCCGTCAGGATGGAAATGTTGCAGTGACGACTTCAAACAATAAACCTTCGCCCTCAACAGATTCCCAAGCTCCAAGCCAGACGTCTGCCTCTCGCGCGGCCACAAACACGGTTTCAAATGCTCCATCATCTACAGAAAATTCCCAGAGCTCGGGCCGTCCTAGCTCAACATCTGGGGGAAAGAAGGCTGATGAGACGACCAAGAACTCCCCCGCGCCTACCATGGCCGAGGGCGGAGACGGCTTGACCTCAAGCAATACGAGTGGGTTTTTTCCCTTGCGATCTATTATCGTTGATACGGGTTCGTGGTTGTTGGTATCATCGTAACTAACCTCTTGATAGCAAACCCCGCGGACGAGATCTACCGGGGAGGCTTGCCAATAAATCCTATAATAACACCTGGGATTGCAGTTGCGGGAGTGTTGCTTTTACTTGCTGGTATACCATACTGCTTGATTGGGATCAAAATCAAATTGTAGGAGATATTCGTCTAAACGGGTATGACATCTACTAACAATATTTGGGATAGTCTGCATATTTTCCTATCTACAGCCCTACTAGCTAGTTTGGGTGTTACTGTCCTAGTTGTCTACGTCATGAACCCACCCGTTAAATTCGCAATTCAGGGAGCCTATGTTACTGCTGCAACGATTACTGGCCTTCTGACAGGTGGTTTGGCCGTTGTATTTCCTGAAGTTACGGAAGCCCTGGGTTGTTTGTTGGGCGGCTTTTGTGTTTCTATGTGGTGTCAGTGCCCTATTTCCCGTAAGCTGGTTGGCGGTGTTTTGCTGACTCAACCCAATCAACAGTTCTTGTATTGAAACCTGGGGGGCTGGTAACATCTGTCTACGGCAAACTTATACTAATTGCTGCCTTTTGTTTCGCACTTTTTGCTTTAGCATTTTACCGGCTTACTAGGCCATATTCTTTAATATTTTCTCTTTCTTTTTCTGGGGCAACCACAATAGTTCTCGGGATCGATTGCTTCTCCAGGGCTGGCCTCAAAGAATTCTGGCTTTATATTTGGGGTAATGATCAAGCCTCCTTTTACCCCCCAGGGTTGATCTGGCGGTGGAGAGATGCTAACCGATGACAGCCCTTAATGATAATATTTTCCCTTTGGCGACCAATAATTATCCACATACCCGTGGTATTAGGGTTGAAATCGCTGTCATCGTCCTCATCACAGGTTTTGGCGTTATGTCACAGGTCAAGCTTTGGAACATTCTTAAGGGGCGGCGGGATGCTAAGGACGCCGAGAGACGAAGACAAGATGCAGATATCGAAGCTATGGATGCGGATGCTGGATTGAGGGTTGAAGAGGAGCACAAGTTGGAACGGGAGCAATGGGAAGCAACCTTTGGGCACAAAAAGGTAGATGGGGTCATTATTGAAGAGAGACCGGCTACTGGAAGGATAAGCCGAGCGGACTCGGGGCTTGGGGATGATGTGGGCTATGGAAAGAATAGCATTGACCAGGTTGAGGAATTTGTGGAGACCGAAGAGATGAGAAGGGAGCGTGAGGGGCATATTCAGATGGCCCAAATGAAAGGTATTGGGTCTCAGCCGATAAACGCATCTGGAGGGGGCACAACGGAAAGCCAAGGACCTCCAAATCAGGACCAAGTATCCGAGGATGCCGACAAAATTGAGCCAGTTGAAGGCCCGGATGCTCCGAAACACGAAGGGGCCCCTACATCTGGGGCTGTTTCAAGACACCAATCATCACAATCTACCACTCCAGATGATTCAAATCAGCTTACCCCCAAACGGCTCTCCTCCCAATCTGTGGCGTCGCAGGAGGCAGCTGTGCAAAGGTCTAATGTCCCACCGCCACCTGTGGTGATCCCTCTTCCGGTCCCAATCCCGGTTGAGACCGAAGATGACGATGACGAAATATCTTCTCTCGCCACATTTGCTGGATCTGATCGGATTATCAGCCAAGAGATAGATGAGGATACTATTAGATCAGTGGTCAAGATGGTTGATGAGGAAGACAGGGCTTCTAGTGTAGCGGCAACCCTTGATGACAATGAGGATGAAGCGGTTGACCCTACGGAAAGGGATTTCTCACCCATCGATGAGGCTTCGCACGAGGATTCCCCCCCACATGCACCACCGGCCAAAATTGAAGTGGAGGAAGTACCTGACGAGTCCCACAATAGAGATTTGGGTTCGATCCTCGCTGGGGAAGAAACACAGGTAATGACTGAGAATAAATCCGAGGGGGCGGAAGCGCCAGAGCCTGGAAAGAGTGATGCCCCATTACGGGACAATGCTGAGAATGACAACGTCACCGAAGATCACTCGAAGAGAACTGATTCCCCCGATGAGACAACTCTTGCTGCACCAACATCCAACTCCACGCCTCCGGGCACCTCGCCGCCGTCGGTGGCTTCTACGGCCCCAGCGAATCTCGCCCAGATACGGGGAGATCTAGCACCAGCATCAACTCCCAAGTCCGAATCGAGTTCACCCTCACCATCAGTCCCAGAAACACAGCTCCGGGCAAAGTGCTCAAAAGTCGTCAAGAATTACCGAACGAATGAATGGGCAAAGCATCTCGCAGATGCTGAGCTACCAGAACTGGACATGTTGGAAGAAGCCATCGAGGCCACCGATGCTCCCGAGGAGACTCCTGCGCCAGTCCACATTGAGGAACTCCAGGAGACTGCAGCTATTAAACCGCCTGCACCCTTAAGGGCGGTCTCTAGAGTATCCAACTACGAGAATCCGAGCCCAGCGCCGGCTCCAGTTAACCGCCCACCTGTGCAGCTAGGAAAATCACGTTCCTCCATTCGCATAAGCTCTGCACCGAATCCTTTACCAGAGAGTGTTTCGCCTGTTGAGCGCTCTATGCCGTCTACCGGTAGGGCAACGCCGGTGCCGTTTACGCAAAATACCTTAATTGGGAAACGTGAGAGCATGGTTCGAAGTAGACAGAGCTTCAATGCTCTGGCCGAGTACGGGACAACGTCTCCCTCCCCAACCCCACAGTCACCCCCAGAACCCAAGCATCAACAACCTGTAGCGGTTGCTGCCCCAAATGCGCCTTCCGGCTTTCAACGCCAATCTACAGGCCCATTTTCTCAACTCCCCACAAGTGATAATAAGTCTGCATATCAGTATCGACTTAGCATGCTCGACGACGATATGCCTTTGGCTGATCGCCGTAACGAGCTCCTTCAACACGTGCCTCAGGCCGGCGCTGTGCCGGTACCTCCTCAACAGCAGCAACGCCGCAGCCTCTCGCCCCAAGTGGATAAACGTGAAGCCATGCTCAAGAATTGGCGTGAGACAGTAAAGGCAGAGCTCCAGACATCTGGTCACACAACCCACGCCATCCAAGAGAGAAGGGGTGAAATGTTGAATGAAAGGATTCAATCAATCCAGAACGAACGCCATAAGAATCTGAAAGAAAATTTCAGGGATGAGATGTTCGACGAGAGGATGCGGCAGAAAGATATGCTAGACCTTCACAAGGAGGCCATGAGGAGGATGCAAGCGAGTGCGAACAAGCACATCTAGGAAAATGCCCCACTCGGGGCGTGTGAGAAATAGCTTCCACTTTCTTTTTCCATCTGACGTTTTGGCAGATTTATGATTTCAAGTACATACTTTAGCGTGAATTTTGCATGATTGCTTGCACCTATGTACCTACCTGCGTGGGATATTTCTTGTCATTCTCCTAGATTGGTAGGGGTTAGCGTAGGCGACGGGTTAGTTATTTTGGAGCTCGATTGTTTTTTCCCTCTCTTCATCAGATGCCTATTTCTAGCTAATTTTTTCCCCTCGAAATCCTACCTATTTTTGGCATTTTGTTTTTTCCAGTTTAAAATCTTGCCCAGCTTGCATCCGAGGCCTTTTCTCACTCACTTGCTCATTCATGCCTCTTTGTCCCCATAGTCCCTACCTCCTTTTCCCTCACTCAAGTGTCGCGATATTTTCACTTTAAGGAAAGGGTATGGAGAAGAGACAAGGGGAGGTGCCGGAATGAACAAGGACTGTTAGCTAGACTTGACTTTGCATGCTTAGATGTTGGTGGTGACCAGGTATGGCACGGGTTGGTACCGTACATAGATGAATGGAGTTTGAGGGGAGAGATCATAACTTCGAAACACTGCTGGTGCGAAAGTGAACATGATATTACTAGGAGCGATTCTGCGGCGGGGCACAAGGCTTGGTACGCGGAGCTTGAACTCTAAGATACCATGCACTGTATTTATACCTGGCACTGGTTTTTATGGTAGGTATACACTACTCACGAGTGATATTGCAACTATCGCCCGAAATTTCCTACTACCATGTCTTCCAGACCAGACCAGACCAGACCAAATACCACCTTATCACCGGCGGCCATACCCATTTCCGCGAGCGTACATACCAACCAAACAAGCTGTGCTGTAATGCACGATAAGGGTGAAGTGGGGTTGACTTGGTGCACTACACCATGCTATAACGATATCATAGCGGTTATAGCATGTCGTTAGATACGCAATCAACTATTGAACGTGATGTATTCTAGGAAGGAAGCACCTGCACAACCCCCCCCCAGTCCATAGCAGATACCCACTGCGCCGGCACAGCGCTTCCAGAACAGGAGAGACCTTGTTATACATAGACAGACGGAATGCGCATGCTATGGGGACAACCCCCTCCCTCCATCCTGGTTAGTTATTTATACGAAGAGATAGCACTGCGAGTGACGGTTTATGATGTCTAGCTTAATTTTCCTCACCACTTTTCTTTCTTTCTTTCTTTCTTTCTTTCTTTCTTTCTTCCATTACACAAGCGTTCCCACCCCTCCCTTCATGTTTATTTTTGTTAAAATTTCAGCCAGGTCCCCGAGGCATGTGTCGTACCGATATTGAAAAAATATATGTGTATAATATTGGGATAAAAAAGTTGAAACCGGCATAATAGTTTATAATAAGTAGAAAGGTTTCTGAGGTGAAAAAGAAAAAATATATACGATATTTATAATAAATATGTTCCGCAAATATGGGTATTATACTCCACAAACTATGAAGGGGAAAAAGAAAAAAAGCTCTCTCTCTCTCTCTCTCTCTCTCTCTCTCTCTCTCTCTCTCTTTTGGCGCCGTTACGATTCCGAATCCAGCCCTGCCTCAACAAATATCATACACAACAAAAATATCATTCCAGTTTTGATATCATACTCGCGGCCAACACACTCCTATAATAATAATATTATCACAAAAACTTCAATAATATTATGCAAAAATTTGTGCAACCATAATATAAAAGCTTGCATGTCGAGCGGAGCCTGGATTCCGATAGCTCTCATAATCTGCTTGGGGGGAGGGGTAGCTAACTCTAGCTATGGCTTGGTGGCGGTTCGTTGGTAATGGGCGGATGGATAGTATGGTGTGGTGGGACTGTACTGGGTAATTTCAGGCGGTGATGGCATAATATGTGCCTGTTTTCGGGGGTGCGTCGGGCGGTAAGGATTGTTGGGGGGGGCAGAATATCACGCTGGATGTAGAGAACGGGTTTGGAGGGAATCTTGGAGCTTGGGGTTGTTATTAGTTCCCTCCCCGGTTCTTGTGGGATTAGTGGTTGGCCAGGCGGCTTTGGTGGTGGGTTCAGAGCGGATAAGGGAAAGTAGTCTAACTGTTCAGTGAATTATTTCATCTAACTACTCGGTTAACAAGCACTTCCTCCCCGATTCGTTCCGTGTAGTATTAAAAGTGCGCTATATCCTAAAGAGGACAAGTGCCAGTGCTTTCCCCGGCTAAAGTCATGCTCATTCCCTGTGGGATCCAAGGAATCGAACCGGGACAATCACCCATAACTCGAAATCACAACAGCTACCATTTCCCAGGGGTTGCTACTTGTATGTTAAAGACAAAGCAGGGCGACCTAATCGCAGGTCATAGAATACAGCAAAGATATGAGCGACAGACATTTCGAAACAGCAATCCGGGATACGAGCGCATCCATCGATGAGAAAGGGCGAGCTAACCCCCGAAATAGACTCCAACAACCTTTCGAAAAAGAAAGAAAAAACGATCAACTAAGCAAACATCCAGCCATCCACGAAACAAAGCGACTCTAGAAATGTATCTCTTGTTTTCTCAAACATCAGATTCAAGTTCCCCAGCGCTGCTTCTCCACACGCAAGATCCAGACAATCGTCAGCCCACCAGCAGTATAAACTGCTGCGGCCACCAGACAGAGATACCCCCAATACAGTCCTTCGCAATACTTCCCTCCTTTCTGAAGGGTGTTTGCTTCGATGTCGGTTTGTCCAGGAGCGGAGGTGGGGGTGGTGCGGGTGGGAGGGGAGGAGGAGTGGCCCCGATCTAGGATGAAGACTTTGACAACAGCGACTATCCAGGCTAGTGGGATCAAGAAGCCGATTATGAAGAGCTGATTATTATTATCTTATTAGCTTGATGATCCTAAAATTGTGGTGTAAGGAAGGAGGGAAGCACATTGCGAATGATGAGAGAGCCAGTTTTCATACCAGCTTCCCCTCCTCCTCCTTCGACGAAAGGAGGTGCGGGAGTTGCGGCGGTGGGGGGGTCAATGATTCCCTTGCTTTCATCTCCCCAGTTTACAGAGAGGGTTGAGGCTAGGGAGCAGATGGAAGCGGTGTCCGGGGTGGTGATAGAAGTGCGGGTAGTGGTACTGGTAGTAGAGTCAGACATTTTTAGGTGGTCTATTGAGTTTGAGTTTGAGTTGTTGTTTGATAGGTGTTTGGTAGGTGTTTGGTAGGTGTTTGGGAAAAGCGTTATTGAGAAGACGTGGACGGAGGGAGGAGTTCGTGGGAGTTGTTATAGAGCTGAATGGAGTTGAACGCAGCTGGGAGGAGGGCGAAGTGAGATCAACGGGGACGGTGTTGAGTTCAATGGGAGACAGGAGCGGGTGCCAGTCATTAGGGTCGGTTTTATGCCATACTCACAACAGGCTACAAGCACTGGCAGGTAGGTTTGGGGTTAGGCTTCTTGTAGTTTGGATTGTTTACACGATAATATTATGATATGCCCTTAGAGAAGTTTCCTGAGGGCAAATACCCTGATACACGTACCGGCTAGACGACATCACAATATAAGATTGGAGTCTCAACTGTTTCAGTATAATGATAAAAAAACACACTTGAAGTCCTCAGCACTCGAGTACCACACCACCCCAAGAAAAGCTACCAAATAAGCATTTCCCTCCCCGTGCTACCATCAAACCACCACCACCACCACCACCACACTTTACAGCACTCACCACACCATCACCATACCACCCACCCCCGCTTCCGCCGCATCTAACTAACAATACCTCCACCGGCCCCCCGCAGTCAATTCCCCCTCCCTCGCGGGACTATGATAAGATTACCGTACCACAATTGCAGCACCACCTGAAACATACCCGAGCATTAAAGTTGTCTTGGCAGGAACCGCCGTTTTTTTGGCGCCCCACCGGATGACAGATTGCTTACATACTCGAGTAGTACCCTACCGCAAGCGTCACTTAACTTACTCGAGTACAGTACACGTCCCTCCATCTTTGAACTCCAAAACCTGACCGTGTGCGATACTGGTACTGCGACTCATAATATCATACGGATCACAGGCATTAATTAGCGCAGGCTTAGAACGCGTTTTGAGAGTTCCGTCGTTTTTTTTTTTTAAGCGAGAGCCGTCATGGGTGCTCACTCGAAATTGGACTACCGCTCGGAATTCTACCAGGCAACCCATCACCACAACTTGAGCAATAGGAGGCTATCATTATAGAAATTTCTTCCTACCCTAGAGGTGTCGGCGGTGGATTGCATTCTATTCCTTTCTTCCATTCTTCCACCACCTCGTGTTGTTTTCAAGGAGTACACGCCGAAGCCGGTCGTCCAGGAACGGCACACTGTTACAAAGCACACATGCGCTTTGACCTGCGCGAAATTACTCGTACTCCCACTTGTAGCTGGGACGGAAAGGACGAGAGGGCTAACGAGGGCTGTGCGGGACTGAATGGGGTTCGCTTGGGTGGACTTTTTCGTGACTTGATAATATGTGATACTCTTCCCCATCTAATATAGTATTTTGCAGGAGGGTGGAATCTGGGTGATTGTTTGTGATTGAGTGTGTGCTTGTAATTTCTTCAAGGGGGATCACCGCTATGACACGGCAGGGTGCAGGGGGCAGGGGAATTCTGAAATTCTGGAATTCTGTACCGGTGCCGGTATGCACGATGAAAGTGCTGGTCTGCCGGTATCTGATATCGGCAAAGCAAGGCAAGGGAAGGGATTTGTATTGATGCCCCCCCCAGCATGGAACCCTTATCGAAGATTAGTGGCTCTCGAGGCCTGAGTGTCAGTGCTTGGGGCACCATTCATTCACTGTCTGGGCATGACACGATACGTATCCGGTGGACCGGGTGCGAGGCATTCAATCTTGCAGGAGGGGTCAGGGAAGGCTGTGGGGGAGTTTGACAGGTTCTTCGGTCATAGCACACGTCAGGGCATTCAAACGAAAACAAAGTACCGTAGTGTACTCGTACAAGCAAAGGATACGAGAATGACGAGAAGCATTCGGGTTCTGTACTCGAGTACTAGTGCAGTGGTAGGAACGACGGTAATGAACCGTTTAATTACGGTGAACAACGGAATAATTAGGTTGAATGGTTCCCTATTTTTTTTCCCCCTCTCACAATAGCTATTCAGGGGTTAATTGGTATCTGGCACACTCGGATGGCACGGTTTCGTTCGTTTGGTTCAAGGCTTTGTTTGGCATTGTAGATTTGGTAAAGGTTGTGAGCCCCCCCCCTTTTTCTGGAGGTCCTGTTTAATTAGCGCTTGGCGAGATACCGAACTCGAGAATGAGAATTCACAGTATATTTGATTCTTCAGAGCGAAGCTTTTGGTACGGAGAGCCCTGGGTTCCCTCTCGCATCCTTTGGGAGATTTACAATGCCGGTAACGGTGCGAGTACGATACACGTACACGTGCAACACACAAGTGGCTCAGTTTAATGGGATCCAATAAAAAAGGGTGGCTGTGCCTCCGTGTGCCTGTTTTGTGGTTACTGTAGCCGCAAAATTCCGGAACATGGGGTCTGCCCTCGTTTTATTCCCGTCATCATTCCGCGAGCGTAAGTACCGGCGCTGGTGGTTAGTTTTGTGGGTTTGATGGCTTTATCGAGGATTATCGACCGAGTACAGGAGGTGAAAGTTGTGAGTCGTGAATTACCGTACTCGTCCATCCTTTGATTTTGTTCCTGCGAGTCACCTTGCAGTGCGGGACGAGTGTTGTACGATAAAGTGTTATTGTGCGTTACTCGAGTATACTCGTAGTGTACCTGCACTGAGGAACGGGAAGGCCAGGCACCATTAAAAAGTTATCCATTCAGGGACGAGTGATAGGGGGGGGGGGCCGAGCAATTTCCCTTTCTGGAGAATATCCTTTGTATCTCGTCCCCCCCATTTGAGCTACCTTACGAGCCTTTTCCCTCCCAAGCCATGGTGGGTGTCTCAGCGTGCCAAAGTGGGACCAAGACACGGCTCAAAGAAGAGAAGGGTCGCTGAGAGTTTTCTTGGTTGGTCAGACGAAGTCATGGAGAAGCCTCCGAACCATTATTAACTTACTCCTTTTCGGGAATAGACCAGACTCGAGAAATTATTATTTCCCTCTGCTCGAGTTATTCTCGTGAGTGCTGGACCTATTCGGGTTAAGTGATGTCTTCTTCCCCTGCCTTCTCTTGTGCTCAGACCAGCCCCCCAGGTTGAATCAACAGTGTTCAATCAGCTTCATTATCGGTCCTGAATCCGCTCATCCCTCCCTTTTCGTTCTACTCCCTTCCTCCACCGTTCTCATCTTGTCGTTTGTTCTGCAAGTTCTAATCCATTCTTTTTTCGTGTGTGTGTGTGTGTGTGTCTCTGAGGGGGAAGGTGTGCTTACCACATTACACAGTAACAGTGCTTGCTCATCGCCTGTCTTGTGCATCCGGGGGAAAACTTTTTTTTTCTTTCCTTCTTCCCCTGCTGCCGACGTGGACGGACAACTCAACCGTTTTTTCACTTGCCTTTTTTCCCTGTCCACCTCATAACTCGGTCAATTAAGAAAAAACAACACTTCATCACGCGAAGGAAAAAGAGGAGAATTTCACACCGAGAAAATCACCAAAGGCGTTTCCCCCCCCTTCGCCTTTTCACCTCTCTGCGTCTATCCGTCTGAGCGCGTTATTAATTCGCGTCGCTGCTGTTCCGCATTCCGCGCGAAAACCTACTGATTAACTGTGCCTTACCGCCAGCACACCGGACCATCACTTTTCCGCCGCCAAAAACCCGGATCCCCCCAAAACTAAACCACATCACACCCATTACCACGAACGAACGAACCAAGGGACCGTAAACGTGCCAGCGAGGAAGAGTGAATACCGAAACACACAACAGGATAAAACACAATCGAATTTAAGCAAATCAACAAACCAATATGCTTCTGCCGAGCGCATTACCGTGCGATGGTCGCGCGCCATCCAGTCCTTTGAGAAGGTCCTCCCGTCAGTCGCAGCAGATGTTTGCATCTTACCGATCACCACCACTCGAGGAGCCAAACCTAATGGCGAATGCGACGTCTGGGTTGATACAAACATGCAAGCGATTACATCAGATTCTCTCCGTCGACCGGTCGAGCACCCCCCCTCCACCAACGTCGCCGATGAAGCTGCGAGAAGTGCCCCAGCCGAGCACGCCCCTGCGGAGGGCTGCTCGGGGAGGAATACGAACGCCCGTGAACAGGAACAAAAGGTGTAGAGCGGTGGCCTTCTGCGGGAAGGAGGACGATGTTGAGAGTGAGAATTCAGACCAGGAATTACGGGACCCCTTCTCCACGCCAAAGAACAAACGCGCTCGGCTGACGACCGCGCCCTCGCCCCCGAACCGGAACCTGCGATTCACGGACGCGAGTGCGGAGGCTTCGGAGGAGGACACAGTGTGGACTTCCGAGGAAGACAGACAATTGGTCGAATTGGTACTGCGGAAATTGAAATTGTCCAAGGATGATTGGGAAGACTGCGCGCGAAGTCTCGGTCGACGGAACGGGAAGGCCTTGGGCAAGCGATGGGACTCCCTCATCTCAAATAGAGGATTGGTACTCCGGGATAAACGGAGGATAAAGCCCCGCCCATCAAGGCGGGTCTGAGGCCATTCTGCTCCCAGATCCACTCCGTTGTGTTTTTTTTAATGACATATTCTTCTTCGGTATTGATATTTATCAGTAGACGTCCTATTTATTACTTACAAAAGGTTCCGGGGAGTAACAGTCTTTTTTTGGGATCTTTTTTTTTAGTCACGTGGGGCGTGCTTGCACGCTTCAGTTGTTTATATGATACCCTTGTATGAATTTTTTTTCTACTTAAACCTAACGCGTCTCCTTTGTTTTATTATTTCTTTCTATTTATTTCAACTGTACTATTAGTCGTTGGGAGAGAAGGGGGGGCGGGTTTATGATATCTAGGGGGTTGGCTGGTTGGTGGGGGGGTTGGGTATTGGTATTGGGTGGCATGGGATTGGATGACTTTTTTTTACTGCAACGACCTGTATATTACTATGTTATGATTGTGACGATATATTGAAACTACCTTATTACGAATTACTTGCGTATGTACCCCTTGCTTGCTGGCTCAATTGATCCGTGCCCTCGCTTCTTATCTTTTTGATTTTCAGTGCTTGAGCAGGGGCTCACCAGTCAGTGCTTTCAGGCTAGCGAGTGACCACAAGGCTTGGGTTGTCATTACTAAGGCACGATGCTAGCGCAGCCAACCAACGACAACTTGGCAAATCAACCACACAGTAATTAACCCCCACAATCCCACTACGGTATCATACCAAATCCGTCAATCAAACCACCACCACCGCCACCACCACCACCACCACAACCACAACCACAACAAAACATCACCACCAAGTTGCACCAACCAAACCAAAAACCCCCAAAAATGTCCACCACCACCGCCACCCCGCTCACCGCCTCCTTCTCCTCCCTCCGCTCCCTAGACTCCCCCACGGCCTCGGAGTACAGCGCGACCCTCATTCACCCGCACCATGCCCGACAAAGACGTCCCCTACCCCCCATCCCGGACCTCCGCTTCGAGGAGAGCTACCTGAACAGCATCGCCGCGGCGCACGGCGTGTGGTGGCAGATATTGCTGATCACGCTGAAGGACCAGGTGCTCCTGCCGCTGCTGCAGGGGCTCGGGTATAATTTGTTGCTGATTGGGTGGAGGGAGTGGAATTCGAGGGTTCAGTGGGGGGGGAGGGGGATTGGCGGTTAGTGTTCTTTCTCTTATCTTTTGTTTGTTTGTTCCTGGTTTGGGGTGGGAAGGCTGATGGAGGGGGAGGGGGGATATAGTGAGGGTTAGGAGGTGGTGGTGGGGAGTTAATGGTTGGGAGGTGCCCGGGGGGTGATGGTTAGAGAGGGGTGTTTTTTCTTTCTTTCCTTTCCTTCTTCGTTCTTTGATTTGGGGTT
>Ga0307509_10004454_pt1 | contig 20182 bp, 21 predicted proteins | sample 10_EM_MG_FD_202245 | JGI IMG/M metagenome (GOLD analysis project Ga0307509, IMG submission 202245) | Populus trichocarpa ectomycorrhiza microbial communities from riparian zone in the Pacific Northwest, United States - 10_EM | ecosystem: Host-associated > Plants > Roots > Unclassified | place... | reverse complement strand
GGTTCCAGGCCGCTCTTGACGGGATTGGCGTCCTTGTAGGCGTCCCCGAAGTCTGGAGACTGGGATTTCATATGTCCGAGCGATTGCTGTAAGATTTGGATAATTATCAGAGGACGACTGAATAAAGATAATGGCCGCTTCAATCCGTACTTCGATGTTATTGTATGGCTCAATGCGCTGGCTTGGAAGGATGAAAGATGATTTTGCAGGTGGCATAATTCGCAATCAAGGTGATTTGAGATGGTAATCGGTTGATAACTGAAGTCTCTGTTTTTCTATCTTTTATCAACTATAAATTTATCATTGTCTACCAAGACATTATTACTAATAATTCATATATAGAAAACTAGCTACAAAGTGATGTTGAGCCACAAAGTGATGTTGAGCTGCAATCTTACGTTGAGCTGGCAGGCACTCTGTAGGAGTGCCCCAGGATGTGAGCCAGCGAACATGCGGGGGTTGCGGCCGCACGCCGCAACCTTGGCACGATTAGAGTGGGCGCGCACGTGAATAAGCGAGCCGTATTAAATGCTGCCACTCCCAACACCTAGTCTCCAACATGTTGCGGAGGCTTGGGAAACGTTTTGATTGATGGTCGGTTTTCCTATTAATTGTATACTAGGGAATTGAGTTTGGCGCTGACTTCCAACGGACGGTAGGTGAACTGACTATAGATTGCGGTAAGCGGCGCTTTGCGGGGGTCTCTTCCGTGCTCCCATTGAGCTGCCAAAAAAGACGGACTACCCAAACCGGTAGGCTAGTTTGAGGTCCTTCCGGCACATTTATGTCAAAGTGAGAAATAAAGTAGATGGCAGCGCGAGAGAATTCACCTGGAACATAGGCACTTTGTAGGAAGGATGTAAAATGTAACTTCCACAGTTAGCACTTGGTTCGTTCGCTCGCTATGTCCTAATAACCAAACGGTAGGGGTAGGCGTGTAGATGAACACAAATAATGCGTCCTGATCCTTCCGTGGATTAACACACCTATCTCTGTATTTCCCCACATGCTCTTATTCCTCCGTACTCATACACTCCTGTGATAGAAGAAACACATCTCGGGCAAATCTGCTCCGCAAACAGTTAAACAATCTATCGCGCTCCCAAAAATCTGCAAGGCACCCGAACGATCTGTCACACTCCCGCAACTGCACGTCCCTCGAACAGTTTAGGGCCGATACCGGCATCCGAAGGGGTACTGGTATCATAGGGCGGGAGATAGAGGTGCTGCCGGGAGGTTTCGTGGTATGGGGATACCTGGGATGATCGGAAAGACGACGGCTTCAGTGGAGAAACAATTAGGATGTGGGCAACAAGAGGATCGTTCGATTTGGGAGTCATGCGGCCGGACGAGGCCTGTCGGTTACCGGCGCAACGTGAGATGCAGGGGTAGGAGTACAGTACAGTACTTGTAAGGCATGCATAAGGTTCCACAAAAAGCCCCACTTTTCTTCCACCCAGGAATTCCGGTGCGTCAGTCGACCGACCCCATCACCCACCATCCACAGTGTCCTGAGCGGCAGAAAGCAGAAAATGTCGCAGTCTTTCAGTAATAATATCAACTCTTTGAACACTACTATTAATAACTTTGCAATTGCCGATGAGCGATCCAACATCCTAGCCTGGCTCTCCCCTCTTGAGCCTAGGTTGCGGCATCAGGACATCCAGGACAACCGGGTTGAAAATATAGGAGAATGGCTCTTACAAACTGAGGAATTTAGAAGCTGGTGCGCAGGGAGTGGAGGAGGTGAATCCAATAACGCAGTTTTGTTTTGCTATGGAGATCCGGGGGCCGGTAAGACTTATATTAGGTAACAAAGACTACCCTCGATGAATGGGAGAAATGGACAAGTGCTGACAAACTGTGATATTAGCTCATTGGTGGTAGATAGCTTGTGCGATCAAGCTGCGGGAGAAAGTGTCGCGGTTGCGTGTTTTTATTTCGACTTCGCCGCCCACAACGAGCAGCCGTCGACGAGTGTGCTGGGGGCCATACTCAAGCAGATTGTAGGCGGACTAGATGAGGTACCGGGGGAAATAGCGCGCGCCTACGGGGATCAGAAAAAGGTCATTGGTGGGCGGGGACCGCGACTCTCCGATGTTGTGAGAATGCTGCAGACAACCTCTTCCGAAAAGCGAACATTCATTTGCATTGACGCCCTAGACGAATGCGCGGCAGGACACCAGGCCAAGCTTCTTGGTTCGCTGAGCCAGATCCTACAAAAGTCACCGGGCACTCGAATATTCGTGACTGGGAGACCACACATCCAGGCCGAAATCGGAAAGCGTCTTGCTGGGAGAGTAACGAGCGTACCCATCACTCCTAGGCGAGATGATATCACCAGTTATCTCCACAGTAGGCTAGATGAGGACACAACCCCGGATGCGATGGACAGGAGTCTGGAAGCAGACATCCTGAAGAAAATTCCTGAGGATATTTCGGAGATGTACGTACAGGCACCGGCACTGGGAGGGTCACCTTAAGCTTTCCACTGACAGATATATCTAGATTCCTGCTAGTCTCGCTGAATATCGATGCCATCTTACAGGAAACCACAATCCACCGCAGGCGACAAAAGCTCAACGCAATGACAGATGGCTTGGGGCTGGGGGATGCTTATAGTGCAACTCTGAATCGGATAAAGGGACAAGGAGGGGAGAAGGCCAGGCTTGGCATGGCCGCCTTGATGTGGATCTCTCACTCGGAGCGGCCCCTGAACCCTGATGAACTGTGTCACGCCCTAGCAGTGGAGATGGGGTCGCCGAATCTCAACACCGACAATGTCCCTTCAATTGGGACACTGCTATCCTGTTGTCAAGGGCTTGTTGTGGTAGATAAGAAGGCTTCCATAGTCCGGTTAATCCACTTTACCCTTCAAGAGTACCTCAAGGCTCAGATCGAACTTTTTGGCGCAGCTCACAGGACCATGGCAGAAACCTGCTTAAGTTATCTGAATTCTCAGCAGGTCAAGGCTCTTTCGACTATCCGCTCTCTCAGCCTCCGCAGCACACCCTTTCTCAAATATTCCTCGGTGTATTGGGGAGCCCACGCGAAGCGGGACCTTTCAACTTGCGCTAAACTACTTGCGCTGAAGCTATTTGACGACTACGATAACCAAATACCCGCTAAAATCCTCTTGGAAGAGCAGGAGTACTACTCGCCCACAATTGATTCCGCCAAACTTTTCCTATTCGGTGGTCTACACTATGCGTCTTTTTTTGGAATTATTGAGATTGTGGTTGACTTGATGGAGGTGGGAGGTTACGATATCAATCAGGAAGACTGCATTGGTAATACACCTCTCGGGTGGGCTGCTTGTAATGGGCACGAGGGCGTGGTTGAAATACTACTCGGAGGGGACGATATCAACGTCAACAAACCGGATATGGACGGTCAAACACCACTTTGCTGTGCTGCGCAGAATGGGCACGATGGAGTGGTGAAAATACTACTCGGACGGGACGGTGTTGACCCCGGCAAACCGGATAAAGACGGCCAAACACCACTCTGCTGTGCTGCCCAGGATGGGCGCGAGGGAGTGGTAGAAATGCTGCTCGGACGGGATGACATTGACCCTAACAAATCAGATATCTATGGCCAAACGCCACTCTGCTGTGCCGCGCAGAATGGGCACGAGGGGGTGGTGAAAATGCTGCTCGCACGGGACGACATCAACCCCGACAAACCGGATAACGACGGCCAAACGCCGCTCTGTTGTGCTGCCCAGGATGGGCGCGAGGGAGTGGTGAGAATGCTGCTCTGCCGAGGCGACATTGACCCCAACAAATTAGATATCTATAGCAAAACGCCGCTCTTTCGTGCTGTACAGAATGGGCACGAGGGGGCGGTGAAAATACTGCTCGCACGGGACGACATCAACCCCAACAAGCCCGATGAGTGTGGCAGAACGCCACTCTCTTGTGCTGCTTGGGGCGGTCACGACGGACTGGTGAAAAATCTACTGGGGCGAGACGACATCAAGCCCGATAAACCAGATATCTATGGCCGTACGCCACTTAGTCGTGCTGCGAGGAATGGGCACGAGGGAGTGGTGGAAATTCTGCTCTGGCGGGACGACATTGACCCCAACAAATCAGATATCCATGGCCAAACACCACTCAGTTCTGCTGCGCAGAATGGGCATGAGGGAGTGGTGAAAATACTACTCAGACGGGGGGACGTCAACCCTAACAGACAGGGCTGGTTCGGCAAAACACCGCTATGCTGTGCGCCGAGAATGGGCATGAGGAAGTGGTGAAAGTGTTACTCGGGAGAGACGACGTCAACCCCAACACACCGGATAAGGACGGCCGAACGCCACTCTGTTGTGCTACTGAACGTGGCCATTCGGGAGTGATAGAGTTACTACAGCACCCAAAGTCCACCACTTTTAGAATCGCCTAAGGCCAAGGAGGCATCGCCCTCATTACCGTCTCCAAATATGGGTGACCTATGCGCCATTCCCGCACGGGCCAACAATTCTATAAACATGTCTACCGCCACCACTTCCCCTGTCGGATTCCCGCTCAACCTCAACCCGCAGTTTATAACGCCGCCTTGTGGTAATTCCTTTCCCCCTCTCTGTGGTAAGCATACCGCGGAAATCAGCCCTAATGCCTCCCCGTGTCTGAAGGAAATCACACCTACTAGGAATGTTCATATTCATCACTCACCCGCCCCAGCCCCTCAACTGATTTCCTCACGTAGCCAGGTCAGTATAGTCTAGAGTTTAGCATCGGTGGAGGCTATTTGTACTGTATTAAGATTAGCCGTAGTGGCTCGAAATTTCCTTCGTCTTTCCATTTTCGGCCATTCTCCCGTTGTAAATCCTCTTGGCACATTTGGTCTTTGCTACATCTGTAGTTTCTTTATTCCCTTTTCCTCTCTCTCCTCTTGAGTGCCGACCTGAGTATTATTATAGAGATAATATAAACTGCAAATCTTTCTGGCTCTCATGAGAAGCGATGTAAATGCCAGCTACCTAACGTATGATGGCGGTTAGACTCCAGAGATGATGCTTAAGTGCTACAGCCCTCGAGGTGTGAGGTTGGGGGTACTATTTCCACTTTTCAGCCTCGCTCATGAAGGAAAACTAACTCAGTAAGGGGTCTTTCAACTCCGAAATCACCTCCATTTCTATGAAGACCGACACCCCACCCTGCCTTGCCAAGAGTGATCCCACAGCGCTGTAGAATCCCAACCTAAGTTGCAAGAGCGTTAGAAAATGTTTTCCATGCATTTACCCACCACAAACCGGGCATCACAAAAAAACACAATCCCCCACCTGAACTCACCACACCCTTGCCATGTTCCGATAATAGCTCTCGAATGGCACTGTACGATACCGGATACCACAATTGTAGGGCACAATCCCGGGGAACAATATTCTGTGCATTAAAATTCGACACTGGCTAAAATCGTCTTTTGCCGTGGGGGGTTCATGTTGCGGAATGTGCTGAGGAGACAATTTTGCCTATTTTACATAGAAAACCCGCAATGATTGACTTAGAGGATGGTTAGGCAAGGAACTTAAAGGTGAGGTTTTAATAACATACAAGGAAGGACACCCGCAGAAGTAGGATACCGGGGAAGGGCTAGGTTGCATCCCCGGTATTCCTATCTTGAATGATGTGAGGTGATTGTGTATATAAAATTGTAAATTTGGCTTCTTTTACTTCTCCGGTGCTCGGGTACACCCCCTGTCTACATCTCCATTGAGATACGAACTATCCCGCGATAGTATCTTGGTTGGCCAAGTTCGGTGGATATACGGTAAGCTACCGGACGGTGTGGTATTGCGTAGAGGCCCATGCTAGGCAGCCATACTGGGCTAATGTCGGAAGTATTACTTCAATGTGAGGTGCGGACCACATATGTTCGGCCAACTGTCAGGCTACTTGAAATGTGGGGTACGAGAAAGTAACTAGAGTCATATTGATGTATGTTGATACTGCGGATTGTTATAAAGTACCGCAGTCTCTGGTGCGTCTATAGGCGAGCAAGCAAGATAGAATCAACCTCTTTCTTTCTTTCATCGTTCGAGTCCCATTACTATACACTGCATCTCCGGCCTCTTCTGCGCGACCTCCGATAGCTAACACCAAACCTCTACGAGTGACGGCCTGTGACGGCACTATAACCAACCCAGGAAAGAGTGATGATAAGCAGTGATCTTAAGATAGCAGCACTCAAGCGCAGCAGTGTGTGCGAACTGACTAAAGCAGGGTTGATTTTTTCCCTCTGCACTGTACATACCGTTGTAGTCATAGAAATTTTGTTCGTTCCGGGGCGCAGTATACAAAGTCAGTGCACGGATGATAATTTCATTTAGGATTGTTTACCGGAGATCTACTCTCTGGCTCGGCTGATCAATTCAACACGCTAGTGGATTTTGGGTACTAAATTATCCCTAGCTGCGATAGAAAGCTAAAGTTATTCCTCAACATATCCAACGACTCCCTAAATTACCACCCGGGTTAGGATAGCAAGCGTTGCTGGTGTTGGCAGACTTGCTCCTCGATCATTAGAAAGATGGGTTAGATTATGATGGATATGATGGCCCGCCATGCACTGACAATGGTGCGGTTTACAGGTATTATATTGAAGGCATCCATGAATATCAAAAGCACATACCCTGTTTTCAAAGACATAGTATGGTATTCCGGAAATGTCTCTCCGGCCCGTATAAACTTCAGGAGGGCTCCTGTGATGTTTTGATTTGGGAGATATTTAAGCCTTCCAACCGATCTATTGGTAAGGCTTGGTACAATCTGTATTTATGCCAAGTTAGATGATTCCACAGCAGGCGTCCCAAAGCACTTTTTCATCAGAATATAAGAATTGTGCTGCAGTTGAATAGAACTATAGGATGGGACTAAAGGCGGGTGGAATTTCCCACGATTGGTGAGGTAGGTGTAGGCGGGGCGTTGCCTTGGGCTTTGGCTTTGGCGGGGTTGGTTTGGCAGCCCGGAGTATCTATTAAGCTCCATAAGGGATTCCGCTTTCCTCCGCCCACACTATTTCCATCAACTGGTCAATTCAATCACCTATCTTCAGCCAGTTATAGAATAGCGGATATGCCCCATGCCAACTCCTTCAGTACTACCAGCTCCGACAATGGCGTGTAGAACAACTGTATCATTGCCAATGACCGGCTTTAGATCCCGGCCTGGTTATCGGCACTTGAGTCTCGGTTATGGTGTTAGGAAATCCAAGACAACCAGGCGGACAGTGCAGGAAAATGCCTCCAACAACCGGGAGATTTAGGAGCTAGGGGAGTTGATTCGTATAACGTGGTTTTGTTTTTCTATGGAGATCTGGGGGTGGCAATAGTGGTATAAGGCAAAAAGGGCAAGGGTCGATGAATGAGAGGATAAAATGCCGGGGCTGAACGCTTTCACCTTGATTTCGCGGGCCTAAAAAGAGCAGTCATTGAGGAATATGCTGGGCGGTCCATTTATGCAGGTTGCAGGCTGGCTAGACGAGGTACCGGGAGAAACATTGCGAGCTTAGGAAGATTAGAACAAAGTCATTGGTGGGCGGCTATCCCGACTTTCCGGTGGTGGGAGTACTACAGACTAAGTTACCTCTTGAGAGAAATCTTCATTCCACTCTATTAATGCTCTAGGTGAATACGCAGAAAGATATCAAGTCAAGCATGTCGGTTCTCCAAACCGACTCCACCAAAAGTCTCTATCAATGCGGGTACTCCCGGCTAAGAGATCCCATATTGGGTGTGACACTAGAAAGCGTATTTCTGGCGGAGCAGAGGGGGTATCCATCACTTCAAAGGGAGATGATATCATCCGTTGTCCGCGGACTACAGTATGCTAGAGGAGCACACAAACCGGGATGCGAATGGCAGTGCTCCGGAGGAGATCCGAGGAAAGGGAACTCAGGAAGATCGTTCCGGAAATGTGCTTTATGTAGAACCAGCGACACTCCCGAAGCTACCTCCGGATATCCACTGAAAAATACATATGTAGATTCCTGAGATTCTAGCTGACTACCGATGGGATCCTGTAAGAAACGGCAATTCATTGCAGGCGACGAAAGCTCGAAGTAATAACCAAGACTTAGGGTTGGAGGATGCTTCTGGTGTAAAGCTAGACTGAATGAAGGGACGGTGGAGGTAAAGCCAGCCCCGGGGCGGCCGCTCCAATGCCGATCTCACTCGGAGCTGCCCTCGAAGCCCAATTAACTCCTACAGAGCTGGGATGGGCTCGCCGGGGGTCAATATTTAAAATATACCTTCAATTCGGACATTACTGGCCTGCTGATAACTTAAAGACTTGCTGTCATGGGCAACCAGAGTTTCCCAGCCAGTTAATCAACTTTAGCCTTAGAGAATACGGTACTATGAGGGCAAAATTAGGTTCATAGGTTTTGTTGATGACTGCATGTTTGTAGGTGACATAGTCGGGGTTCGCATCAACCGGGGGTTTGTGCAGACTGTCGTGGGGGTCATTATGGGTGTAGAGCCTTCGCAAGGCCTGTTCTCGCTACTTGCTTGTTCTGAATATAAGAGGCAGGGAGGGACACTGGAGGAGAACGCCATAGATTTATTACTGGAGCATCAACGGTTGGTCAGGGACAATAGAGATATTCTTCTGTATGGGGAGGCCGAGGGGCGCGACTTAGAAAGCGAGTTGATTTGTTTTCTTTGCTCTTTTGTTCTCTCTTGTGTGATCTTTTGTGAACTTTAACAAACCTGGTTACTCGCTCTAAGGTTGTGGCTAGACTCTACAACCCCCGAGTGTCTCTAAACCCATAACTGGGGGCATTCTAAGGTGCTAGTAAAGAGTGCACAACAACCCAACATAACTCTACTGATTAACACAACTTTGTCCCTTACCGTAGAGCCTTCGTGGCAACATCGCATTTCTTTGTAGCTCAACATAACATACCGGTAGGGGTCCACTGTAGGTACCGTACCTGTCAAAACACACCAAAATAAGCGGAACCCAACCCTCACAAAGTTCGCAGCACTACAAACTCCTCTTCATCAATTATTACCAAACCTTCCCTGTGGGCATCTAGGAACTCAGTGATTCAGTCCATCTTACTTTAGCGACAATTCATTCTGGATTGGGACTTGCACGGGCAAGCAAAGAGCTAGTTGTCAAATTGTTCGTGCCAAGCCTGGAAATTTGTATGGGAGCCCATACAAAAAGGTACTTAATTTTTTAAGATGTGATTTTTGTAGGCCCACAAGCAACACAATATGAGCCTGATTCACTTCACTATTGTGAAACCGGGGGCGTGCCTCTAATACACTGAGGTGGTATGATATATATTCAATTGAGGCAGGAATGGCATTGTGGCGTGGTTGCGAAATGGGGCCACGGACTGTACTTGAGCCACAAAGTTATGTCCAGCCACAACGTTACTATCCTAGCCACAAAGACAAAGTTGTTTTGAGCCTCAAGTTGGGTGGAGCGGTCAGGGGCTCTCTTGAGTGCCCCAATTACGAGCCTCAAGCATTCAGGCTGCTTTCCCTTCTTGCTTACAAAAATACCTGAACCTTATTTGCGGACTTGAACTTTTATCTCGGTATAAGGCTTTGCGATAAGAAGCGGTTGAACTCGTATTCTCGGACTGCCCGGAAGATCAGGTTTGTTTCTGTGGGTGATTAGGATCCTATAGGAGCGAAAGGGCGGAGGATACCCTAAATGTTCTTTTCCTACCTCCTACCTCATCTCAAACCTTCTCATACAGCTGACTGGACAATCACGGATTTTTTTTTTAAGATATCGGCATTCGTACCAGTAGCGGATCAAGGCTCTCTCATCTAGTCGCTCTCCCGACCTCCAAAGCTCTCCCTTTTATTCGCAGGCCCACGCCAAGCGAGAACTATCAGATCGGCTAAATTACTTGCGCTGACACCCTTAGACGACTACGAATACCACTGAACTATTGCTAGAACGGCAGGAGGACTACTTGTGCGCTGCTGGTCCCGACAAACTTTAGCCGTTGGGTGGTCTATACTGTACCTTCGTTTTTGGTTGTCGGGGTTGTCCTTTGCTGGGTGGAAGTGGAAGGCTGTGATATCAGCAGGGAAGACTTTATGAATGCCGGTAATACACCTCTCGCGTGGGCTGCTAGTCGTGGGCACGAGGAAGTAGTGGAAATGCTACTCGGACGGGACGACATCAACCCCGACAAACCAAATAACAATGGCCGAACACCACTCTGCTGTGCGGCGAGGAATGGGCACGAGGGAGTAGTGAAGATGCTGCTCGGACGGGACGACATTAACCCGAACAAACCAAATAACCTTCATGGAACACCACTCTGGTATGCTGCCCTGAATGGTCACGAGGGAGTGGTGAAAGCCCTACTCGAGCAGGGCAAAGTCAACCCCGGCAGGGTTGGTCGATACGGTCTAACACCGCTCTGTGGTGCTGCCAGGAATGGGCACGAGGGAGTGGTGGAAATACTGCTTGGACGGAGCGACGTCAGCCCCAACACACCAGATTACCCTTACCAAACGCCACTCTGTTTCGCGGCCCGTCATGGGCACGAGGGAGTGGTGAAAACCCTACTCGGGCTGGCCAACGTCAGCCCTAACAAACGGTGTAGGTCCGGCCAAACACCGCTGTGCTGCGCTGCCCAGAATGGGCACGAGGGAGTGGTTAAAATCCTACTCGGTCGGGACGATGTCAACCCCAATAAACTAGATACCAACGGCCGAACGCCACTCTATTATGCTACCGAACGTGGCCATGTAGGAGTAATAGCGTTACTAAAGCCCCTAGAATCTACCACCTCCAGCACCGCCTAATGCCCAGGAGGCATCGCCCTCATTACCACCCTCGAATATGAATGACCTATGCGCCATTCCCGCACGGGCCACAACAATTCTATAAACGTGTCTGTCGCCACGGCTTCCCTCCACCTCATTCCCGCCCGACCTCAACCCGCAGTTTATAACGCCATCTTGTGGTAATTCCTCTTCTCCTTCTGCGGTAGGCAGTCTACGGAACTCGGCTTTAATACCTCCCTGTGCCCGAAGGAAATCACATCTGTTGGGAATGCCCATATCCATCACCTACCCGCTCTAGCCTCTCTACTGATTTCCTCACGTAGTCGGGGTCAGTGTAATCTCGAGTTTAGCATTGGTGGGGGCTATTTGTATCGTGCTGAGATCAGCCGCTGTGGTTCGAAATTTCCGTCATATTTCCATTTTCAGCTGTTCCTCCGTTGTAAATCTCTTAGCATATTCGTTCTTTATTTGCTACTTCTGTGGTTTTCTGTGTTCCCTTCTTCTCCTTCTCCTCTTGGTGCCGACCTGAGTACTGTTAGAGAGATAATATAAACCGCCAGTGTTTCTGGCGCGCACGAGAAGCGACATAAACGCCAGTTAGCTAACATGTGATGGTGATTGAACTCACAATATAATAGGTTTAATGGAGACGATGCTTAAATGCTACAGCCCTCGAGGTGAGGTTGAGGGTGCTGTCCCCACTTTTTAGCCTTCGCCATGAAGGAAAACCTGCCCACTAAGAGGTCTCTCAACTCTGAAACTATCGCTAATTCTATGAAGACAGGCGTCCTGCCCCCTATCTTTCCGAGGATCATCGCACAGCCCCTGGCGCTGTAATATCTCAACCTGCAAGAGAGTTCGGAAATGTATTCCATCCATTTACCCACCACAAGCCGGGCATCACAAACCCACAAAATCCCTCCAACAGGACTAGCGAAACTTGGCCATGCTCGGACATCTGCTCTCATGATAGTGTACTATCGGAAATCAAAATTGTAGGGCACAATACCGGGGAACGATATTCTGCGCACTAAGGTTTCACGCCGGGTGATGGCGTCTCTTGCTCTAGGAGTTCTTTTTGTGGAAAGTGCTGACGGGTTAAGTTGGCACATTTTAGCCAAACAACCCGCAATGGTTAATTCAGAGGATTGTTAGGCGAGAAACTTAAATATCATGTTCTATTAGCATACGAGGAACACCGCCCACAGATGTAGGATGTCGGGGAAGGGGTAGGTTGGATCCCGGGTATTCCCATCCAGAATGATCTGAGGTGATTGTGTCTATAACATTGTAAATTTGGCTTCTTCTCCTCCTCTGGAGCTCGGGTACACCCCCTGTCTACATCTCCATTGAGATCCGAACTATCCGGCAATGTTATTCAGGCTAAGCTTGGAGGATATAGGGTAAGTTACCGGACGGTATGGTATTGCGTGGAAGCGTATGCTTGGTGGACATACTGCGCTCGGTGCAAGCCTAGACGAGTGACGGCCTGTGACGACTCTATAAAACAATCGAGGAGAGTGGTGATCTTGGTGTTGGAAATTTGGCTGCTCATCACATGCATATATTCCCATGCATGCTGGATGAGAAACGCAACTACAATCATCTGTTACGCACGGTTGAATGAGGAATGTTCCACTACCATTAACCTCATACCATTCACGACATCGATCCTGCATACTCGATGCAACATGATCAAACATCAATCACACGGCACTAAAACAGGAACACTCACGATAACCGAAGAACAGCCTTACCCTCGGCTTCACATACAACCTGCGGCTGGCCACCTTACAATACCCTGGGGAATTATGATCAAACCTCGGAACTGGTTCGGGAAAGAGAATGCCGCAAGTGCTGAGTGGGAGAAACCGAGAAGAGAGATTGTGCATGCGCTGGTAGCATGTCGCGGAGGAAGGTTAGGATATAAGGAAGCCTGTTTTTCCCTTTATTTGTTCACTATCAGTTCATCGCATTTCGTTCCTCTCTGTCTTCGTTTTACTTCATTCTTCACTGCCGTTTGATCACTTTCAGATTGTCCGTTCCTTTGATGAGTTCTTTGTCTGAGTCGCACTCCTTTTATATCTGCTATATACAATCAACTTGCGTCAATCCGTATCCGAACTCTGAATCCGCTGTGCCTGAACCTTGTTGTTGAATACTTGGTTGAGATGAGAGCACTCAAGTGCAGCAGTGTCTGTGAACTGGATGAAGCAGAGATGATTTTTTCCTCCGTACTCACCGCTCTAGTTATAGCAATTTTTTTTGTTCCGGAGCACAATATAGAAAGAGTGTACACCCATGGTAATTTCGTTTAAGATCGTTTACCGGGGATTTGCTCTCTACCACGGCCGGTCAGTTCAACACGCTAGTAAATCTGGGGTGCTGAATTATCCCAGATTTTGATGGAAGACTACTCATCAACATATTTAACCACTCGTTGGATTACCACTTGGGTTAGGCTAGTGGTTGTATCTAGTTGTGACGAGCTCACGCCTCTCATGATTAGAAAGGTGGATTAGATTATGATGGACATCACGACCTGCCATCACACTTCTAGCGGTCCGGCATACGGATGTTATATCCAAGTCCTTAATGGGCATCAAAAAGCACACAACCTGTTTTCAAAGGACCCGGTAGGATGATCCGGGAATGGTTTTCCGGCCTGTATCAACGTCAAGAGGACTCCTGTAATGCTTTGAGTTGGGAAATGTTTAAGCCTTCCAACTGATTTATTGGTAAGGCTTGGTACACTTGTATATATACCAAGTTATGCGGTTCATCTGAATATAGGAATCGTGCTGTAGTTGAGCAGAACCGTAGGATGGCACAAAAGAGCAAAAGCCGGAAGAGTTCCTACTGATTGGTGTGGTAGGTGTAAGTAGGGTGTTGTCTTGGAGACTTGGGGTTGATTTCGTTGCCCAGAGTAAGTTATCCATTAAGTTCCAGAAAAGATCCCGATCTTCTCTGACTCTCCATGATTCTACCAACCGGCCAATTCAATTACACAGAGTTTCTCTTTCTCCCTTGCCACAAGCTCTTTGGGCTGTGGTTTACGTAGCACGACACTTGATATGCGAAGATATGAGATGAAATACACGAGCGACATCTGGTGACGTTGTGGCAAGCCACACAAATAGGGCACTGGCGTGATCAAAGTGCATGGGGTGTGCGGGTACCGGTATGCCAGTGCACAAGGAGGGGGGGAAGAACTCGGCGAATAGCCGGTACAGCGGCTTCTTTAAACCTAGCGCGTTATCATACCATCCAGAGAATCACGTCAGTAGACTTGCCGCTTTCAGAATAGAGGTTTCACGCCTCCAAGTGTGACTTGGATCTATCGATCGTAGACTGATAGTGAGGTCATTGGGATTGAAGGATTTAGAAAGATAAGGTTTCTTGTCGGGTGGTTTGGGCAGCGGGGTCGATAAGCGCCAAAGGGCCTAAACATCTACGAGTATTGAACTGCAAACTTACTGTATGTTGAGCCGCAAAGCTATATTGAGCCACAAAGCTACTATCATAAGCCACAGGGTAATTTTGAGCCTCAAAGTTGGGTGGAGCGATCAAGCGCTCTCTTGAGTAGGTTGCCCAGCCTCAAGCATTCGGGGAGTGCGGCGTCCAGCCACACACTTGGCATGAGTGTCTCAATTGTGAACATCTCTTTCGCTCTTCGCTTACCAAAATACTTGAACTTTGTTCGCAAACTCGAATTTTTACCTCGGTATACGGCTTTGTGATAAGAAGCGGGTGAACTCATATTCTCAGAGTACATGGGGGATCAGGTTTGTTTTTGTGGGTGATGGGTATCCTGCAATATGTGAGCCAAGGGGCAGAGGATGCCGGTGATGTCCTTTCCCTACCTCCTGACTCATCTCTTCCCTTCTCATACAACCCCCTGGGCAATCACCAAGAGCTGTCTAAGCCTTCGGAATTCACAGTAGATCAAGGCTCTCTCATCCAGTCGCTCTCCCGATTTCTAAACCTACCTTTTCTCCAATATTCCACCCTCTACCTCGAGGCCTGCGCCAAGCGAGAACCATTTGATCGGCTAAATTACTTGCGCTGGCACCATTCGACGACTACGAATACCGCTGAACTATTGCTAGAACGGCAGGAGAACTATTCGTGTACTTTTGATTCCGACAAATTTTGGCTGTTGGGTGGTCTAAACTGTGCCTCTGTACTTGGGATAGTCGGGATTGGCTTTGGTTTCTGTGGAGGTGGAAGGCTGTGATATTAACAAGGAAGGCTAGATGGGTGCCGGTAGCACACCTCTTGCGTGGGCTGCTGGTCGTGGGCATGAGGAAGTAGTGGAAATGCTACTCGGACGGGATGACATCAACCCCGACAAACCAAATGGCAATGGCCAAACACCACTCTGCTGTGCTGCGAGGAAGGGGCACGAAGGAGTGGTGAAGATGCTACTCAGACGGGACGACGTCAACCCCGACGTGCCAAATATCCACGGCCGAACGCCACTCTGGTATGCTGCCCTCAATGGGCACGTGGGAGTGGTGAAAGCGCTACTCGGACATGTCGAAGTCAACCCCAACAAAGCGGGTGAGTACGGTCTAACACCACTCGGTGGTGCCGCTAAGCATGGGCACGAGGGAGTGGCGAAAATCCTACTCAGCCGGGACGACATCAACCCTAATGAGCCGGGCTGGTTCGGCCAAACACCGCTATGCTGTGCTGCTGAGAATGGGCATGAGGGAGTGGTTAAAATGCTCCTCGGGCGGGACGATGTCGACCCCAATAAAGCAGCTTACGGTTTAACACCACTCTATTATGCTACCAAATGTGGCCATGCGGGGGTGATAGCGTTACTACAGCCCCTAGAATCTACCACCCTCAACACCTCCTAAAACCGAGGAGACATCGCCTCATTACCGTCTTCAAATATCGATGACCTATACGCCGCTCCCTCACGGACCACAGCGATTCTATAAACGTGCCTCTCGCCACCACTCCCCCCCTCATTCCCACCCAACTTCAACTAGGAGTTCATAGCGCCACCTTGTGGTAATCCCTCTTCTCCTGCGGTGGGTATACCACCGAACTCAGCTTTAATACCTCCCTGTGTCTGAAGGAAATCACATCTGCTGGGAATGCTCATATCTATCACCTACCCGCCCTAGCCTCCACTAATTTCCTCATGCAGTCGAGTCAGTGTAATCTACAGTTTATCGTTGATGGGAGCTATTTGTATTGTGTTGAGATCAGCCGGCATGGCTTGAAATTTTCATCATATTTCCATCTGCGGCTGTCCCCCCGTTGTGGATCCTCTTGACATAATCGTTCTTTATTTTCTCCTTCCGTGGTTTCTTTACTCCCCCTTTCTCCCTCTCCTCTTGAGCGATGACCTGAGTATTATTAGAGAGACAATATAAACCGCAAGCCTTTCTGGAGGACACGAGAAGCGACATAAATGCTAGTTACCTAACGCATGATAGCGATCGGACTTCACGATGCAAATGGTTTAATGGAGATGATGCTTAAATCTACAGCCCTCGAGGTGTGAGGTTGGGGGTGCTATCCCCACTTTTCAATCTTCATGGGGCAAAACTAGCTCAGTAAAAGCCTTTCAACTCTGAAATTATCTCCAATTATATGGGGACCGGCATCCTGCCCTATCTTGCCAAGAGTTATCGCACAGCCCTTGGCGCTGTAGAATCTCCTGCAAGAGAGTTAGGAAATGTGTTTCATCCATTTACCCACAAGCCGGGCATCACAAACTCACACAATCCCCCCTGCTGGGCCAGCAAAACTTTGCCATGCTCGAACATCTGCTCCGATGATAATGCGCGATACTGGAAACCACAATTGCAGGGTACACTACGAGGGAACGATATTCTGCGCACTAAAATTTCACGCCGGGTGGTGACCTCTTTCGCTGTATCATAGCAGTTCATGTTTTGGAAAGTACTGACGAGTCAAATTGGCGCGTTTTGGACCCGACGGCCAACAATGAGTAATGGAGAGGATTGTTAGGCGAGAGACATTATGGGTCTGCTCTAGTAGCATACAAGGAAGACCACCCGTAGGAGCAGGATGTCGGGGAAGGTGTGCGTTAGATCCTGCGCACTCCTATCCGGAATTCCATGCGGTGGTTGTTTATATAGAGACCTAGATTTGGCTTCTTTCCCCCTTAGTTTGACCTAGTAACCCCCCCCCCCCCCGATCTAGATTTCCCTTGAGATCCAAACTATCTCGCGAAATTACCACGTCAAACCAAGTCTGGCGGATATAGGGTAAGTTACTAGACGGTGTGGTATTATGTGGTACAGTATGCTAGATACACATACTGCTCTCGCTCCAGGCTTCTACGAGTGACAGCCTGTGACGGCTATCTAAACCAACCTGGGAAAGAATGATGACAAGTAGATAATCTTTGGGAAGATGACAGCACTCAAGTGTAGCAGTGCTGAAACAGGGTTGATTTTTTCCTCCGTGCCTACCGCTGTAGTCAGCAATGTTGTTTGTTCTAGGGCGTTGTACAAGGGCTGTTGGTCTACGGTTTTTTCATTTAAGATTGTTTACCTAAGATTTACTCTCTAGCCCGGCTAGTCTACTTAGTAGTTAGGCGATTCTAGTGCAGGCGTCCCAAGGCACTTGTCCATCGGAATTTAAGAATTATGTTGCAGTTGAATAGAACGGTAGGATTGCGCTTAAGAGTAAATTCATAAAATTAGCTATGTTCGATAGAGAGTGTATTGGGGTCGTTGTTCTTTCTATGCCTCCGGACGTGTCCTATATATACACAAACTTGACTTTACAGAAAAACTCTTCATCCACAGCACCGCTCATAGTCTCTCCTATCTTCGCTCCGCATCTCCAACTCCTGAGAAGCTTCCCGAAACTCTTATTCCCCGATTCCCTTCTTCGCGTTTCGTCCTCTTACACAGTTTCCCTCATATTTTGCAATCCTTTACAGTCCTGATACTGTCGTCTGTTTCCTAAACATCATAGTGCGACACTAATCTATTCCAACCCCTAGTGAACCTTAATCCCAAACCACCGGCCTTTCCTAGTGCCAATTCCTAAACCGTCCCAAGCATTCCTGCTTCGTCTAACTCCTCAACCAAACATACCATCACTCTTCTAATACCATACTACTCAATCGTGCAGCCATCTTCAAGCACAATTCTTCTCAGTCATCCATCATGAGTGTTTCAGCAATGTCCGAGAAATGGAACCTTCGTGAATTTTCAACATAACTGTGGAGGGGATTTCTTGCGCTTCGTTGCGATAGGTGTGGGTGGGGTACCGGGCTAGTTTGGAAAAAGGGGAGGGGCGGGGAGAAAGCTAGGGTTGGCACGGCCGCTGTGATGTCGGTCTCTGACTCGGATCAGCCCTGAAAGCCCAATTAACTCCCACAGAGTAGAGATAGGGTTGTAGAATGTCAATACTGAAAATATTCCTTTAAAATTTAATGGATATCGATAGCCAACTATTAACTTAAGGACTTGCGGTCATTGACAACGAGGCTTTCTTAGCTGATTAAGCAACTTTACCCTTCAAGAGTACCGTACTGTGGAGGCGAAATTAGGTTCTGAGGGCTTGTTGTGGATAACCACATATTTATGGGTAGTCGTGGCTGGCATCGCCGGGGGTTTGTGGAGGGGAATGTCGTGGGGTCTTCATGGGTGTAGAGTTTCCGCTGAGCCATTTTTCCTCCGCTTGCCTGGTCTGAATATAAAGGGAGGGGATGGACTCCCGCAGAAGATCATCGATTCATTAGTGGAGCATCACCGGTCGATCAGGGACGATATTAGCATTATCCCGTGTGAGAAGGTTGAGAAACACGATCTAGAACGAGGATTGATTTTCTTCCTTTGCTCTTTTCTCCCCCTCTTTCTTGTGCGATCGCCCGCGAACATCTACAAACTTCGCTACTGGTACCTCTTCCAAGGCGGAGGCTAGGCGCAACCCCCGGATGCTTGCAGACTTACCAGAGGTGGCACTCTAAGTAAAACCGTGCCCAACAACTCAATGCAGCTTCCGGCTCAATATTACTTTGTAGCTCAGAATGGTAAATATGTGGCTTAACATGACTTTGTGGCTTAACGCTGCTTTGTGCAAGTACGGTACCGTAGTTCAACATCACATTAGGAGTCCGCTCCATATAATTTAGTATTCTACTTTGCATGTATTTCTGCAACCCAGCCTGGAACTCAATACCCAGAATTATTAACATCTACTATATTATGCAAATAGGGGCAACCACAGCCTGAATTTGTATCTCATCATCCTGATATTCTCTACCCACTGGCCAGGAAGTATAAAAGATGGTACTAGTGGCATAATGGGTCATGGTGTGGGGAGTATACGGTAATACGGTATCGTATGTTGATAAGGCGGGCTGTGGCTAAACCGCAGACTTATGTTGCGCGACAAACATGTGTCGAGCAACAAAGTATTTCGGTACTCGAGCGCAAATTAAATACTCGAAATGAGGTCGCGGCGACGATTTCCTCTCAGCTATCCGTATGAACTGTACCACCGGGGTGTACCTTACAGTACCATGTGCCTGGATTGGCTATCTCCCTTACTGATAAATAAATCATTGAAGCCGCTAGCACCTTTCCAACCTCAGTGCTGCCTACTATTACCTCAACAACCACAACACAAAAATTTCCAATCTTTCATTTTTGTGCATTCATTCCGCTCTAGGACTGTCTTGCAGAATAAATCTTTCTTTTTTCCTACTAAGAAGTCATACTACTTTTCACTTAACTTATTGATAATTAATGATAAAGCACGCAGCTCTTGTCACGAACATTTCGAATAGCAAAAACTGGGTATTGTAGATCTAGGCAGGATAGTGGTACTAAAGTATAATAGGATTAGCGGAGCAGGTTAATAAAATAACGAATACCAGTTAACGAGACCCATCACGCTCTCCAAGCTGTACCCTGTCTAAAAACACTATTCTTTCTCGGGGTGTTTGTTACAGATTGCATGAGCTTAGGGCCCGACCACCGATACCCAATTTACCCAGCTTTTTTACGGTATCATATGTACTCGGGGGGTACCATAAGTCGGGCGACACCCATATAAAGTAACTAGGATTTTTACCCATACAAGTACATGCTTCCTCTCCTCTATTTTCCCTCCAAGTGCAATTTGCACTTTCAGAAACACCACGTACACTATCTCAAGATTTCCGCGTAACTTGACCTGTCAGGTTACATGAATACCACATGGATCCCACGGCCCCACCTTTTGGCTCGGCTCATCGAGGCAGAGGGAAAGGAAAGAAGACGGATCCCAAGCCACCACCTGCAGGTGCTAGGAGTGCTACCCACGAAGGAGCTCCTACCCTGTCCCCGATTTTCATGCCTCAAGGCCCCCCTTCGCTTAAGCGACCAAGAAGCACCACGGTCTCAAGCCTACCACATATTGATGAACAAT
>Ga0307509_10004453_pt1 | contig 20185 bp, 16 predicted proteins | sample 10_EM_MG_FD_202245 | JGI IMG/M metagenome (GOLD analysis project Ga0307509, IMG submission 202245) | Populus trichocarpa ectomycorrhiza microbial communities from riparian zone in the Pacific Northwest, United States - 10_EM | ecosystem: Host-associated > Plants > Roots > Unclassified | place... | reverse complement strand
TCCACCACTCCCTCACCTCCATACGAGGCGGCGGCGAACGAGAGCGGTGTTCGATCGTGATTATCTGGCTTGTCCGGGTTGACATCTTCTCGCCCGAGTAGTATTTTCACCACTCCCTCACGTCCATACTTGGCGGCAAACGCAAGCGGTGTTCGACCTTCATTATCTGGCTTGTCCGGGTTGACATCTTCCCGCCCGAGTAGTACTTTCACCACCGCCTCATGTCCATCCTGAGCGGCATCCGAGAGCGCTGTTTGGCCCCATCTATCTGGCTTGTCGGGGTTGACCTCTTCCCGCCCGAGTAGTATTTTCACCACTCCCTCATGTCCACACCAGGCGGCAAACGCAAGCGGTGTTCTGCCGTTATTATTTGGTTTGTCGGGGTTGACCTCTTCCCGCCCGAGTAGTATTTTCACCACTCCTTCATGTCCATACAAGGCGGCGAACGAGAGCGGCGTTCGGTCGATATTATCTAGCTTGTCCGGGTTAACCTCTTCTCGTCCGAGTAGTATTTTCACCACTCCCTCATGTCCATTCAAAGCGGCAAACGAGAGCGGTGTTCGATCGTTATTATCTAGCTTGTCGGGGTTGACCTCTTCCCGCCCGAGAAGTATGCTCACGACCTCCTCACGTCCATGCTGAGCGGCAAACGAGAGCGGCGTTAGGCCGTTATTGTTTGGTTTGTCGGGGTCAACTTCTTCCCGCTCGAGTAGTATTTTCACCACTCCCGCATGTCCATTCCGAGCGGCAAAGGAGAGCGGTGTTTGGCCGTCATTATCTGGCTTGTCAGGGTTGACATCTTCCCGCTCGAGTAGTACTTTCACCACTTCCTCATGTCCATTACGGGCAGCCCATGCAAGCGGCCCATTCCCCGAAAGATCTTCTTCGTTGATATCATAACATTCCATCTCTATTAAACCAGATACAACCTCGACAATTCCGAAGAACGACGCGCAGTGTAGTCCACTGAACGGAGAGGGAGTAGGAAAAGGGAAGTTTTTTACTTGCGCTAAAAGTAATTCTGTCGATATCTGGCCATAAGGCGCCTTTAGTAGCTCCAGTGCAAGTGACCTCGCGGAGTCTGAGAGCTCCCTTTTCGCATGAACTCCCCAGTATACCGAGCAATATTGCAAAAAGCTTGTGTTCTGCTTATTGAGAGATAGTTCGGACGAAAGGGCTTTGACCTGTCGGGAATTTAGATAGGTCAAGCAGATTTCGGCCATTGCCGAGTGAGGGCTACTGAATATATCGGGATGAGTGGAAAGATACTCCTGGAGAGTAAAGTGGATCAATCGCACAGTTGATGCCTCCTTATCTACGGTAATAAGGCCTTGACAGCAGCTCACCAATGTCGACATCGAAGGCATGTTGCCGGCATCGAAATCCGTGGAGCCTAGTTTGACTGCTAGGGCATGGCAGAGCTCATCTGCCTGTAGTGGCCGTTCCGCATAGCTGATCCACATCAGCGCTGTCATCCCAAGTCTCGATCTGTCCCCATCTTGCGCCTTTATCCGCTCGATAGTCGCACCATAAACATCCCCCAATGCCAACCCACCCGTCATTTTGCTTAGCTTTTCTCGTCTCCGTGATATTGTTGATTCGTGTAAAATTGCGTCGATGTTTAAGGAGACCAATAGGAACCTAATGAATATCTATTAGCGGATTGTGTGTAGTGGGATTCCTAGTACCATTGCCCATACTTACATTTCCGACATATTTTCGGGAATCTTCTCCAGAATTTCGGCCTCTAGACTCTCATCCATGGCATCTGGAGTTTCATCCTCGTCTAGCCTAAGACGGAGGTATTCCGTGATATCATCTTTGCTGGGGCCTATCGACACACATATCACTCGTCCGGCGAGACGCTTTTCGATCTCTGCCCGAACGTGTGGCCTTCCGATAATGAATATTCGGGCGCGCGGGGATGTTTCGAGGATTTGTTTTAGCGAATTAAGGAGCTTGATTCGATGGGTAGTTGCACACTCGTCCAAAGCGTCAATACATACAAATGTTGGTAGTGAGGACGTGATCGTCTGCAGCATCTTCACGATATCCGGGAGTCGCGGTTCTCGTCCACCAATGACATTTTTCTGTTCTTGGAAGGCGCGTGATATTTCCTCTGGAACCTTTTCCATTCCACCAATGACCTGCCTCAGCAAGGAACCCAGAATAGTGACCACTGACTGCTCCTTTCTGGCTGCGAAATCTAAGTAGAAGCACGTAACGGCTGTGTTTTGTCCTCTTGCCTGGTCGCCTAACAGTTCTCGTTACCTGATAAATGTTTTTCCGACTCCCGGGCCTCCATAGCAAAACAAGACTGCCTTATCACCTTCACCTTCCTCACTCCTATCATGCCAGGTTCTGAATTCATCAGTTTGCAAAAGCCATTCTCCCACATTCTCGATGCGGCGCCCTTGGATGTCCCGATGGCGTAGCCTGGGGTCCAGGGGCGATAACCAGGTCAGGAGTTGAGGCCGATCGTCGGCAATAACATAGTTATTCTGTACGTTAAATGAGTTTGTATTATGGGAGAGGCTATTATCGATGTTATATTGAGACATATTCCGCTTTTTGCTGTTTGCACTGTTAAAAATGGGGGGTTATTGAGTATGGTCGATTGGTAGATTATTAGGAGCTGGGGGAGAGTGGGGCCTTGGTAAAGAAAAGCGGGGGTCTTCTGGCGTTCAAGCAACATTGCAGATGCGCCACAGAATACTGAACAGCAGTGTCCTACCATACTAACGGCCACCAACCGTCGGCAGTAACACAATAAGCAAATCAACCCGTTAATACATAGACTAAGGCAGCCTAGATGGCGGACACTGTAAAAACAACCCTTAGAAATCGCAAACATCATCGCAAGTTTAATCATGTGAGTCTCGCTTGAGATACGAGTCTTCCCGGCTGGCAGGATAGAGATTCTCACAGTATCCATGGCCACTAAAATTACGAACAGAAGTCACCCTTTCTCTCATAAGAGTCCGGCGCCGCGGCAGGTTACGGGCGCTTAACAGGGCGTGAATGATGATGACTCACTCAGTCAACGAAACTTCCAGGTCTTCAATAGCGCACCAATGATCACGACACAATATCTCTCCCTGGGGCAGGTATTTTTTCTCGCAAAGATATTTCCTTTGTGTTTCCCGGGATCGGTTAGACTCCAAAACAATGTTTCTTGATTCTCCGCCGCCTTGGTTGCAATCAGAAGTGCAGTGCTTAATCAACACACTGGAAGGCGGAGGCACCTCATGTACTCGAGTACAGTACTTGTATCCTCCCGTAAGTGAATATCCGGAGAATATGCCGACTTGATCATATAAATAGTAATTCATAGAATCTCGCATCCAAGCTAGCCAATTGTGCCGTACAGCACAAGGACAACAAGAGCGCTCGTACAATCCCTATTAGGCATATGGTAATTCTGGACAACTCAATCATTGCAAGAAGTGCATGGAAGTTTTCCCCTTACATGATCAACTCGCTTAGCTACATATCAGGAAGCACGGTTCATTCGGAGTGTTAACGTGCTAGCCCTTGTATGCGAGTATGCACAGGCTCCATGGTGACTGTACTCGAGCGTTCGAGTTCCGGTACTGGAGACAGCGGAAGCATACGTAGGACACCACCACACCATGTACTGAATTTAAAGGCTGGGCTCTCAACGGTTAAATGACATGACGTGCTCACTTTGGTTCTCAGTGTTTTGGCCCTTTGAAGAGGAGGATGGGGCAGGAGGGAAAAAGTGCTTTCTCTAGCATATGTTGAATCCTTGCTGCTTATCCTAATGCAAGAAGGGATGGCCTATTTCTCATAGAAGCCACACAACAACTGACCCATATTTTCAAGCTCTACCGGCTGCTAATGAATGGGCTTAGGCGAGAAAAGGTTTTCCACATATCTCCCAATGGAGGCCTGGTAGCGCGCAGGGAAAACTGCTGCCGTACAAGCTCCGACATCAAGCTGCCCTGAGGCCAGCGTCGTGAGAAAGACCCGGACGAAAGAACGTGATAGGAAAACCAATGAGTGGGTTCGTGTTCAATGGAAGCGTCAATAGACAGAGAGAATGGAATGCAACTCTAGAACTGGTTACAGTCTCTGAGGGTAAACCCTCATAGTTGACCAATGATCCCACGATGCTGGAAAACCACTCCTTTCAGGGCACCAGGCCTTGTGACAGCCTCTATCCATTCCCTAACCTCACAACCACGATGGGGTTATTATACTCCATCATCTCTCTCTCCTCCCGTTTTTTATTCCCCATTCTTTTTCATCATCCTAGCACACTGTGCAAGACTACCGGCCTACTGTATTTTCACGATCAGTTTGTACCGCAGCCCAATCTATCCATTAATCCATCTACGAAACCAGGCACTTGCGATTTGGTTAGTTTTAGGCTAGGAGAAAGCCGAAACTACGAACCATCTTCCCTGCTCTGCTCTATCATGCCCTTACCCGACAAGCGCATTTAGAACTGCACTGGCACGGCAAATTGACACAAGTTATTACAAAAGTATCATACTGGGTTACAGAATTGCATTTTTTCGGTTGGTTTGTCCGGGATGTACTCGAGTATAACAGGTACAAGTATTGGAGAAGAGATTCCGGGTGGAAAAGTGAATGGGATCTGGACCAACCGGGGGTTTGTGGCGCTAGGATTGGAATATTCTGTTTTCATGTTAGCAAAATAGTGCATTGTGGCTCGGCATGGTTTTGGTGTGGCAATGCCACCAGACTTGTCTTGTGTTGTTGGCTTGAATTTTTCTGTATGGTAGGTTATGATGCGAGCACTGTGCTTGGTGCTTGGGGTATCGGTACTTGTACTGGCAGAGGAGTCAGTTTATTTGTTGGTGTCACCTGCTATGGTACTAGTTAATTACATTTGTGATAGCTAAAACAGCTACTTAAAGAATGCGCTTGTCGTTCAGTTAGCGAGAGAGATGGAGGGAGGGAGAGACATGGAAAAGCATATTGGGGGGTTGTCGTATATAATGAGCTAGAAACCATTCCTATCGCCTGAGGTGACTTACATAGTGCTTTCGAGTTATACCCTTGCGCCTTCTACTATGGCAATACATACCGGAGTGGGCATATTAGTACATACGAAGGTGGGTAGAAAGCCATGGCGTAACCGCCACCACCACCCCCGTCTCTAATTCACTGGCAGGTGGAGCAACATGGTGTGGTGGACTTTTTTTGCTCAACCTGGACTAGGGCATCCCGGGTATGGGAGTTGGAAGACATGCTCTTGCTTTCCCTCGATGCGTATCATACTTGTCGTGATTTGGAAAGAGCTCTCTGGTTGTTGTTGGATTGCCTATAGGTCATGGAGCTAGGAGGTAGGTAGTTATAGGCGGTGTGCACACGAGATGCGCGGTGATCAAGTACACGGTTGTCAATGATTGCTTTCGCATCATATGCGGGTAGGTGTCGGATATGGGTGTTTGATTGGTTGCCTATTCAAGGCCGGATGCCAGGGTAAGGTTTTTAAGGGTTTCTAATAGGGCTGGAAAATTGGAGATTATGCGGTATCAGCATGTTGGTGATTTTTTTGGAGGGGGTTGTATTTCCAGGGCTGTCTGCTATTTAGAGACATGTCTCCTGGCCACTCTCACTCAATGCCAGCGGTTCCGTCGTCGATGGTACAGTTTATCACTTTCTCATTCAGTAAGCTCGGTGGTCTCGCAAGCATTGGTATGCACTTTGGCTGTTTTGGTGACAGTGAAACCTCCGATATTTCCCACCTCCAAGACTTCCAACCCTCTAGTAATTCTAGTGTTTGTGGAGTCATGACATTTGATGCATTGGAAATCCCTGTGAAAATTCTAGGCCTCTTATAGTTTCCAATTCCAGGACATTCCATAGATCTTAATTCCAGCAAAAGTAGTCTTTTATCATACTTCGCAGTGGAAAATTGTCTTTAGTTATGTCTGCCTTGGCCACACACTCTTATTTGAATTCATACTCTCTACTCAGTTCTTTGTACATCATATCTAAGTTCTACGCAAATCTTCCTTTCTCTTCGCTATCACGAGATATCACTCAAAAGCTAGTCATGTCTGGCTGCCCCTGTGCCAAGACCCCACTCCTCCTACCCCCCCATTCTTTCCAGCCTTGTGGTACTCCCTTCCTGCTGGAATTATCGGAGGTTTCACTGTACTTAATTGGGACCCCTTTTGGCGAGCTGTCACGAGATCCTATTTAATAGCGATCTCGAAAGCCGTACTGTTGGGGTGTTGGCGATTCGGTGACGTTAATGTGGCTTCTGCCGGGAGAGCTCTGCGGTCGGTGAGTACCGGTTACAATGTGTCCACTTCGTGGCTTAGGTGGTGGCATATTCTATGGCATCAAATTGACCGCAGGGCGGATGAAACTGGTGGGGAGAGTGAAAAGTAGGTTTGCTGTGTCTGCCGTGCCTCCTCCGGACTCACTACCCAACGCTCTAGCTGGGGTGGCTGACAGGTGCCCGTTGTGGATGATATGGTATCACACTATTCGTTGGGCTATAATATTTGTAGGAACTAACCTTCCATCGTAGGTAAGGTCTTTACGTAGTTTTGATAGCCTTCCCGAGAATCCTTGCACTGTCGAACACTGCATTTCTCTATCCGAAAACACTATGTGCAGTTTATCTATCGTTCTGGGGGGAAGGAGGAAAAGGATGAAAAGGAGGAAAAGACTATACAAGAAAGAGAAGATATGCGGGCAAGAATTTACAGATACAAAAAATTAAATACAACAAGGTGAAGCCTTCTCACGACAATAGAAGCCCACCTCCCCCACAAGCCAGACTCTATGAAACTCTGTAGACGAAAACTCATGAACCCTCACCCAGCTAGGCTGCGAAAAGGAAAGGGGTGGTCACTTGGACGAGGTGGTATTTTCCTAGGATCAAATCGTACTGGGGGTTACTGCTTTGCGAGACGTAGCAAGGCTACCACTCTTTCGCGTCCGCTCCGGGTGGCATACCAGAGCGGGGTTCGGCCGTCATTATCTGGCTTGTCGGGGTTGACCTCTTCGCACCCGAGTAGTATTTTCACCACTCCTTCATGTCCATTCCGAGCAGCAAACAAGAACGGTGTTTGACCTTGATTATCTGGTTTGCCGGGATTGACCTCTTCGCACCAGAGTAGTATTTTCACCACTTCCTCACGTCCATCCTGCGCGGCAAACGAGAGCGGTGTTCGGCCTTCATTATCTTGCTTGCCGGGGTTGACCTCTTCGCACCCGAGTAGTATTTTCACCACTCCCTGATGTCCATTCCGAGCAGCAAACGAGAGTGGTGTTTGGCCTTGATTATCTGGTTTGCCGGGGTTGACTTCTTCGCACCAGAGTAGTATTTTCACCACTTCCTCATGTCCATACTGAGCAGCAAACGAGAGCGGTGTTCGGCCTTCATTATCTGGTTTACCAGGGTTGACCTCTTTGCACCCGAGAAGGATTTTCACCACTCCCTGATGTCCATTCCGAGCAGCAAACGAGAGCGGCGTTCGGCCTTCATTATCTGGTTTGCCGGGGTTGACCTCTTCGCACCAGAGTAGTATTTTCACCACTTCCTCACGTCCATCCTGCGCGGCAAACGAGAGCGGTGTTCGGCCTTGTTTATCTAGTTTGCTGGGGTTGACCTCTTCGCACCCGAGAAGTATTTTCACCACACCCTCATATCCATTCTGAGCAGCAAACGAGAGCGGTGTTCGGCCTTCATTATCTGGCTTGTCGGGGTTGATATCTTCCTGCCTGAGAAGTCTTTTCACCACTCCCTCATGTCCATTCCGAGCGGCATCCGAGAGCGCTGTTTGCCCCCATCCATCTAGTTTATCAGGGTTGACCTCTTCCCGTCCGAGTAGTATTTCCACCACTTCCTTATATCCATTGTAAGCAGCCCATGCAAGCTGTCCACTACCCGAAAAATCTTCTCCGTTGACATCGTAACGTCCCATCTCTATTAAACTAAATACAACCTCAACAATTCCGAAGAACGACGCAAAGTGTAGTCCACTGATAGGAGAGAGAGTATCAAAACTCCAAAGATGGTCATCTTTTACTTTTGCGAAAAGAAATTTGGTTGATGTCTGGCCATAAGGCCCCTTTAGTAGCTCAAGTGCGAGTGATTTAGTGCGGTCCGAGAGCTCCCTCTTCGCATGAACTCCCCAGTATACTGAACAATATTCCAGAAAGGGTGGGTTTTGAATATTGGGAGAAGGAGCAGTCAAAAGGGCTTTGGCCTGTTCGGAATTTAGGTAGGTCAAGCAGATTTCGGCCATCGCCGAGTGAGATCTGCTGAGCATATCGGGGTGAGTGGAAAGATACTCCTGAAGAGTAAAGTGGATCAATCGCACAGTTGATGCTTCCTTATCCACGGTAATAAGGCCTTGACAACAGCTCACTAATGTTGACATCGAAGGGATGTTGCCGGCATCGAAATCCGTAGAGCCTGGTTGGACTGCTAGAGCGTGGCAGAGCTCATCTGCTCGCAGCGGCCGTTCTGCATGGCTGATCCACATCAATGCTTCCATTCCAAGTCTCGATCTGTCCCCGTCTTGCGCCTTTATCTGCTCGATCGTGGCACCATAAACATCTCCCAACCCCAATCCACCAGTCATTTTGCTTAGCCTCTCTCTTCTTCGGGATATTGTTGACTCGTGTAAGATTGCATCGATGTTTAAGGAGACTAGTAGAAACCTGAATGAATATCTATTAGCGGATTGCGTATGACGGCATTCCTAGTACCATTGCCCATACGTACATTTCCGACATATTTTCGGGAATCTTCTCTAGAATGTCTGCCTCTAGACCTTCGTTCATGGCATCTGGAGTTTCATCCTCGTCTAGCCTAAGACGGAGGTATTCCATGATATCATCTTTGCTGGGGCCTATCGACACACATATGACTCGCCCGGCGAGACGCTTTTCGATCTCAGCCCGAACATGAGGCCTTCCGATAATGAATATTCGTGTGCGCGGGGATGTTTCGAGGATTTGTTTTAGCGAATTAAGGAGCTTGATTCGATAGGTCGTTGCACACTCGTCCAAAGCATCAATACATATAAATGTTGGCAGTGAGGAGGTGATGGTCTGTAGCATCTTCACGATATCCGGTAATCGCGGTCCTCGTCCACCAATGACATTTTTCTGCTCTTGGAAAGCCCGTGATATTTCCTCCGGGATATTTTCCATTCCGCCAACGGCCTGCCTCAGCAAGGAGCCCAGAATACTGACCACCGACTGCTCCTTTCGGGCTGCAAAATCCAAGTAGAAACACGTGACGGCTGTGTTTTGTCCTCTTGCCTGGTCGCCCAACCTGTCTACTACCAGCGAACTAACATCATGGTTTGTTAGCACTAGCTCTCTTTCTTCTATTCTCTAGGAACAATTTTTGTTACCTAATAAATGTTTTACCGACCCCCGGGCCTCCGTAGCAAAACAACACTGCTTTATCATCCTCACCTTCCTCGCTCCCGTCATGCCAGGCTCTGAATTCTTCAGTCTGCAGAAGCCATTCTCCCACATTGTCGAAGCGGCGCCCTTGGATGTCCCGATGGCGTAGCCTGGGTTCGAGGGGCGATAACCAAGCCAGGAGTTGAGACCGATCATCGGCAATGGTACAGTTGTTCCACACATTATTAAATGAGTTTGTATTATTGAAGCAGTTGTTGTTATCATGGATTGGATTTTGAGTCATCTTCCGCTCTTTGCCGCTTGCACTATTATCAACGGGGGGGTTGTTGGGTATGGTCGATTGCGGGATTCATAGGAGTTGGAGAAAGCCGAGCGTTGATAAGGAAAAGCGGGGGTCTTCTGGCGTTAAAACAGCGTTGTAGATGTTATATGCAATACTGAACAAAAGTGACATACCATATAAAGGGCGTCCACAAAATCCTCCAGGTTCCGGCGGTAGCACAAGCCTGGCTAGATCGATAAATAGACTGTGGCAGCCAAGGTGGCTGACACTGCAAAAACAACCCTTGGTGGAAGCCGCAAACCTCATCGCAAGGTGGGTTTAGCTTCGGACATACATGTAAGGCTTCCAGGCTCTACAGACAAAAGATCTCCCACTACGGTAATTACAGACCGGTCGCCCTTTATCTCATCAAAGTCTAGAGCTCCTGCAGGTCACAGGCGCTTAATCGAGTGCGAACAGCGATGGTTTATTTAGTTACAAAACTCCGATAATCTTCACAGTGGAGCCCCAGTGATCCCTACCCAATATCGCGCTTAGGGCTCCCTATCTCACACGAATATCTCCTTCACGCTTCCCGGGCCCGGTCTGATTCCAAAACAACGCCCCGGGATTTCCCGGGTACCTAGGCTAGCATAATATATAATGAAGCCTAAAGGAAAGCACGAAGAAAAGGAACAATCGTGCAACCGCAAAAGACCCTAGGTGGAACGGTGGATGATGGAAGAACGAATGTCTTGATGGCTACCCTCTCTCTAGCTAAGGACGGGCGGGCTAGGAGATATATATCTCCACCTAACAACAGCCTAACACTTCCGAACCACAACAGACTCTCTAAAGAAACACACGCAATCTAAAGCTATCCTGATCTCCCTTCATCCACCATGCTCCTAAAGCCTGTGCCCCACCAAAATGCCAACTTCCATATGCCTAGTGACATAGGGTATGAAAGAAACAAATGAAGTCAAATACCCGATGCCTCATACCATATGACATCAGCAAAGCCATTAAAGGAATATCCTATGCCGAGCGGCATAGGATGTGAGAACAACCCATGACAAAACACCTAACCATGGAAACCACAAAGCCACATGCCCTATCTGTCAGCCTCCTAGCCGCATAGCCGCAAACCTGCATAGATGCAAACCCGAATATCCATCTACCATATCCACACAACTGCATAGCCCCATACCCTATAGGCCACTATCCAACGATATAAACCCTTATGCTCGTGAAAAACCACATGACTAAAGCGCTAGCCAATCTGGGGCTACTCTTCAAAGTTCGTTCCATCTGACCTATCCAAATATTTGAAAGCTCTTTCCCACAATGATGGAATACTCTATAACTGTATCTCTGGTATATCCTGTTTTCCACTTATTATCGACACAGTCGAACGTGGTATAAGCACACAATGGTATATTATCACGGTGTAAATAACTCTCTGCATTGCCGATCATCCACCCATCCTTATCCACCCCCAAGGGAAGGCAGATTTGTCGAAACCAAAAACCCCATCACAAGTTAGTATTTGCCAATAAACAAAGCCGACCTGGAAGTTCAAATCACTTTTCTGAATACTTGGCGATTCATCAAGTATTCGGATGAATTAGCGCCAAGATGTCCCAACTCACAGCTAAAAGCTCAAATCTTAGAGCCAATTTATCCGAATACTTTATGAATTGCCCAAGTACTCTCATCTTGGATGGATAGCCGGAGTTCAGGCTGATCTAGCTTGACGTGTGCAAATGCGTTCATAAAATATCACTCGGCGGGAACTAGAATAAAAACACAACTTCCGAGACCTGCCCTGACGGGCAACAGCACCTTTGTCGCACGTGCGCTCGCCAGCTAGGCCTGTAACCTAATTCGCACCGCAGTCCGAATCATACCATAACACGACACTAATTCCAAACCCAATTCACAAGACATCATACCAAAAAACAAAGAGCAAATAAATAGGAAAGAACCATTCATCCCACCTTTCCACACTCCACCGGTCCACTAGCAGATGGAAGAGTACGCCCTGATGGGTTCCTTAATCCCTTTTCCGCCAATTTGTATGAGGGTATTCCTAGTATGGGAAGTTGAAAAAAATAAACCCCTTGCTTTTCCTTGAACAGTTCACATAGCGACTAGGAAATAGGTCTTATGTTGTGTAGACTTTGGGCGCGCTGTCGGGAGACGCTTGCCGCCGATCTCGCAGGGCATGGTGTTGGGGTGTCGGCCGTTGGGGGACTGGTGGGGTAGCTTCTGCGCGGGAGTCATTTGTAGTTTCTCGATACCTGCTAGGTTACGGTATATCTTCTGGGCAGTTTCTCTACTGGTATGTTTCGTGCTATGAATTTGATCGCGGGGCGAGTGAGGCTAATGCATGAGATGAGAAGGATGCACACTAAGTTCTCCCTGCCCTCCGTGCCAATGCCTATAGCGGGGGAGGCTAACATTGACCGGATAAGTGTGTTGTCGCAGGTTTGTTGGGCCATATCATCCATGGTAGCCAATCCTCTATCGTGGGTACGGTCTATCGATAGCTATTGATAGCCATCTAAAGAATCCTTCATTATCGTACACTATATTTGTTTATCTAAAGACACCTTATCCAGTTTATCTATTGTTCGGGGGGGGATGAAGAAAAGGAAGAAAAAACTATACAAGAAAGCAACGAAATGTGGACAAAATTTGAATATGACAGGGTGAAATCTGCAAGCTATAAACTCGGTCTTCCCTTAATAATAGAAAGCCCCTCCACCCCCATGAGCCGGGCTCTATGGAACTCAGTGAACGGGAACTCACGAATCCTCACAGGACTGGGAAACAAAATCACCAAAGAGGGGCAGGAGAGTGTGACATTTTCCCCGATCGACAGAGGGCGATGTCCAATGCGCTCTCCATACACCGTGAGTAACAGGTTCCGGAAAGGAAGGGGCGGCTACTTCCACGAGGCGGTGTTTCCCAGGGGTTAAATCGTACTGGGGGTTATCGCTTTGCGAGACTGTAGCAAGGCTACTACTCTCTCATGCCCAGTCCAAGCGGCATACCAGAGCGGTGTTTGGCAGTCATTATCTGGCTGGTTGGGATTGACCTCTTCCCGTCTGAGTAGTGTGCTCACCACTCCCTCACGCCCGTACAGAGCAGCATACGAGAGCGGTGTTTGGCCGGCATTATCTGGCTTGTCCGGGTTAACCTCCTCTTGCTCGAGGAGTATTTCCACTACTCCCTCACGTCCATTCTGAGCGGCAAACGAGAGCGGTGTTCGGTCGTTATTATCTAGCTTGTCTGGGTTAACCCCTTCTCGCTCGAGTAGCATTTCCACCACTCCCTCATGGCCTTCCCAAGCAGCATGCGAGAGCGGTGTTCTGCCGTCATTATCTGGCTTGCCCGGGTTAACTTCTTCCCGCCCGAGCAGTATTTTCACCACTCCTTCATGGCCTTCCCAAGCGGCATGCGAGAGCGGTGTTCTGCAGTCATTATCTGGCTTGTCCGGGTTAACTTCTTCCCGCCCGAGCAGTATTTTCACTATCTCCCCATGTCCGTACCGGGCGGCAAACGCGAGCGGTGTTCGGCCGTCATTATCTGGCTTGTCCGGGTTGACCTCTTCTCGCCTGAGTAGTATTTTCACCATTCCCTCATGTCCATTCCGAACGGCATGCGAGAGCGGTGTTCTGCAGTCATTATCTGGCTTGTCCGGGTTAACCTCTTCTCGTTCGAGCAGTATTTTCACCACTCCTCCATGTCCGCGCCGGGCGGCAAACGCGAGCGGTGTTCGGCCGTCATTATCTGGCTTGTCCGGGCTGACCTCTTCTCGCTCCAGTAGTATTTTCACCACTCCCTCATGGCCTTCCCAAGCGGCAAACGAGAGCGGTGTTCTGCCGTCATTGTCCGGCTTGCCCGGGTTGACTTCTTCCCGCCCGAGGAGTATTTTCGTCACTCCCTCATGTCCATTCCGAGCGGCATTCGAGAACGGTGTTTGGCCGCCATTGTCTGGCTTGTCCGGGTTAACTTCTTCCCGCCCGAGCAGTATTTTCACCACTCCTCCATGTCCGTGCCGGGCGGCAAACGCGAGCGGTGTTCGGCCGTCATTATCTGGCTTGTCCGGGTTGACCTCTTCTCGCTCGAGTAGCATTTCCACCACTCCCTCATGGCCTTCCCAAGCGGCAAACGAGAGCGGTGTTCTGCCGTCATTATCTGGCTTGCCCGGGTTGACATCTTCCCGCCCGAGTAGTATTTTCACCACTCCCCCATGTCTATACCAGGCGGCAAACGCGAGCGGCGTTCGGCCGTCATTATCTGGCTTGTCCGGGTTGACCTCTTCTCGCCCGAGTAGTATTTTCACCACTTCCTCATGTCCATTACGAGCAGCCCATGCAAGCGGTCCACTACCCGAAAAATCTTCTCCGTTGATATTATAACATCCCATCTCTATTAAACCAGATACAACCTCAACAATTCCGAAGAACGATGCACAGTGTAGTCCACTAAACGGAGAGAGAGTATTAAAATGCCAAAGAGGCAAATTTTTTACTGGTGCTAAAAGCAATATTGTCGACACATAGCCATAAGGCCCATTTAATAGCTCCAGTGCAAGTGACCTCGCGCAGTCCGAGAGCTCCCTTTTCGCATGCACTCCCCAGTATACTGAACAATATTCTAGAAATGGTGGGTCCTGAAGATCAGGAACATGAGGAATCCGAAGGGTATTAACCTGCCAAAGGACTTTGACCTGCTTGGAATGTAGATAGGTCAAACAGATTTCTGCCATCGCTGAGTGAGGGCTGCTGAATATATCAGGATGAGTGGAAAGATACTGCTGAAGAGTAAAGTGGATTAATCGAACAGTTGATGCTTCCTTATCTACGGTAATAAGGCCTTGACAGCAGTTCACCAATGTCGAAATCGAAGGGATGTTATCGGCATCGAAATCTGTGGAGCGTGGCTGGACTGCTAGGGCATAGCAGAGCTCATCTGCTCGCAGTGGCCGTTCTGCATGGCTGATCCACATCAACGCAGCCATCCCAAGTCTCGATCTGTCCCCATCTTGCGCTTTTATCCGCTCGATCGTGGCACCATAAACATCTCCCAACTGTAATCCGCCAGTCATCTTGCTTAGCTTCTCTCGTCTTCGAGAGATTGTCGATTCCTGTAAAATTGCATCGATATTTAAGGAAACCAGTAGAAAGCTAGATGGATATCTATTAGCGGATTGTGTGTGGCGAGATTCCTGGTCTACTGCTATTGCCCATACGTACATTTCCGACATATTTTCGGGAATCTTCTCCAGAATTTCGGCCTCTAGACTCTCATCCATGGCATCTGGAGTTTCATCCTCGTCTAGCCTAAGGCGAAGGTATTCCATGATATCATCTTTTCTGGGGCCTACAGAGACACATATCACTCGTCCGGCGAGGCGCTTTTCGATCTCTGCCCGAACATGAGGCCTTCCAATGATGAATATTCGTGTGCGCGGGGATGTTGCGACAACTTGTTTTAGCGAATTAAGGAGCTTGATTCGATGGGCCGTTGCACACTCGTCCAAAGCGTCAATACATACAAATGTGGGTAGTGAGGAGGTGATGGTCTGCAGCATCCCCACGATATCCGGTAGTCGCGGTTCTCGCCCACCAATGACTTTTTTCTGCTCTTGGAAGGCCCGTGATATTTCCTCCGGAACCTTTTCCATTCCGCCGACGACCTGCCTCAGCAAGGAACCCAGAATACTGACCACTGACTGCTCCTTTCGTGCTGCAAAATCCAAGTAGAAACACGCAACGACTGTATTTTGTCCTCTTGCCTGGTCGCCCAACCTGTCCACTACCAGCGAGCTGACATTGTGACTTGTTAGCACTGACTCCCTCTCTTCTGTTCTCGGGGAACAGTTCTCGTTACCTGATAAATGTTTTGCCGACTCCCGGGCCTCCATAGCAAAACAAGACTGCCCTGTCAGCTTCACCTTCCTCACTCCTGTCATGCCATGTCCTGAATTCCTCAGTCTGTAAAAGCCATTCTCCCACATTGTCGACGCGGCGTCCTTGGATGTCCCGATGGCGTAGCCTTGGCTCGAGGGGAGATAACCAGGTCAAGAGCTGAGACCGATCGTCGGCAGTAACATAGTTATTATGTACGTTAAATGAGTTCTTATTATTGGAGAGGTTGGTGATATTATCGATGTTATATTGAGACATGTTCTGCTTTTTGCTGCTTGCGCTGTCATAGACGGGGGTTGTTGAGTATGGTCGGTTGGTGGACTTGGTAGCTGGGGGGAAAGCGGGGCTTGGTAGGGGAAAGCGGTGGTACTTGTATTTTGAGATTAAAGCCTCGTTACAGATACACCAGAGAATACAAGTACTCGAGCGAGTACTGAACAGAACTGCCGTGCAAACGGCCTTCCACGAAAACCCCAAAGTGCTGGCGGTAGCACAAGCCCGACTAAATCCCTATTGACTAGGGCAGCCTAAGTGGCCGACACTGCAAAAACAAACCTGAGTCGAAGCCGCGAACATCATTGCAGCGAAGATATACGGGTCTTCCCGGCTCCAGGGACACAGTCTTTCTGACTATCCATGACAGCTAAAATTACAAACAAGTCACCCTTTCTTTCATCAGAGTCCAGCGCCGGTAGGTCAGGGGCGCTTACACCGGAGGACAAAAGTGCATGAGTTTTTGTACAACGCGATAATGGCCAAAAAAAAATCACCGAATACCCGCAAGGTCAAAATCCAACGTAATGCCAGCAACACAACATACTTACACATACTAAAGCGAGAATACTGATAAGGCTGCAGAGGCCTTTGATTACCTTGTATAAATGTAGTCTTCTAGCTAAGAAATGGTGGGGACAGGTGCGAGTCTAGTACCGCAAGGCAAGCCCGGTCCAGAGAGCAAGTCAAGTTACCCGGCAGACCCATCAGCTGGTATGTACAGTGCCGTTAGAAAAGTCCGGGGACAAACTGGCTTATCAGGCCCCCTCGAAGCGGTTGTCGACAACCAAGCTTGAAGCCTAGATAATAGATAAAAATAAAAATAACAAATTCATCCTCATAATAGATAGATACATGTATAGAGAAAATATTAATATTTAGTATGACCTCCTCGCACCTTAATAGCCTTCCATATCCTTTTTCCCATACCCTCTATCATTTTATCCACTTCCTTCCAATCTAACTTCTCCCACTCTTCCTGTGCAGCTTCTACAAGTTCAGTTACATTTCTAGGTCGCTTTTCAGGACTAGCTATTCACTTCCTAAGCCTAACTTTGAGCATATGCCAGACATTCTCAATGGGGTTGAAGTCTGGAGAGCTCAGAGGCCAATTGCTCCTCACTAAGCCATACCCTCCCCTACACTTCCTAGCTAGCACAGAAGTGTGAACACCTAGCCTATCCTCGATGGTCTGATGGTCTTCAAGCATTCCAGACACACTGTAAACAAAAGGAACCAGGTAGGTTTCGAGAATCTCATATGTATACTGTGCAGTATTCATGCCCAGGCGATCTCGGGCATTTGTGCGCTCTTCCGGAGTTCTTTTGCGAATAGGTATGAGAGGGGTATGGCTGCCATATGTAATGGCAGCCCAGAAGAGTGATGAGAAATGCCCAGAATGGTATGTTGGAGCTAAATAACAAGGATCTGTTGGTGAATTGGTTCTAGTTGGCCGTCGTACCTTTTTTGGGCTCCCCTGGTTCCAATAACCACCACACACTCATCTGTAAAAACCTTAGATTTCCACTGTTCGGATTCCCACTTTCTACATAGCAGGCACCAGGTATATCGCAACTTTATCTTCCGCGCCTCTAAATAGGGCTTTTTCCGTGCAATGCGTACCCAATACCCCTCCCTCCACAGGTATTGTCGCGCTGTCCATGGAGTAATAAAAAGCCCCAATCTCATAGTAATTTCACTAAGAGATGCAGAAAGATCTTTATCCACTAGCTTGCGAAGATAGTGCACATTGCAAATATTGAGCTTTGGAGGTCGTCCGGAGCGATGCACAGCGTGCAGCTTGCTTTCTGTCTTCCATCCTTTCCAAATCCTTGCTACCTCTGACTTGGACAACCCAACCTCTCTTGCAATTTTGCGATATGTTTTCACCTCCCCTCTTTCCTCTATAACCTTTACTCTTTCCTCCTCTCTCACTTGTCTCTGCTTTCCAGTTTTCAGGTTTATCAGCATTGTGATTGTGTTGTGGTATTGTGTTGAGTATTGTGGGCGGGGTTGGGCAAGGGTTGGCGATTGCCACGGATGTCCCCGGACTTTTCTAACGGCACTGTACGTGGTGGACCTTGGGCTCCATAATTCTAGCCTGACTCCAATTTTTACCAGAAGAAATCGCCAGTTCTAAGAGAGAATTAACTTAAGCCCGCAGGGACACTATGTAAGGGGCTCATAGAGGCATGGTCGTGATGATCGGTGCTTTGTGTGCTTTATTTCAGATGTGGAGATTTTTTTTGTTCGATGGTTGCACTGCGGAAAAACTCATGCACTTTTGTCCTCCGGTGTAACAGGGTGTAAACGATACTGATTTATTTAGTTGTGAGACTGCGATGGTCCCCACGATGGAGCACCACTAATGACCACACAATAATATCGCACCCTGGGGGACGCATCTCACGCTGATATCTCCTTCCTGTCTCACGGAATCGGTTAAACTCTAAAACAACGTTTCGGGACTCTCCGCCGCATAGGCTGCTATCAGAAGTACTATGCCTACATTGGTACACTGGTAGGCGGAGGCACCACATGTCTCCTTTCGTACGTGGTAGGTTCACACTTATTTCTTTCTGTCATGCATGAACATCCGCAGATCACGCGAACTTGATCACACATAGATTCACAGGATCGCACATCCAAGCTAGCCAATTATGCTGCAAGTACTAGAGCGCTAGTACAATCCCTCTTAAGCAATTGATGATTCTAGCTTCAATCAGCTGTCGTTTCGAAGTCGACAACTTAAGTATAATACCGCAAAGGGCTATAACACGAAAAAATAGGACAGGCATGCCACCTGATGGGGAACACTTGTGAAAAGTATTTAACCTCAGTATCTACTCGTACCTAAATTTATTTCTCACCTTAAGTATCCAATCCATAGAGGTCGAAGTGCTAAGGAGCCATTCCATTCCAATTATTACTGTTCCACTGGATATTTCCAGAGAGCACCGCCTAACCGGCAAAAAAAATGCATATTGATAAAATTTAAGATACTGTACTCGTCATATCATGGATCTCGAGTAATCTGGCGCTTGGCCGGGCAAAAAAAGAAATTTATGGGAAAGGCTCATCGCGGCCGATTGGATCCACTCCAAACGGGTCACCCTAGCGGTAGATAATTTGCGCGCGATGGAAAACTTTGGGAGCATTGTATATTAACTTAGGAAATAGCTCTTATGCTGTGTAGACTTTGGGCACGCCGTCCGGAGACGCTTGCCGCCGATCTCGCAGGGCATGGTGTTGGGGTGTCGGCCGTTGGGGGACTGCTGGGGTAGCTTCTGCGCAGGAGTCGTTTTGTAGTCTCTCGATACCTGCTAAGTTACAACATATCTTCTTGGTAGTTTCTCTACTGGTATGTTTCGTGCTATGAATTTGATCGCGGGGTGAGTGAGGCTAATGCATGAGATGAGAAGGCTGCACACTAAGTTCTCCCTGCCCTCTGTGCCAATGTCTATAGCGGGGGAGGCTAACATTGATAAGCTAAGTGTGTTGTCGCAAGTTTGTTGGGACATATCATTTATTGTAGCCAATCCTCTATCGTGGGTACGGTCTATCGATAGCTATTGATAGCCATCTAAAGAATCTTCTGCTATCGTACACTATATTTGTTTATCTAAGGACACCTTATGTAGTTTATCTATTGTTCAGGGAGGGGGTGAATGAAGAAAAGGAAGAAAAAGCTATACAAGAAAGCCACGACATGCGGACAAAAATTAAATATGGCAGGGTGAAATCTACAAGCTATAAACTCAGCCTTCCCTTAATAATAGAAAGCCCCTCCACCCCCATGAGCCGGGCTCTATGGAACTCAGTAAACGGAAACTCGTGAATCTTCACAGGACTGGGAAACGAAATCACCAAAAAGGGGCAGGAGAGTGTGACATTTTCCCCGATCGACAGAGGGCGATGTCCAAGCGCTCTCCATACACCGTGAGTAACAGGTTTCGAAAAGGAAGGGGCGGCTGCTTCCACAAGGCGGTGTTTCCCAGGGGCTAAATCGTACTGGGGGTTACCGCTTTGCGAGACTGTAGCAAGGCTACCACTCTCTCGCGTCCACTCCGGGTGGCATGCCAGAGCGGTGTTTGGCCGTCATTATCTGGCTTGTCCGGGTTAACCTCTTCCCGCCCGAGTAGTATTTTCACCACTCCTTCATGTCCATACAAGGCGGCAAACGCAAGCGGTGTTTGGCCGTCATTATCTGGCTTGTCCGGGTTAACCTCTTCCCGCCCGAGTAGTATTTTCACCACTCCTTCATGTCCATACAAGGCGGCAAACGCAAGCGGTGTTTGGCCGTCATTATCTG
>Ga0307509_10004452_pt1 | contig 20185 bp, 17 predicted proteins | sample 10_EM_MG_FD_202245 | JGI IMG/M metagenome (GOLD analysis project Ga0307509, IMG submission 202245) | Populus trichocarpa ectomycorrhiza microbial communities from riparian zone in the Pacific Northwest, United States - 10_EM | ecosystem: Host-associated > Plants > Roots > Unclassified | place... | reverse complement strand
GCCCCCCCCCCCCCCCCCCCCCCCCCCCCCCCCCCCCCCCCCCCCCCCCCCCCGCCCCCCCCCCCCCCCCCCCCCCCGCCGCTTCTTTTTTTTACTAGGGTTTTGGAGAGTTGGATTTTTGTTTTTATGTTTTTAATCAATTGGATTGAGCACGATATTTGCCGTTTTTATGAGTTATAGGAGTGGGTTTGTTAGTCCTAAGGTGGTGGTGGTGGTGGTGGTGGGAGGAAATGATGGTTGAGGTGTGGTGATTGGGAGGGGGTTATATTGTGCTGCGATTGCATAAAATATGCGCAGATGGGGGAATATTATGCTTAGAAGTGAGGGAACCTCTTCTTATCTTAGTATTGTATTCCTCTAGTGAATAAAGTTGCTTTATCATACATCTTCAAGAACATTTGAAACCCCTTTGACCCACGATGACTTCTATCACACAGCAAGTATCCACCCATTAGTTACCCGAGCCATCATGGTCAAGCCCGCAGCAGCTAATCCAACCAACGCACGCCAGATACCACAAACCCCAAATACTGTACAAACCCGTTTTCTCCAAAGCATAACGGATATCCCTGAAAATGCGGGACATGTAGGTGAATTTGGGGTTGGTGCAAACCATTGCTGCACAACCATGGTTGAAAGGACCTCATACCCTATGTCAGAAACGGTCGAAAGATTGCTGCTGCTGGTTGTGGCATATCATTGTTTGTAACTTATATCTACCAAACAGTTCCGTAGTTACAAACAATGGTTGGTTCGGACGTTTAAAAATGTCACGTCAAACAGCCCCTAAACTCTGGATAATACCAACTTTGTAACAAACAATGTGAAGAGATCGCCTGTAGCCCCAAGTGTAACACCTCTAAAAGTGCTACTCTAGGCCTCAAGAAATTGGAAACCAAATAAGAAATAGGAACATGAGTGAGAATTTATGCTTGTTATAAAATTCTTCCGCATTCAGAGCTCGTACCAATCTCCTAGGATCTTATCTTATGTAACTACGTATTACATAACCCAAGTCCCGAATGGTAGGCTTGAAAACCTATAAATCTCACAAGAAATTCAAGGTGTCACACTCGGCGCTACAAGCAAAACCGTCACATTCTCTGTTAGAAAGTTGGTATTATACAGAGTTTAGCCTCCAGGAACTATACCTTAAGTATTTCACCCACTCCCCACTCCCCCAAAAAAGAAACCAGCGGTAAATTCCTCCATACAAATAGTGCTCTTTCCACCAACCAACCAACCAACCAACCTACCAACCAACAATACGGGAACCTAACATGAGACAATCACCGTTAAAGAAACAAGTCGCCACGATACCATAGTAACAGATCCAACACGCTACAGACCCCAACTTTGTTTCAACGGCGAAATGCCAAGGGGGATTGTGACCCTAACCTAATTTACCTCACTCACCACACGTGCTCCCCCATCCCAAAACAGAGATTGCCAAAACTGAGCTCCAAGTTGGATACCTGACACCGAATCGCAGAGAGTAGTATACATCTTACCTCACACTCGCATTTGGCTTCGGTCTACTCTCCTCTCTCTTTCAAGTGGTTTTGGATTAATAGTGTCGTGTTTGTGTTGTGGGCTGCGGGTTTATTAGTACTGGGAGCGGTCTGAAGAGAAGGAAGGGGAATGAATAGTATGGAAGTGAGTTGTTATTCTTAAGGCATGCTCGCACGTGGGATGCGTGGGGTTGTGTAAGTTGGGAGGGTTTAGATTTAGAGGCGGGTTCAAGTTGATTGCGTATGGCAGATAGCTAGGTGGGGTTGGGGAGTGGACATAGGAGATTACTAGCAAGAGGGTAAATTTTTTTGTCTAGGCCGGCAGTCTTGTAAGGTATGTTTTTGCAAGTATCAGAGCCATTTTTTTTCTCTCCTTCATCCCTGGAGTTAGTTCGAGTGGGATATTGGCTGGGATGGCAATATGTTAACAGGAGTGGGAAGTAAAGATGCGAGAGACAAAAGCTTGACTCCATAATAATGGCGAACACAAGCAAGCACAAGGCAGTACATTAGCGGAAATAGGAGTACAATATATTGGATTAAGCTTCGGCCCATATTGGGGTAGAAGGCATGTTCCTGGTAGGCGATAAGACAATCTGGAGAGAGGAGCTAACAACGGCTTGCGTCATACGTGCGGTCTGATACCCATAAGGCAGCACATGTTTCGCTTTGCTCCCGAACGATCGAGCGACTCGGGAGAACAAGGTATACCAGGAATCGTTCACCGAGAAGTGCTAACGAATCACAGGAAAGCATAATCCTAGGAGATTGCTTCTCAAGGAAGGTTTTAGGAATACTTTAATAGTTCGGCAGGAAAAAAAAGCCTCGAATGCACCGGAATTCCGAACCCGGGCTTGTCGGTGAGACCCGGCAGATAGATCTTCCGATCTTTCTAGATGGCGGTTTCAGGAAGACAGGCGATCCGCCCTAGCAGTCAGTGTCGGCGTCGGCACATCACACTCCAGGCTCCCCACATCACCCTGCAGGCTTAAAACATCGAGTGACCCGATATGACTACTGCTTGGGAACCTTGATAGTTGCCAGACGTCAGGGATAAATAACAGCTAGGAGGCACTCTAAACCGACCGGTGGGATCACCCTGTACCTTTCCTCCGTGTGTGATGATAGAATGAAGGTATCCCTGAGTGGGATCCCATCACCCCCACCCTACCTACCTACCGATCTCCCTCTGTAGATGGTTCATTTTTATTTTTATCTCACCCCAGGGGGCAAAAAAATAGACACCTTTCCACGAGAACTGAATTCGGACGATCTAGGAAACTCGAGCCAGCAAGGACCACATAACCAACCACTGCTTTACGATCCTAGCAGTAAACTACATATCCTTTCGGCCAGTCTACTTGCAACTTAGGGTATGGAAGAAAGAAGAGGGAAATTAAGTGTGTAGCTGGAGGCTTTGTCTGGCGGGGATCAAGTATGATATACCAAGGCTACTCCGCCACCAAACAACCCCACCCGGTCGGTGCAACAGAAGCCTACCTTACCCTGACCCTAGTGCCAATCTATGGTGCACCGGGTGTTGTTGCAGATCACATTGCGAATCACGGAGCTTAGCATCCTTATAGGACAGATACCGGGGTGACTTTGCGATCTACCCTGCCTTGACAACGGCATGTCGTCAAGGGGATCCCGAGGACACATATTATTGGTAAGGGAGGGAGAGAGAACACAAGGGGGGGAAACAATTGCCTTTCAGCCCTCCCCCCAGACAAATGGAGGGGAAAATACATACATGCCTTAGAGAGGTAGATCTAACGTCCCTAGGAGGTTCTCAATTATTCTAAGCCTTTTTTATTTAATTTAATCTCTATTTTATTTTACAGAATGGCGCCCCGGCTCTGACATAACGTCCTGCTGTTCTTGGACTGCCGAAACGCTCGGCTACCCGCTATCGACACAACGGTCCATCCAATTGACGTTGTTCGGAACTCCGAAGTAAATGTATTCAATTAAAGTGTCACGTCGTGCAAATTAGTTCCCGAAGTGCTTAGCGCACAAACTACCCATCAGAATTCGTCGAGATACAGATTAGCTAATCCTCATCGAGCTATCCCTAAGCAAAATTAGAAAGGTTGTTTCGGGTATATAGCATCTGGAGGGTAGTTCGCAAAACAAACATTTCAACGTTCGCAGCATGAACTGCCGGTAGAGAGATAGAGCCTAAAGGTTCCCCCAGATCTTGTCGGTAGACGGCTTTTCGGCTGTCCGGTCTTGAAGGCCACTAATAAGCTTGCGTGCTGTGAAGAGCTTGGGAATACAAGATACAGGCATATAGAAACCGAACATTTGAGTCCGAATTTGTATGGGCGGTCGGACACGCACAGACAATTTGCCATACAAATTGCTTATCCCTGTATTCGGGTTCTTTATGCCTATAACTTGTAGCAGCCATGGATTCAGTAGAAGCCTTGAGGGTGCGAACTACTAACAGAGTACAGTACGTACATGGGGAGTTGCTACCATCTCTTGTTTAAAGGGTCTAGCTAACAGCTAGTTCTCAATGTGCTGCCTGTAAAATTTTCAGGGTTCATCATGCTTAGCCTAGCGAGCTTTCTGGGAGACTCCCTCCCACCCACAGAAGAGATGAAATCCTCCATTTAGACACCTTACGCCACCAATGTAAAGCGTTCCATCTCAGTTCAAACCCCGCATTAGAAGCAGCCAGAATTAAAACCTCTCGTGACTTTTATTGGGCCTTAATAAGACTACAGTTCAGAAACATATACAATTGCTTGGGGCTAAGAAAAACTCTGTTCTGCATTGTGCAGTCGGTGTTTCCATCTGACTCCCGGAGGACCACACCAGTCACGCCTAGCGGCTTACAGTCCAACCTTCTAGTGCTTTGTTTCAAGAATTCCTTTAGCCCTTCTTCAGAATAATATTTACAGTATTTCTGGGATATTCGTTGATTGAAGAGCCTCTCACATGTTTCATCCCGGACCTCCACCTCACCCCAGATATCTGTATATATGAGGGCAAACATCCTGAATGAAAACATTAGCGTTCCCGCTTTTCACCTTGTATCGCATACCTCTCACAAAAAAACCTAACCCGGTCACACCGGGGTTCTAGGGGGCCCAAGCAAGTTCAAAAAAAACAGGGGGTGCCCATTCCGCAGGATTTCCCCACCCTATAATTTGTAAAATCAAGAGTAAAAAATACCGAAAAAAAACAACCCAGACTCTCCTTTCCTACCGAATGTCACATAAATAAACACCAGAATACCTGAACCCTACTTTTTCCAATTTGCCCCAAACACCAGAACAACAAATCACAACCCCTCACTCGCCACCCAAGTATCATCCCGTCCCCCGGGCCAAAAAAAAAACCCCCTCACTCCAAGACCCTTTCCAAGACAGTTGCCGTCTCGCTTCACTTCACTTCACCTTTACCTTCACCTCCATTCGACGAATCCCCCCCCCCCCCACCGGTGGATTCCGGGAAAAACAAGCTGCACCTCATCCCTACTGTCTCACTTTTAGGCGCCAGCCAGAACAGAACAGAAACAAAACAAAAAACCGGTCTGGACCAAACGAGACCATACCAAACAATACCATACCAAAGCAATATATTCGAGTACACCGAGGTTACCCAGCATCAGCCCCACCCACCCACCCACCCACTCACTCACTCACCCACCCACCCAACAACAAGCGGCCGGTATATATTCCGCGGTCCGTGTGTGTGCCCTTGGATATACAGCGATATGTACTGTACGTTTCAACAAATGTTTCGTCATCCTCATTGTTGTTGTCGTAGTTCTTCTTCTTCCTGCCGGGCACGTGAAACATCCACGACCCTTAGCAGAATGAATCGAAATCAATTTTACGGGCATGGCATTTTACGGTAGTTGCAGTATTGCGGATCGGAGAGCGCTTCTTCTTCTCCTCTCCCCCCTACGCGTAGTTCCGGGAGGCGCCGTTTCTAGAAGTTTGGTACGTTACACGAGTGATTTACTATGATTTGCGGATGGGCTGCGGGAAGAATACCAGGACCATGTTTTTTCGCTTTCCTCCCCCCCCGCCCCTTCCTCCTTGGCTTGGTTCATGTCGGCCGGGCGGAATGTGCGAGTGCAGTGCAAACTACGTAAGGGTTATTAGCTATCATTTTATTACTACCCGTGATTCACTCTTCTTATCTATTCTGCCGGAGGTGGCGGTGGTGATATGACACAATAGCATGGTCCTTCTGAATGGAGCGGCGATAATGATATTATAGCAATGTACGGGGTGTTTTTCTTTTCTTTCTTTCCCGGGTGGATGGGTTGAGGATTTGATTCCGCGGAAATGGTAAAATATTTGTTTTTTTTTCCCTTTCGCCTACTTGTTATCGGCGTGGTATGATGGATGTTGCGCTGTACTGAGAATTCTAGCTGGGTACTGCACTGTACAGCCTTGTGCCAAAAGTTCTAGCACCTTGGTTGGTATAGTAGTATAGCGCTTCTGTGTTACAGCACTAGCTAGGGTGCCAGAACTTTTGGCACACGGTTGTACTGTACTCGAGTACCGGTCCCGTATTGGCTGTGAATAAGCTTAGTTGACTGAATAGATGGGACGGGTTGGGATCATGACATTATTGTCTATGGAAGGGTGTTTGTCAGGGTGTAGCACCGAAGATATTATATAAGTTAAGTAGCAAGTGCAGCACCTTATCGGCAGGCATGTACTGCACATAGTCTTCTCACTGGTCACGGTGAAACTGGACGGATGACGAACAGGGGGGGGGGGTACTGTATTTGCCGGGCAAAAGGGGAAAAAATAATTACTGGTCACTGATCGTTGTTCGTTTCGTCGTTGTCTCCAAGTTGAACTTGAAGACTGCAATGTGGTGAACAGGTGCCGCACATAGCGCAGAGGGTTCAATGGTGGCTTGGTGGTTAGATTGAGATTGCCGAACGGGGGGGTTGTCCGGCGGGAGAAATGATTGAGCATTAGTCATGCAAGACACAGTGATGGGGGTCGATATTATGATGAGATGCTATCGTATCACAGTATCAGACTGCCCTATATCGAACAGTATGGCAACCGTGGTCGTGTTCATAACGCTAGTGTGTAAGGGGAAACATGGTTGGTTTGGTTTAAAAGTTCATACGGCAGTCTACTGTATCATACAGCTTCTTTCAGAGCCTAGTCATAGCAGCATCCTGATTCGTCCTGTGCCATACTCTACTCCTAAAGTCGCCCGGCGGCTGGTCAATGTACAGTACAGTACGGCACGGTACTCTCACGAGCATAACACCACATTCGAATCACTCTGATACTACTCAAGCCGATAACAACCATCACCACCCAGGAACTTTCTTTATCAGAATAATGCGCCGCATTGTGCTACATCCTACCCGCACACAAGCACTACTCCTCCAGCAAAGTCAGCAAAACACTCCAAACCAGTCCTACCATTACCACAAATAAGACCTAAACCACTTCTGCTATGGTCCCCGACAGGACTACCACCACCGCATGTGCAGCACAGGATCTACTATACAGAAATCGCACCAAGCGATCTACCGAGCACCATTTTCCAAAAAAAAAAAAAGAACGCGAAGAAGCCCGCGACTTAGCACAAATTCACCAAGGTCATTGGAACCTATCATGGCTGCAGCTGTCAAAAAGAAAACCGACGATTTAGTTGGGGCTGGGGTGGGGCGATTACCCTTTCGGGCCGCCTGCAGAATGTTGTAATAATAACAAAGGTACGGCACCACTTGCGGATTTATGAAACGTTTGAGGAGGAGAAGGAAACGTGGATTTGTTGTCTGACCCTCTATTATTTTTAGTTCTCTCTCGCTCGGTAGCCTACGTCGGAGTTTGGGGGAGAGAGGGAGGAGTGCGCAAGTTAGGTGAATGAAGTCTTGGTTGAGAATATTGGTTTTGGAGTGTTGCCCCGCTCTGGAACAGAGAGGATTGGTAGTGATCAAGAGCCGGTTATCGGTACTAGAGAGTGTGTGAGTGAGTGTTTTTTACCCATGAGTAACAGTCAGTCATAGGGACATGCTCATTCGATCCAATAACCTGTATCCACTTTCTTGGCTCGATATTGTGGAGGTGAATCGTAGTTCCAAAGCCGATGCTGTTAGGGGCTGCCGGCCCAGTACCGTACTCGAGTACAATTATGACGCTATGCATAGAAACACCAAGCCTACCGTACTATCACAGGCTCAACCAACTAACATCATCATAATCAGGGACCGCACTTACATAATGGTCGACAACCCCATCCTCTCGCCAAAACCTCTCAGCATCACTCGAGCACAGTGCTAACAGAGTACTGTACCGCACGCACTCGCTCGCTGTCTCGCCCCGCCCCACAGTACTAGTACATATCCAACCATCTCGGAAAAATATTTCCCGGATTAATTAATGTGAGATAATGGAAGATGCCTAATTATTCACCTGCTATTCTATTCGGGTTAGTGGCGATGCTATAAACTAAGATGGTACGAACAGCAAGCACCAACCTGGCTCTGTCCTGCACTGAACGGACTGAGCAGACAGGACCTTTGTGTCAGGTGAGCCCAACTACCTGTTCCACGGGAGCACCAAAAATGCCGACAACACGCGCTCATTGTAAAGCAACGCGGTGGATCGGAAAAAAATTTAAAAAATACCTCTGCATGGTAATGATATCATAAGACTTATTATTATTCCTGATGGCAAAATCTATTCCCGTAATAGGCAGTGAGGTAATACCTTGATGGAAAAGCCGGAATAAGAGTAACACACACGAAGGCACGTGACAAAATTACTTGAACTCGATAGCATAGGTTTCTTCAACTTGTGACATTGCAAATTCCCCAAAATTGCGGAAGGGAGCCCAAAGCTCCTCGAGTTTTACTTTTTTTACTTCAGAGCTTGATTGCAGAATAGTGGGGGCCGTGCCGAAAGTTTCGCTCTAAAGAATCAGATATACTGTGAATTCTCGAGCCCAGCGGCCCGTCAAGTGTTAATTAAATAGGAACTCTTCAAAAAGGAAAAATGGAGGATTCCCACCCTTTCGTCCAGCGAGTTCTTTCGCAACCGTTAGGAAAAAACATCAATATCTCACCTCACCCCGGAGGAAAGGACGGAGGAGAGCGAGGGCATCTAGCGTCATTTGAATTATGGGAATGTTAGTTTAATCATATGAATCAGCCTTCATTTTAAAATTATCATAGCCTCCCCGATGCTATGTGTGTGAGTGGGGCCCCAAGTTAAATCGTCTCGAGTGTGCATGAACCTGTTCGAATAGAATCGGTTGACTCGAGTGATATATCATGTCGACTCTCGTTCGCCCCTCCCTCCACCCTCCTGCAGGCCCCAAGGCGGGTACCGTAATGCGACTCAGCCTGGGCATTTTTGCCTGAGACGATACATATCGCCTATCGTTCTATAGTCAGTTGCCGCACCCGCCACCCGGGGCGTTACTCAAGCACCGGTACAAGCGCATCCGCTGACAGGTATTGTGCAGGCTCAAGTGCCGTGTAGCACTTGTAGCTGACCAGGACTCAGAGCTAGCTGGTATTCCTTCCTGCTTGCCTGCTAAGTCAGGCTACAACGTCTCAAGCAATTTTTCACCTTCCGGGCAACTTTCCGTAACAAACTTTCCGTAACAAACACCATCATCCTCTAAAACTCATGTGCACAAGCCTAGGTTAGCTTCCCTCTTGTTCCCTGTCCCAACCCTCCGCCGTCTCCGGTGCTCTGACCAAATGAGTGGGAACCTGCTCTTTCCCCCCACGAAAAAGTAATGAGACAAGACCGACAGTATGGTTGCTGGTATTGACCAATTTCCGGTTGTTCATCCAATGAGTTAGGGGGAATCGAATTCGGTCAGGGCCGGGGACCTCAAACAGCTGTGAAGAGCGAGGGAGGAAGAAGAAAGGAAGGAAAGGGGAGGGGCCGGCAAAAAATTATTATTATTTTTGTTTTATGCCGGGGTGCCGCGATCCCGGAACCCCCAAACGCTGGAACGACGAGACAATACCCTGCGGTGGAACGGAGTAATTCTGGAAGAAAAGTGGATGGATATAGGTCTTAGCGGTGGGTTATTCGCCATATGATGGACAATCTGCGCAGTTTTCTCCCCTCATCTTAAACACTTCTGAAATGTTAACATAAAGGCAGAGACCATGCTTAGAAACGACGCAAGGGAGAACTACTACCAAGCTATCGTGGTAAAAACTCCCGAAAGCAAACCCCCTGAATTGCCTGAATCTGTTCATCTCCAATTCTGCTAACTGGACTCATCTTGTCGATGGCTGAGAGGGGACGGCCCAAGAACAAGGATTTGAGACATACTGGAACAGACCGCTATTTCCGGCAACCGAAAGTTCGGTTTTTCTCTGACCTTTCCTTTCGCCAATTAATTTCTTTTCTTTTCCATTTTAACCTTTTAGGGAAATTGTGGCTTTTCGGGTCTGTACTAGCACAAGTATGGTTTCGGGAATGCAATGCTCGATGGACCCGCTACGCCGGGGGCGGCGTCGATATGATATGATAAGTTGTGTGTGGGACAAGTGGGAAAACTCGGTGCGGCATTGATGATTCTGAACCTCCACGGTCCTAGATTAGTTATGCTGGAGCACAAGCACCCGAGAATGCAAACGCCTTTTTCCCTCTTCTTTTTCCTCCTCCCACCCGAGTCTCCCTGTCCCCTTCCCTAGTCCTTGGTTTGAGAGAAATTTGATCACCCGTCAAAGACGATGTGTGCCGTATTCGGCTGTGTGTGTACAAGTATGTGGGGGGGGGGGGCTGGTGGTGATGTCAATCAATTCCAGGCACAAAAAGGAAATATTTCTTCTTCGGTTGTGCTCCTCATGGAGTGCCGGTATGCAAACGCGTAAAACACCCAAGTTCCTCAGAAACAAAAAGGCTCCCCCCCACACCTTCGTGAAACGTCAAACAAAATACTCGAGCGCAAAACGAACGAAACTGATACTTATTACGCTGACTCCCAATTATTCAAGTGCCTGCACGAAAAGGGGTGCTTGGTACAGGTAGTGGCGGCATTACCACATTTGCAATTTATCTTCCATGTTTCGCTCAGTAGTCACTCCTTGCTCACTCGTTCACTGATTCGGTCAGTCTTTTCTCGCCCTGTTTTATTCTGGATAGGGAAGGCGCTGCAGAAGAAAATAGAGAGTGGCCCAAAATAATGTGAAAAGGGGAGAGAGCGTGGTCGCCCAAAGTTCTTTTGGCCTTTCTTGCTCCTATGATGATGGCTACGATACATGTAGTGTGTGATGATCGTGATATTAGACAATCCAGGGCATATGCCAGCACTCAAGTTTTCGCAGCCAACGGGTAATCTACGGACTATTACGATATGGTGCGATCCTCTCCACCCCTTTCGTGACTGTACGAGTAGAACAAAGGCAAGGGGGTAACTCCTGCTCTGTTGTGGTATACGCGTGCGCACAGTGCCCTGTCATCGAGCTTGAAGAATGGGAAATGGGTGACCAACCTAAGAGAAGAAGAAGGGAAAAAAAAAAGGAATCATAAACGTCAAAGCGCAAGAAAGTGGAAGAGCCCAAGAAAGAAAGCCAGAAAAAAATAAATAAGGGAACCGAACCAACAGGTTGGGATGGTATTATCGTTTTTAGGCGCTAGTCTTTGCTCAGGTCGCCTCTTTTTTTCCCGGTAGCTTGGTTAGGAAAAAAATTAAAAACAGAATAGCTACGAGCGCCGTATGTCACAGGTAGAGAAAGCTGCTCAACTCGATTCGACTTGAGCTTTCTTGTTTTATTTTAACACCCCCGCCTCTATCCTCTTTGGGACTACTGTTACAATGGGAATGGGATGCGATGAAATGAAATGACGGATTCCCGGGCAAGGCGGAGAGAGAAGTAAGAAAGTGGGAAAGTACGGTAGGAGTGTGCGAGAGACACAGCGAGAGATGGTTACAGCCAGCAGGGATTTGGAGATTTGCAGGGTTTATGGGGGATGGATATGGAAATGCTGAGGAAGAAGTGAAAGAAGACCAAAGAGACTGGGGTTGGCTTTTCTAGACCTGAACAAATCGGACACCCCTAGTTCGGACAGGGAAAGGGAAAGTGCTGCTTGCTTTGCAAGGAGGACATGATTTCTAGTTTGGGAGATAGAAGCTTCTTTTCTTCTTTCCCCATCCTGAGCCTTTTCCCCCCGGGATCTTGTGCCTCTCTGCTTCCAATTACCGGTATTTTTACATGGGGGAGACTACTGGCCTGCACCGCAATTGTATCTATGCTTTCTTAGCATCGTGGATCGATGGATCGATATGGTTATATGGGGTCACTTGATGTATTGTAGTGGGGAGGGGGAAACCAGGAGCGAAAAGCGGCTGTGGGCGTTAGTCACTATTGCTCCGTTCCGCCCATTTCATTCCAACCGCAAGGGTAGATCCCTTCCCTTCAACTTTGCTTTCCTTCTTGTGGCTTTCTTTCACGGCCTGTATTGAGGGACTGTTTGCTTGCTAAAAGTTGCCGTCCAACCTATCATATCAGCTGGGCGATCTGATTCTAAGGAAGCTACTCGAGTAGAGAGATGGAGAGGAGGAGAGGACGCACTGCAATTTCGGTAGAAGCAATCACAGAGCCGCAAATCTGGAGGAACCGCAAGCAAAAGTGTCGGCATTGAGGGGAGGGGTGGAGGTGGAGGGCCCCCTTCCCATTGTTCTTGGTAGTGTGGGCTTGGGGTTATGGTGTCTCAAGAAGTATGCCTCCTAAGGTCCATACCTCCAAAGGTATAATAAGTACCGTAGCCCACCCTCCGGATCTTGGAATTCTTCGGTTCAACAACGTTCGCCACTACCTCGATAAATTACTACAGCATTCACCTTCTCTCCATCCCACATAAAACCTCTCCCTCTTGCCCTTCCCTACATAGACAAGTGCTTATCCTAAGCTTTACTTTATAAGCTTTATCTTGCATTGCTTCCAAAACAGCCGCATCCAATCTATATAACTTCCCTTGCATTCCTTCTTCCTCCACGAACGAGAAACAATGGCAATCCCCGGATATTGTCACCACAGTTTCAAGATCATCAAGAGCGAAAACACCCTTCTACTCTGGAATTGCGGAATGTGTGCGTCAGGCCCTCACTGGTTTATCTTTGAGTGCAAGTTCTGTAGGCTCAAGACCTGCCGTCCATGCACCTATAACGCATGAAAACGAACAGGGTCCGGGGGGACACACGGCGAGGTTGAGAGTGACGAGGACGAGGACGAGTGCGGGCAGACTACACAGGAGGGGAAGTGAAGTGGAGGAGAGCATGAGAAGATTGGACGGGATGAGCTTATGGGCGGTCTTGGGCTGCAGGAGGAGGAGAGTTGAGGCATTATCAACTGGTGGGAGAAGTGGTGGGGGGGTCGGCCGAGGAGCGAATATCTACCTTATTTCTGGGACACGGCAGCGCACGAGAACAGAGAGGACCCTCAGAACTACCTCGTTTGATACCTCTTGTTTTGCACATAAGATGGCTTTCGGCAAGCCAGTTTTCTGCTCTTTTGTATAATTATCTGGGGCGTTCACATTCGTTTTCTCTCTCTTACGCTTCTTATCACTCTTTTCTCCTCTTTTTCACTTAGGAAGGGGCCATGGGTTATTATAGATTTGGTCATGTTTAACGGCGCTGGGAGGATTAATCCTATTTTATTTGTTTGCACGTTTTGCTTTGTCTGTGGGAAGGTATCTTATTAGAGGCTTTTTTCTTTTCTTTTTTTTGTTTTAAAAGAACCCTGATCATGTTTTGATGGGGGTTTGCAGGGTGTCAAAAGGGTTTGAAAAGAGAAAAAAACAATATTATTACTCACCTTATCTGTTCTCGCTATTAAACCTTAGAAGAGAAAGTGCTGCGATCGAACTAGTGAGAGGAGATGGGCGCCTGGTGAGCCTGCTTTGCTACCACTTCCACTTTCGGGGTACCGTCTTGCTGGACTACACCAATTACTGGTGCTGTTAAGGTACCATACCGGGTCCCAATGCAGAGTTCCGTACTGTATTACAAGCCGCTCTTATCCTCCTACATACGGTAATAGTTGACATCGAATGACAGTGTCTAACGTTCTGATAGAGGACTTGGAAATGAAGCAATAGGGTACGATACGACACGCAGTGGCAATTTAACGCACTGGCCATGCTGCTCCATCATGCATAAGGTTGAATACCGGTAATCCCAGTCTGTCACTTTTGTGTTTTTGTGTTTTTGTGTTTTTCTTTTCTTTTCATTCTTTCCTTCCTTCTTCCTATGATGTTTTCTTTGTCCCTGTCGTACCCCTAGCTAAATATGCAGGCCCCATCTGCAAGGTCATCTTCGCATCCAAGCATTCGGTGCTCGGGTTTAGGGATCATCTGCAGCTTGTGGGGCCTTCCGCCCTTCTGCTCTTGTTCTCCACACTGCACTTCTCTTTTGCTTGGCTAAGCTCTGTTAGCACAGATACATTTCTAACCGGGTGGCCACAGAAAAAAGGGAGTTGACACGCCAGTATTATAAGGTATGATACCTACCAAACTACCCGTGCTTTACAGTGCTAATTATGCATGTGCAGTTAAATCTTGAGCTTCGGCGTTGTCATGAAGATAGCGCTGTGGCAGGTGTCATACTAAGCAGGGCGCAAGCGCGGGAGTAGCCTTCCCTACCCGGAGGAGCACTTTTATCTGCCCGCCCCGTCCGCCCTGTTGCTCGAGTGCGATACAATAGTCTACTGCAGGTCTCCTTCTCGGCCGCCTGGTCTCGAACACCATTGGCAAACAAAGGCTATAGAATGCCGGGGGAGGGTAGAGGGGCAAACAAAAAAACATTCACTCCGTTCCATCAGCAACCAGCCCTGTCACCATCGTGGTGTGCTATATTCTCGGAATCATAGTTATTTGCAAAACCGAGGCCTGCTCGTGAGACATTATTGCTATCATCATTATCGTTATTATCAATAAGGCTCTGGATAAACCTCCACCTCCCCAACAGCAATTTGCAGCATCTCTTTCCTCTCACTTACTCACCCCCTAAACGGATAAGTGAATAAATTAGAATAAATAGGGAATCCTTTTGAAATAGCGAATCCGTCGTCCGGCATGAAGGTGCCATACTCGTTCAGGAACGAGTATGCCCCTCGAAGGATTTGGATTTCCTTTCTGACTAGCAAAAGCAGTGACCCTAGCTTCTCTCTGACAACTCAGCGACGACCGCAGCTTCGTGCGACCGCTTTGACAACACACAAGCAGACCTCTGATGGGCTACATGACAATCTCTCTCGTGCCCCGTGATTATTCAATACAATCCCCCTTCGCCAAGCACGATGAAGAAGGGGAAGAAGAGGAAGAGAAAGAAAGTAAAATGAAAAATTCTAAAAGCGAAAGCACCGACAGGTATCTCTAGCTCTCTTTTTTCTTTTCTTTTCTATCTCTCTCCCGGTGTTTTCCCTATACCAATATCTCCTCCTTTTTGAAGCCGTTTCAGATCGACGGCATACGTCACTTTTTCATTTCTTTGTATGTGTGTATGTACCGTATGCATGCAAAATAAATGTTGACACGTCTTTCCTTTTCGTCTCCAGAATATTTCGCCAGCCTCCTTCTTCCCAATCTTTATAATAAATCTGATTATGGGAGAGGAGTGATTCCGATTCCCGAACCCTTGGTTAGGATATAAGATCTGTACTCATCACCTGCGAGTGTGTATGACACGTCTTTAGCATTTCTGCATTCTTCCAGATTTGGGGGCCTCGAACACCTGTTCATCCCGGATATTGCATCGAGCGCATCGATTCGCACGTGGCTGATTGGCCCCCCTTCCTTCCTGTGGGAGTACGGTAGTGCCCTTCGCAACGAGTATTTTCCGATCTTTTTTGTGTCACTCTTCTCGAGAAAGAGTAGCTGTAACGGTGGAAAAGATACCCATTGCTTCCCTACCCCTTCTATTGGTTGGATATAGATTACCGATGGGGTCACCACAACCTTCACGCTAAGTCAAATAAATCCCCCCCAAATCGTGCGAAACAACTCCATAACGCATGGCATTCTGCGGACTATACCGGAACTCTGGGGACCCCACTTTGTCTGGATATTTTGTTTTGAGACATCCTCAGGTGTTATGGAATTTGTAGGTTTTCACTGAATAGGCTTTCCGGGACACTAAGTGGTTCGACTAGAAAGCACACCTGACCCTTAACTATCGATTTGGTGCTCTTCCTTTTTGAAAATTAGTTAATGGGGAGTGGATTAGAAGGGAAAAAAAGAAAGAAAGAAAAGAAAGAAGGAAATCCCGCCTATCTAACCCGTTTACCCATTCATGAGCTGATAGATGCTTTTACCTTCCAATCGTGAAGTTAGCCCAGTCAAGTTCCGAGGGCCACTAGTTAAAGACCTACCAACCCGCTCTTGACACGAGAACCGCGTATATATAGCGAAGTGGCCGTCCACAGCATAGCGCTTCCAGCCTCCCGGCGGCCATTGCGATTAATCTTTGCCCGGGATAGCCTTCGACGTGTGGGTGTGGGGGAGAGGAAAGAAAAAGAAGACAATGCACCTCGCGAATGTTTTGTATTGGTATCAAGCTGATGAAGATCCGTGCACTTTGAAATCCAGCTACTTTTAGCGTCGAGTAGTGGGACCCATACATCAATGAGTGCACCATTACTTCTTGCCGGCCACACCCTCTCACGATACACCGATCCTCCGTGCACATCGTGACTCGAGTACGCTCAAATGCTCCTCTCCTTCGCCGGATTGGCAATCTCGGTGCGATGTGCAAGGATATCAACTCCGGATCACCGGGGGGATATGCTTGCTTGGTTGAGTGCTTAGGTATTGATGGCATGGCAGGTGGTGCATCTGACCAATTAGTGCTATGATGCGATCCCGGGGTCTCTTGAGCCTAGCATGCCGTCACTGGCCTTCCGCCTTGATCAGGACATGCAACTCTGGTAAGGCGTTTAAGTCGAATCATATACCGTCACTCGCTGATTGTTAGTTAATGATTTAGGGGTGATGCCGCGGTGTCCCGGGCCGCAATGACACTCAGGCGAGGTTCAAGCGGGTAGACACAGAATTTCGCCACGATGAGCGGATGGGCTCAAATTACCGTAGGTGGTATCAAGATCCACAAGATCAGACCGGGCTTAAGGCAATGGGCGGCTCAGGGAGCAAGGAAGGCAGGGAAGAAGGCTTGGTGCAGCGGAACCTAACATACATCAACAGAGTACCCAATCTCTGCGAAGCGTTGGACTAGCCTTTCAACAGCCTGGCCAAGGTTTTTTTTGCATACGGATAGTAATTTACCGTCTAAAGAGTCTGGGAGAGATGGCCACTTCTAGAGCACAGCACGGTTCCTGAGTGGTAGCCCTGGGCGGTAGCCCTGAATGGGAGCCTTGTGCCCTTTTTTGGTTCACAAACTCCGTTCGGATTGGCTGGCCCGCCCCAGGGACGCACTAGCCGGGCTGCGCGCGAAAAAGTGTCTTGGGAGCCTGGTCTCTCATGAGGGGAGTAGAGGTGGCGTGGATTTCTCGGGCTTGCGCGACAGCTGGGCATGTCCCGCAATTAAGCGACCTTGACCTATCCCGGGATTGCCCTAATGGTTCATCCGTACAAGACACCAACACAAAGCGAAGTAGCAATAATCTAGTCGTGGATGGAACTTCACCGGCACACAACCTTGGGGAATTATGCTTGCATCGGTGGGTGGTAGGTGTGACCGGATCACGCCTAATCACTCGTGATTAGAATGCCCCCCGTACCTAACATTCTGTTGTGCTCATCCTAGACACCCAGCGGTGGTGGGGGCTGCATATGTGTGTTTGTGGGATTGCAGAGAGTCCCCTCTGGCCTGAATATTATGATAGGGAGTTATATATGCTTTTTTTTCTCTTTTCTGTCGGCTTATTGTGAAGTTCGAGCTTGGTCGGGCCAGGTGGATCACTCGTTTGACCGACTGATCTCTGCGGGCAGACTATTTAATCCCTCAATGTCTTTGGTGCTCTTTGGCATCTTATCAGCAACCTATCCTTAATCAAGCGGATAGCCTCTTCGCATAAGGCACAGTATTCTCAGCCAGAAATGATTTATCTGGGAGTTTTATTGCATAAGCAAGATTTATTGATGGCCTACTCTGCTGCGCGGACCTGGGTATGTTTCAGGGCGCGACGCCCTTTTGAAGTGACGTCTCCGTGACGGAAGAGAGCGCCCGGGGGGTCGCGGTAGCAGCTGGCCTTTGGTAGGATGTCTAGGGGAAGCCGGCGGAATGAACCGAAGCTGATATCCCTTTCCTCAGGATAGGGAAACTTTGACAGATTGATGAGGGAGCGGTACGAGAGCGTGGAAGGATTTTTATGAGATGGGAGGCGCTGGACTAATCGCTGATGGCGTGTGAACTCTACATTGAACTAGCCCACGCGGCACTGCATCTCCGTAGGGCGCCGGTATAGGGCTATACTGCCATGTCATCTTATGTGACAGTCAGTGCGTGAGCGATTCGATTGTTGTCCCTGCACTGTAGAGTATAGTGCATGTATGCTGCGGCCTTAGTTACCACCGTCCTGGGGGTTCCATGAAATTCCACCAGAAGGGGATTTGGCCATAGCTACAGCGTGCGGGGTGACCACTGCAGCGCGAGCGAATATCCTATGGTAGGAATATCGCCGGATCCTTCCGATAATCTACGATGGGCAATGGGTCTCATGATATCTCACTCGTACCTGCTCTTCTTTATAGTTGAAGAAAATAAACAAACAACGTAGTTCCATAATCGTGAGAATGTGTATTTTCACTCCAATTAATCATACTCACAAGATCACAGACAAAAAGCTAATCTATATACTCGACATTCCCAACCTCCAGCATTCATCCTGTTATTCCATTCCTTGCCATTCCGCTCATGCCATTCCTTCCACCTCATTCCATTTGCCACATTCCAATCCTGAGCCACCAGGAAGTTCGTCCTATTCCAATCCAAGGTTACCAGGAAGTAACACAGCCATTTCTTACAACAATAGTAGATGAGCTGACGAGTGCAGTGAAACTAGCGACTTTTGGACACGGCCTGTCTGTGTTCACCATCTCTACCTGAATTGGTAGTTGGTAGTTAACTTTCAGTAGCAAGATTTATTTGGGATATGGGGGAATTTTAACTCAGATGATGACAGCTTTGCATAAATCATATTAAGCATTCTTCTCTACTTGTTCCTTATCTGGTAGGAATTTCGGGGTTGAGTACTAGTATGGAGATAAAGAATCTGTTCTGATGAGTTATGTAAAGTGTCTTTTTCTTGGTAGGTTGTGCTGGACGAGAATAGCAGTGGTGTAATTATTTTCAAATTTGAATAGCGTAGTATATTGGCTTTTTGATGTTTGATTTTGCAAGTCCGATTGTGTGAGGCTGGTACTGGAAGGAGTTTAGGTATCCCATTGGCGTGAATGTCTGGGAAATGCAAGCAGCAATTCTGTATTGGAGTTGTGAAGTCTGAATGAGTTATTAAGTAGGTTTCCTTGATCGTTCAGTGACCCCTACTTTGTAGTTTTTGAGAGTACCGGGTATCAAGGGTAAGTCTGTCGAAGTCCCAACTATTGGCTGGCAGAGGTCCACCCGACAGCGAACAACCAAATGCGACCTGTCCACCATTATATAATCAAAATCTATTTTCTCCATAATATATCCGTACCGTAATGGAAGGTTAAAAATTTAGTATAGCAAGTACGTATATCCACCAGTAGTTGTGGAAAAGATGAAGAACAGGGGACGACGGGGAGACTACGAACCAGCCGGAGCGAGTGTGAAAAACCTGAAACAACTCGGGATGAACGGGTAGAGATCCTGACCCTCCGGGACAAGGCTAATCTGACTTGGAAGGTTAGTAGTGCTTTTTATTTCTTAATGTGTAACGACCCTACAGATAGGTAGCTACAGTGGACTAGACTCAAGCCCGTATGGTATACCAAGTGGTAACCATATTGAGGATAGGCCAGTATACTTAGTATACTACCGGTAGACATGAGTTGGTACAAGTGTCTACAAAGTGACTTGGTGACATAGGGTTAGACAGGGTAACCTAGGTAGGCCAAAGTTACCCTACTAGGCAGGGTAACCTTTGGAGGGTATGATCGCATAAAGCTAAGGACCCATAGCAAACGTTGCACGGGTCTCCGGGGCAACATTATATGTGGTCGCGCGGACTCCCGAAGGAAATAAAGGCATGGAAGGGTAAAGTTACCCTATCTTAGAAACATGATTACCCTACCTTGGGATCCCAGTTACCCTACTGAGGTACCCCAGTTACCCTACCTTCACCGACAAAGTCATCTGCGGACTTAGGGGGAAGTTATGCCACTATAGTGGGGCTCTTAGATGTTCAAAGGGCCGCTTCGTATGGCACGAAACGGACTACTGACGGAGCAGGAGTGGTCACAACCTCCTGTAACTTTCAGGGGATATTCCTAACACCCCCCTGCGGCCCCAGCGTTGGTACGGCGCGACAGCACGGTACGGCTGTGTAGTTGTGTGCTTCCTAGTAAAGTAAGATCCATAGGAACGCTCCCACAACACCGTATGAATTGTGGCCGTCCAACCGACCAGAAGCGGTTCGGAGGATATATAAGGGGTGTGAGGGTGACCGCCTCCTGGGGCGCCACCTGGATAACACCTGGGAACCACCTACGGGCATACTTTGACCTCCGGGTAGTTGTATGGTTAACAGTAGAGGGCTTGGGGCT
>Ga0307509_10004451_pt1 | contig 20191 bp, 27 predicted proteins | sample 10_EM_MG_FD_202245 | JGI IMG/M metagenome (GOLD analysis project Ga0307509, IMG submission 202245) | Populus trichocarpa ectomycorrhiza microbial communities from riparian zone in the Pacific Northwest, United States - 10_EM | ecosystem: Host-associated > Plants > Roots > Unclassified | place... | reverse complement strand
AGGTAATCGTTCACTGTCACAAATGTCAAGGTATGCAGGAGCCCGAGTGCGTGGACTTTCTTGTATGCGGTTAGTACCCCGAGCAGGGCGTCGTGTTCGTTCGGCGTGACCGATATACGCGGGGTTGCGCCTTCTTCCGTCGTCGTGGGGGGAGGCGTCTCGATGTCGAGGAAATCGAGAAAAGGGTTCGTGGAGTGCGAGTAGTGTCGGCTGAAAGGCTGGAGACTGAACTGCCGGTGCATGAAGATGACTGCATAGCCCGCTTTTAAAAAGTATTCAGCAGAAGTTGCGCCTCGCGTCCCTGAAGGAAGAGATAAGATTGTGCTCAGACAGGGAAAAAAAACCTGCAAGGCCATTTATTCGTACCTGCGCTGAAGTTGTCTAGGAAACGAACACTAGAAGAGCAGCAGCCATTTATGAGCTCTCCGAAGAACTAACGATGGTTTATAGCGGGGAGGGGGGCAGGCAATGAGCTCACACATTGAGCTCCAAAGGTACAGTCGTACCACCACTCTAAACCCAGATTAGATGTTGGGGAAAAAAAAAAAAAGAGGTTGTTGTAGAGGAGGGGGGCTAACTCACGGTAACCAGGACCACGTTCCTTCCCTGCTGTTGCTGCCTCAAGATAAAGTCCCGTACTTTCTCGACATCGTGTTGAAGTGTCGGAGGTGGTGGTTGGGTGGCGAAATACGATTCTGCGGAGAATGTCGTTGGTTCGGTGTGCATTCTTGACGGGCTGTGAGTAAAAAATCTGGCATGGTATCTATATACCTTACCTAAGACGTTCAGAGCTGGGTAGGTCTGTCAGACCGAGTTAACAAGCAGAAAACAAGACCCAATCAGGATGATCATTTTGATCTCAACCAGCTTCTCCGGCTTCTCTTTTTTATTATTAAACTTTCTTGGGTTAACCGCTGGCTTGCTAATTTGTGGCGAACATAGTCTTCAATACACCTTCCGGTTTGCATGCTGCCCTTGGTTGATGATATATATTGGGCATCGGACTATCACGGATGTCAACAGGCAGGGCTACTGATGTCGATGGGAGCTACAACTGCCACGATGGATCTCACGAATTGCCCCAGCTACTTGGAAATGCCTCTCGATTCGGAAAACCCTTCCCCATGAAACTTGAATCTATTTATTCCATCCCATCGTTACTACATGCTGTGAGCGTTCGGGCTTTGACGGCAACTGATCCTTCATTAAATAAATTGCAAGGTATGTTATAATACCATGGGGGACGTAACATCGCCTTGCCTGTGATGCCTCTTTCTACTCCCCCGCTCATTACTATGATATCAAGATTCTTCTGGTCGAGAAGACACGAACGCTGGAGAATCTTGCTAGTTGGTGATAATGAGGTGGGAAAGACTTCCTTTGCATATCGAGTAAGTATGTGTGGAAAATTCCTTGATCCTATCGCTGACGTCGATGGTATCCCCCTGGGTACTTGTTGTCCAAGCAGTTCTCTGACGATGTGTATGGTAAGAGACTTTAATTCGTTCATGAATTGCAGCTCTATTTGCCGACTTGACCAATGTTTTATAGAAGTAAGCAATTCGGCTACTTACTGCCCTGAACATTGCGATTAAGCTCCAGAACCCCAGGAAGGATCCGGAGAGCAAAGTCTTTTTGATGAGGATCGTGTCAAGGAATGTCGCTTCGACGACAAAGATTCCTGCACGGTTTCGCTTGTAGACACATGGGTACCCCAATGTAAGCAAGCCGTTCTTTGATCATCCTCTCACTGTGAGAAATCTGATTCGAATTATCCAGCATCATATGTGGGGATTGAGGAGGAAATTCCGTGAGTCCACTGCGGGCTCTTCATGCCCCCAAATGTGCTGCTAATCGCACTAGATTCTGTCATGGATTTATCCTATTATATTCTACGACTTCAAGATCCTCATTCCAAGAAGTCTCAAGAACCTGTCGACACCTACCGGTAGGTGCAAAGAGATACCGCAATCTAGTCCTCATTCTCGTCGGGACAAAATCTGATGATAAATCATCGCGGGAGGTCACGCCAGAAGAGGGCCGCGCCATGGCGGATGAGTTGGGCTGTCAAGCGTTCTTCGAGACCTCTGCCAAGTCGGGAGAGAACGTAGACGACGCTGTTTTGGCGATGGTGTTGGCTCTGCGAAAGGAAACGAAGGAGAGAAAGCTGGATATCACCAGTTCGTTCCTGGTGATCATCCGACTGATATCGCGGTTTCGCGGTGGTGGATCTAGGATCAAGGAAGATGCAGGATGAATTTTATTAAATAATTTATTGTCGCTAACATGTAGTAATCGTGGCCATTGCTTGCTTGTATGTATATACATATCATCGTGACGATGAAAACGGGTGATTCATCGCGATGTTGGGCGTTTCAAGTTGGCTGATGGAGTCAAGCTGATGTTGACGCTCAGGGGTATGTCCTTTTTGCCTCGGTCCCCAACCATGTATCTAAATATGAATATATTGTAATTAAGGACATCAGCCGGGTGCGGAGGGCCATCCTAGTTGGGTGTATTTTTCATTTACACTGGAGAGATGGAGGCGCGAGCAATGAGTAAGAGTTGCGTTACTCGAGCCAATCAGGAAGGCTTCAACCAATCAGATTGCTCACTCAGTCCGTTGATCATGTGACAGAAGCGACCAAAATGTCCATTTAGCTCAGTCAATGTGTTACACGCAAACTGACTGCGCTGGAAGCAGTCAACCCTTGACCACCTTGCAAGGCTATCCACAGTGCCATGGTTGTTGGAATATCCGGAGGCAGTGCGAGCGTGCGCAATGCGCCACTATCCCCAGAATCTCAGTACATTCCTTGTTCTTATTGTTTTCAAGTTCTCTCATTCTTCGGGCTGTAGGCCCTATTTTATCTTTCTCTCCTTTTATTCAGTAGTCTACAGTATATATTCGAGATTTTGTATTGTAGCTACTCATCCGTTTGTCCTGTGGGGACAACCGGAAATCTTATCTTTTATCTTATCTCGCTGATTTGATTTCAACAAAGAAGTTACGGCGGGCGGCCCACACCTGGTTTCTGATTTCCTCCCACTTTAAAAGCTGATCATACGCATTTAATTTCTTGGTTACTTCATCGATTTCCATGACTGAAAGTAGATTGGTTCGAGTGTCATCTTAAAAATGATGTGAGTATGAGAACGAGGGATCGAGGAATGTTATACCATGGTCACAAAGAACTTTGACCACCAAGAGCGGCTTGTGTTTCCCACAACCGATAATCAAGTTCCTCGACTATTTTTTGAACGCCGTTAGCCGAAATGAATGTGGTTCGAATGTTATCTGGAAAATGGTGAGAGTCTGAAGGTGGGATCTTCGAGAATGTTATACCGTGGACACAGAGTGCTGTGACACAAACAAGAGCGGTTAGCTGCACATTCACATTCGAATCACCAAGTTTCTCTGTTAGTTTCTCGACGCCGCTGGCTGAAATAAACTTGGTTCGAATGTTATCTGCAAAATGGTGAGAATATGAGGGCAGGAAAACGGGACTATATACCATGGTCACAGAGTGCCTTAACGCAATCAACAGCGGCGTTCCGGAATGGCGCCCCCGGATGATCCAGATCGCCAATTAGTCTCTCGATTAGTTTCTCGACACCATTAACCCTAATAAAGGTGGTTCGAATGTCATCTGGAAAACGATGAGAGTCTGAAAATGCGACAGTACAGAATGTGATACCATAGACGCAGAGCACCTTGACATGATAAAGAGCGGCTGACTTGTACTCTGAAACATCAAGTTTCTCAATTATTCTCTCGACGCCGTAGCTTGAAATAAACTTGGTTCGAATGTCATCTTGGAAATAGTGAGAATATAAAGATGGGGGCTTCGAGAATGTCGTACCGTGGACAGCGAATGCCTTGACATAATCCTCAAGGGCTCCACTGTCCATACCCCAGTGTGTAGTATAAGTTCTCTCAAGTAGTTTCCCCAGGTTGTTACCCAAAATAAATCTGGTTCTGACTTCATCTGTAAAAAGGTGAGAGTCTGAAGATACGATGTCATAGGATGTGATACCCTGGACACAGAGCGCTTTGACAAAATCGAGAGTGGCCTGTTGCGTATCCCTGTCTGAATTACTAAGTCTCACGATGAGTTCTTCTATGCCATTAGTCGAAACAATTTTGTTTCGAATGTCATCTGGAAAGCGGTGAGAGTTTGAAGTCAGGGGAATGGAGAATGTTGTACCATGGTCACAAAGTGCCCTGATACCGGTATGCGCGGCTTCCCGTAGCCCCCACTCCCAAATATCGAGTTTCTTAACTAGTTGTCGGACGCCGTTAGCTGCAATGAACCTGGTTCGGATGTCATCTGGAAAATGGTGAAAGTCTGAAGATGGGATTTTCGCGAATGTTATACCGTGAACACAGAGTGCCTTGACATGATCAAGGGCGGCGTTCCACACCCGCTCCTCCGAAACATCAAGTTTTTCAACTAGCTTCTCGACGCCGCTAGCCAAAATAAACTTGTTTCGAATGTCATCTTGTAAATGGTGAGAGTCTGAAGATGAGAGCTTCTTGAACATTGTACCATGGACACAAAGCGCCTTGACACAATCATCAGCGATTTTTCGCACGTCCAAGTGCGAATTATAAGTTTTCTCGAGTATCTTCTCGACGCTGTTGCTCAAAATAAATCTGCTTCTGACTTCATCTGAGAAATGGTGAGCGTATGAAGATGCGACGTTATGGAATGTGATACCGTGGACACAGAGTGCTTTAATAAAATCGAGAGCCGTTTTTCGTGTATTCATATCTGAATTATGAAATCTCTCAAGGAGTTTCTCAATTTCATTAGTCGACACGAAATTGATTCGAATGTCGTCTGGGAGATGCTAAGCATGTCAAGAGTGTGTATCGAAGAATGTTATACCATGATCACAAAGTTTCTTGATACCACCAAGAGCAGCTATCCGTAGACGAGGGAGACGATTATCAAGTTTCTCGACTAGCTTTTGGATGCCGTTAGCCGCAATGAACGTGGTTCGGATGTCATCTGGAAAATGATGAAAGTCTGAAGATGGGATTTTCGAGAATGTTATACCATGAACACAGAGTGCCTTGACATGATCAAGGGCGGCGTTCCACACTCGCTCCTCCGAAACATCAAGTTTTTCGACTAGCTTCTCGACGCCGCTAACCAAAATAAAGTTGGTTCTAATGTCATCTGGAAAATGGTGAGAATCAGAAGATGGGAGCTTCTAGAATTTGTACCGTGGTCACAGAGTGCCTTGACACAATCATCAGTGATTTTGCGCACGTCCAAGCGCGAATTATATGTTTTTTCGACTAATCCCTCGACGCTGTTAGTCCGAATAAATGTAGTTCGGACTTTCTCTGGAAAATGGTGAGAGTCTAAAGATGCGATAACAAAGGATACAATACCATGAATGCAAAGGGCTCTGACAAAATGGAGAGTGGTTGCCTGCATATCTCTGTTTGAATTGTGGAGTCTCTCAATGAGTTTCTGGACACCATTAGTCGAAATGAAATTAATTTGAATATCATCTGGGAAATTCTGAGAGTCTGGGGACGGAGGATTGGAGAATCTCGTACCATAATCACAGAGCGCCTGGACACAAATAAGAGCGGTTTCCCGAACAGCCCGATCCGGATCACCAAGTCTTTCGATTAGTTTCTCGAGGCCGTTAGTCAAAATGAACGTCGTTCGAATGTTAGCTAGAAAATGATGAGACTCTGAATATGCAACATCACATTGTGGAATGTGATACCTTGGACACAGAGTGTTTTGACACAATCAAGGGCAGTTTCCCTCACTTTCCCGTCCAAGTCCTCGACTTTTTCGATTAGAATCCCGAGACCATTACTAGAAATGAACCTGCTTCGAATGTCATCTGGAAAATTGTGAGAGTCCGAAGACGGAAGCTTCGTGAATACTATACCGTGGACACAGAGTGCTGTGACGCAAATAAGAGCGGTTTTCCGCACATCTGAGTCCGGGTCGCCAAACCTCTCAAATAGCTTCTCGACGCCGTTCATGAAGGTAAATTTGATCCTAATGTTGCCTGTAAAATAGTGAGAGTTGGTTGTAAGCCTACAGAACGTCATACCATCGTCACAGAGTGCCTTCATAAAGTTTAGAGCAGTCACTTGCACATCCTTATCTGAATCGACAAATGCTGTGATTAATTTCTTAAGGCCATCACTCGTGAAAAGGGCGCGTGTGCTATCTGAAAAATGGTCAGAATTTCAAACTATCGGGTTGCAAGATGATATACCCCAAAGACCAACCCTCTCTATCGTGTAATAATATACTTTGAGGAAGTCAGGGTTGAAATCTGCGCTGCATAGACGATCACGCATTGTCATGGCAAGACCAGAATTGTGAAACATTTGTTGCGACTTTATGTTCAGACCTGCAATAGCCGGCATAATCTGATCAATGTCGGCACTTTCGTGGCAGTAATCGTGGAGCCACAGTAGCATTTCCCCTTTAGAGGACATGTACCGCTCTTGTGAGATCCCGTACTTGCTATTAAATAGCCAAGCTTTGATTCTGGCTAGAAATTTAGTGAGAGGTGTTCGAAACGGACAGTCGGGATCAACGAAAGACGCTGTTGCGGTACCCAAGTAGAGTGCGAAGGCTACAGTCGTCAGAACTAAGATAATAGCCCCAATGACCTTGTTGTCGCCGAATAGAAGGATGATGAGACCGCATGCAAATAGCAGAAATGCGTTGTGGAGGAGAATTGGAAGGAATGTAAGAACATCGACCAGATGCCACTTAGAAATGCCAATGTATCGACGGTGCCTCTCATATGCATCTTTGGCATTGGATTTACATCGAATTTGAGCGTACTCGGCTAGCCAGCTTTTCCCCAGACTCGCGCCAAGCGCACTGACCAGGCTGAAAAAGAGACTACAAAACCATAAACCGTTGACTAATCTGGAAGATAGAGTGGGTTTAAACGGAGCAGGGTTGAAAGCGGTTGAGGAGTTGGTTTGGGAGTAAAGCAAAGTTTGAAGAAGCAAATTCGTAGTCTCCTGTGGGTCTGGTTGCAGGCCTTTGCGCGCTTCGACAAGGAAGGTCGTAACAACAGCAGAGAATAAACCTGCCTACGAAATAAGAGTATGGCAACATTGTCGTTTATAATAGAACGTACGATTATGAGGAGGGTATCAAGGTCATTGTTGTTTGTCTTTACCAATCGATCATCGATCGGGGTAGCTTTATCTTCATATAGGTTCCAGACCTTCGCATGGAGCTCGCATTCTTGGGTAAAGGGATTGCTCCCCTTTTCGTCAGCTGTTGGGGGATATGGCTGCAGAGAGAAATATCAAAGACGTTTCGATTTGAATGAGAGCAACACACGTTATCGCTAAATGATCTAGACATGGCGTTGTTGATGGTGGAAGACGCCGACGACAATATCACAATGGGACAAAACAACACGTGCGTGCCTAAGTTGATATGATCCTTCTCGGTCCAAATCCGGACTCTCTCCTTCAACGTTTAAGATGACCCAAACATTCCGGAACCCTCAGATTGACCTGGCCGCCATCCTCTCTCACCAACACCCTTCCATCGACATACGCGTGGAGACATTCGAGAACTCGTCTCGCAACTTCCTAAAAGCACTTACTGGCTACAAGAACCGCGCCATCACCACCCTCTCCGAACGGTGGAAGCACCAGGCGCACGAGAAGAAGAAACTAACGGAGAAGGCTCTGGCGGTAGAGGCGGAGACGGGGCAATGTAAATTGAAGGAGGTTGAGCTCGTCGCGCGTGAGTTTTTGTGTTGTTGTCGTCATTCAGCATGTTGAGTTTTCACGCGTTTTGTGGATCCACAGAGTTGGAAAGAGAGAAAGAAGAAAGGAAGGATGCCGAACTCACTGTTGCAGGTTTCAAACGCCAACTCGCCACGCTGCGAGACAAAATCGCGTCTGTGGACACTGACATCGAGCAATACCGTGCTCTCGCGCAGAACCTTCATCGTGGTACGCCCCGCGTTTCTTTATCCCACCTACTCTCACCACTCAGGACATCATCATTTCACATTATTTAGAGAAGAACAAGGAAAGATCGACATTAAGCTTATATGCATCGCACGTCTCTCCCGAAGCAAGGCTCTGCGAGGAAGCATTGTCGTTAACCATTGAAGGTGTAGGGAAAGGTCGCCTCCTCATGCGGTTCTCCAACATTGACCGTGCTGATCTGGATCGCGAGGCGAGCCTCGTCATAGATATCTCGACGCAAACCTATAAAGGTGCATTCTGCGTTCCATTCCTGGTGAACGGCTATCTGACATTCTTTTTTCTTTTTTTTTTCAGTGATCACATCGTCACCCCCTCTCCCATCCATGTCGATCTTGGTGAATAACCTCAATGAAACGCGGGATCTATACACGTTTATTAGGGATGTAAGGACCGCGTACAAGCTCCTGGTATGTCGTCTCTTCCCCCCCTGCCTCATCTAGGTACTGACAGGAATACCAGCTTGATCCCACAGAAGATCTACCTTGAAGGGTTCGAGTTCCGGATGTGTATCCATTTTCAGTGTGTTACTAGTATGTGTATTGGTACTGCTTGGTAATTTAATACAGAGGATAAAAATTAAAAAGGAGCCTTGACTTAAACCTACAGTACAACTGAGGATGGTGCAAACGAGCCTTCTTGACCCAAAATTGGCTCTTGGCCATCTCAAGCTCTTTGCGATGGTTACTATTCTTTTAAAGGCATAGATCAGGACCTGCTCGAGCTTACTGCATACTCGAGGAAGAACGCAAGGTTTGGTGCACGAACCACAACAGTGCAAAAAATCCTTCACCAAAAACGAGAGAAAGGATGGAATACGAGTAACGAAATGGTGTCGAAAAAAAGAAGAAGATTGAAACAGCCTATCTATGCGTTGTAATATTATAATGTTATCATTTACAAGCGTCAGATGATTGGAAGGATGTTTATAAGAAAGACGAATGTAATAACTGCAGACGACGGCGGTTGTATTGGGCTGGTCTGAGTGGTGATTAATTACATTTGCTACTGGGTATCATTCTGGTCATGATGAACCGATCGTCCATACCCCCGCGTGCAAGTACGACTTGAACTACTCATCCGATTTCTGGCCTCATGATCATCCCTTACTTGATGCTCTTCAGAGCCTTCAGTCAGACTTTATATTTCGCCATTACCAAACAATCACAAGTGTTGCAAAAAGGCAGCAGATTCGAATTGAGGGAACGAAATTGTGTTTATTTTAGAAGACAGTTTAGGGTACATTGTTGCAAGATTGGATTTCTGGAAGTGCCACACAGAGCCGTCAGCGAGCACTTTATGTAGAAGTCTCAACAACGAGCCCACCTGAAATTCTGAAATTCGACGTTCGGAGGACATCTACATGTCCAAACCCATGATATCTGTACCATACGGACACACCACCTCCCACGCCAACGCCAGCACAATCGTCCGCTGCGCCGGCACCTCGCACACCCAACCCAACTTCCCTTCCTTTCCCAACAAACTTGGATCCGTGTCAGGATCTTCCGCCCCATCCCACTGCACCTTCACTTTGGTACCCGCAGCTTCGTTGATCTGGACCGGTTCGGGTATTTTCAATACGCCCTTCTTGTTTGGGCTGGGAAGGACCAGAGGGGGAGCAGTGAGGTTAACGGTAATGGTGGAATCCTCCGAGACGGGGAATTGGTCAAGGACCTTGAGCGAGGTGATGGGGGTGGGTTTGGTGTTGAACACTGAAATGCGCTGTTCGAAGATGTAGCTACAGGTCTTGCGGGTGATCACGAATCCTGCGCGGTTGACCTTTCGGGAACGGGGGTGGTAAGTGATGCGGATAGAAGGGTCGATTCTGGGGTAGGGAGTTCATAAGTAAGTGGGCGTTTATCAAGATGTAGGGTTTATTACTCACCCGAGCGGGCAGTCGAAGCTTTCTTGAGGGCTGACGGCAGGCACGTCGGAGCGTGATATGAAGCTCCCATCGACGTAAATGCTGGCAGTGCCACTGAGGAAGGTGTACTCGGATTCATTCTTTATTTTCGCCTGTACATCCATAGGTCCATTAAAAATAAGCCGCCCTGAAAAAGTGAGAAGAACGTACGGTAAGATGGGCTTTGGCACTCTTCTTTGGCACCGAAATCCAGGACATCTCCGCATCCAGCTCGAGCTCCGTGATAGTGACATTGTGAGATGCGCCGTCGCTGGGAATAGTTATTAGCCCTGGAATAGTGAAAGTTGCGGTGATATCGCCCTTTGATGATACGACAAGGCCGCGGTTGCGGATGGGTGCCGCACCATAATCCGTGAGTTCTTCTTCCAGCATATGCGAGTCGTAGTAGTTCACTGCTGGCCTCTCCAGCTTTTTCGACTCGCCCCCACCTCCCAGCAGACTTCTATGGCGTGATTTCCTCCCCATGGAACGGAAAACCGGAGGTTTGTAGATCGATAATGTCCAAGGAAGGAGTTCGGGAATGCTGACTCCGAAAGTTGGGGTGACGGTTTCGAGGGTCAGTGGAACGTCGTCCCATGCCTGAAGTTCGACTTGAAATGTGGACAGGTGAATGAGGTGCAAATCACACGTACCTCTCCTGTGCTCTGTTGGATTGCGGCCTTGTAGATAAAGGTAACTGGTTTCTCCTTGGTATCAGTTTTCACGTAGATATCGTAAGTCGCGTCCCATGTCGCGTTGTTAACACCTCCAAAAAATGACGCGTTAGTCTCAGGAGAGTTTGAAGGATCACAAATGCACACCATATATAAGAACCACCTCGACCTCACGATCCCGTTCCGCAAAGACAGTGATAGATACCTGCTTGCGCAGGTTGTCATTTACCTTTATCTCCCCCAGCACCTTCCTCTCCTCCTCAATCGCCTTGGTGACCTCCTCGAGCTTCTCCTCCAAACCCAATAGTTTCTCATCCAAATTTTCCGCCACAGCCGCAATGCCTTGTTGGACATCTCCAAGATGCAATGCCTGTACATGCTTGACGTCTAGGCTGCCATGGAATGTCTCGATCGAGGTAATGGCCTTCCGACAGCGAGTAAGAGCTTTTTCGATGCGGGTTTTCTGCGAGAGCAAGTCCTCGAGTTTGGGGGAGGTGGTTGTGGGTGGGTCCACCTTCATGTCCGAGATGGAAACCTCATGAATGGTGCAAGGACCATGGCCCTCGACTCTGCAGCATGAGATATAAAATTAGAACCCAGGAACGGTTGCGTCAAAAATGGGACGACACACCTCAACGACTCTTGTAGTAACACATTCGGCAAACCCGAAATGACAACTTTGTTGTCTCCGGCTTTCAGCTGGGGAGTGCAGACTCGGGTAATCTCAGCCAGTCCATTGTAAAGGCTCACATTCGTGATTGTGCTGTCGGTAATAGAGGCGAGCTCGACCACATTGGTTTTAAGGGGCGAGGATTTGGCCATTGGGGAGCAAGTTGAGAATGGGTGGGATTTTAAATAAAAAGAGGCGATTCAATAGGAAACCAAGAAAGGGACATCGTTTTTGCAGTTTGAATGGGAAACTGACACACAGGGTGCCTGACAACTTATACTGTAACCTTTAGTTACCGGATGATACATAACATATGGGAAGTTAGTTTTGATTTGCCAACAAAATGATCAATCGACGCCACAGGTTCTCTTGCCATGTACAAACCAACTTGAACTACATATCCGATGTCTGGCAGCAGAAACGATTCTTTGGCCTCTATGGCTTCATGCTCTTCAGAAACTTCGGTCAAATTTTATGAGGAAATACTCAAGCCAAGTATTGAAAACGTCAGAATGAGCCCGACCACTCTCCAAGAACTGGTCGATACCGCAGAGAAGATTATCAACGAGGAGTTCGCTGCCAACCCCCAGAGTACTTATACATACAGAAGGGATTCTGAAGAGATATCCGTGGAACTTGATCAAGTTATGATCGCCATGCTCACATGCGTAGAAGAATGCGGAGGCGAGAGTGGAAAACGTTACGTGGCGTCCGCTATTGTTGCCTGTTCCAACGAAGAAGATATGGTTGGAGCGCTGGCGGCCCTCGGCACAACGTGGCTTACCCATCTTTTATTCATTTGTCAGTCCTATTATCTTGGATAAACAGATTCTGATATTTTTCTCAGTTAAAACGGGCGGGATCCACGAAAAAAAAACTTTCTCAGGTGATGTGCGTAGACTCGTCTTCTAAAAAATTACCTCGTTGACTTCGTCATCAAGCTGAAGATACGAGACGGATATACGTGTGTGGTAACAGGGTTTCAAGATAAATCGCACCCTATTCCAACTCCAGGCGTCTTCAGACCTCGCTTGATCGGCGCTCACATACTTCACAGGGCAGTCTGTGAATTTGACCAGGACCATAATTCAGAATCTGTGGGTGGTCTCTCATTCAGCGTACGACATTTTGGTGACCGGACGGCCTTCACTGCATATCCACTTCAAGTCTGCTTTGACGGCATTTGATATACTAGTAAATTTCACCCGCCTTTCGGTCCGGACACTTGAGGAGTTGCATGACCAAATCGATCACCCGTCGAATGGTATGCTCCTGCAACACGATGCACGCGACGCGTTCGATCGCTTTGATTGGTGCTTGAAGAAAACAGAGGTCAGGTTCATGCCCTCAATTGACCTCATATAGCTGATTGCGCCATCCAGGTGGAGCATGTCTACGAACTGAAAATCTTAGAAGACCAAGGTCTACTCCGCAAGCCTCAAGACAACCTTGTCGCCTTCGTTGACCGCAGCGATGAAATTTTCCAGGGGTCTAGTACTCGGAAGAGGGGTCGTTCCATCGATCTGCCAAATCCTTGCTATATTGCAATTCATGCTGCCATAGCCGGAGTTTTGCATATGAGTGGTGCAGGGAAATTCTTTGATGAACTCTTGGTCAAATATAGGGATGACATTCCCCTTGTGCGGTCCTGGCCAGAGCTAGAAACATTAATGGGGGAACAATTATTGAGTCAATCTGTTGCTCAGCTGCTCCAGTCTGTCAAATTGCATTGAATTCTGCTACAAGTTGTATCACCTGACTTGTGTTTGTGATTCCTGCTATAAAAGTCTCTTGGGATATAGTTCCAATGTAGTTCTGCTCTAATGTTGAATTTTTTTGTTTCATCATGCACGCATAAATTTGCCTATTAGACTTAGTACTGAGGGCGGCAAAGATCGCGTGGACGCTACGCTAGAAAATGAGTTTTTATTGATGCAATCCCCTTTTTCAAAATTCACTTACCTATTGGACGAATCCGATCTGCTTGACTCTAGTTAGATTGGCTATCACTGGTACACAAAATCACCCATTGAGCAATGGAGTGAGGACTTGATATAGATAGATATTCACTATAACAGGAAGTTACGAGATGTTGGACATCCCCATCATTTACATAATTACATTCAGAAAACCCAAGCCTGCCTACTCCAAACCACATACAATCTTGATGCAATCTAACCTATAGATTGAAGAGACGTTAATTATGGTACGAGATGGGCACGGAGGCATGGTGCCTGATTGGTTCAGATGTGAGTGGCAAGCATGACCCTTGGATATAAATTGATGTGCTTCGTCCAACATAATAGCAACCTAAACTATCCGATGTCTCACAACAGAAGCGATTCCGAGCAGTTTTCCACTTCTTCATCATCCTTTACTTCAATATCTTCGGAGGATTCTCGCAAATTTTACGAGACAAAACTTAAGCCACGTATTCAGGTTGTCAGCGAGAGCGCAGTTTCTCTTCATGAACTGGTGGATGCTGCAGAAAAGATTATCAACGAAAATTTCGCGCCCGATTCCCAAAGTACATTTACACATGCAGACATATCGGTGCAACTTGATCAAGTCATGCTCGCCATGCTCGCGTGTGCAGCGGAATGCGGTGGAAAACGTTACGTGGCGTCCGCCATTTTGGCGTGTTCCGAGGAAGAAGACGTAGTTGGAGCATTTGTCGCCCTCGGTACGACATGGCTTACCCATCTTTTATTCACTTGTCAGTATTCCTTAATACCTTGGATAAACAAACTGATATTTTCCTCAGTTAAATCGACGAAGGGCCACAAAAACCAACATCTCTCTGGAGTAGCCACCCCAACTCTCAACACAACTGCAACGCATCTTTTGAAAGGAATAGGCGGCAGGAAAAAATCATTCCCTGATGACGTGCGTAGATGCTTCTTGTAGAAATTATCTCTTCGTTGACTTCTTCATCAAGCTGAAGATACGAGACGGATATACATGTGTTGTAACGGGATATCAAGATTCGCTTCACCCGAACCCACTCAGAGGTTTCCCACAACTTGATTTGGTCGGGGCTCACATACTCCCTAGGGGAATCGGTAGATTTAATAAAGACCATACATCGAAATCTGTGAGCCATCTTTCCATTAAAACCACGATATTCCGCTGACCGTATATCCTTTGCTCTATGTCCAGTTTAAGTCTGCTTCGACGACGTTTGACATACTAGTAAATTTTACCCGCCTTCCGGTCAAGACGCTCGAGGAATTGCATGACCAAATTGATCACCCGTCGAATGGTATGCTCCTGGAATGCAATGCACACCACGCGTTCGATCGCTTTGATTGGTGCTTGAAGAAAACAGAGGTCAGGTTCATGCCCTCCATTGACTTCATATAGCTGATGGCGCATCCAGGTGGAGCATGTGTACGACCTGAAAATCTTAAAAAATCAAGGTCTAATCCGCAAGCCTCAAGATAATCTTGTCATCTTCGTTGACCACAGCGAGGGCCCTACTCGCAAGAGGGGTCGTCCTATCGACCTGCCGAATCCCAACTACATTGCGATTCATGCCGCCATAGCCGAAGTTTTGAATATGAGTGGTGCTGGGAGGTTTTTCGATGAGCTCTTGGACAAATTTAAGGATGCTGAGGGTAAGGTTCCCGCTGTGCGGTCCTGGCCAGATCTAGAAGGCTTGATATTAAGGGAAAACGTCGCTCGGCTCTTCCAGTCTGTCAAAGTGCATTGAATTCGGTATATCTTGTGTCACTAGATCTGCGTTTGTGATTCCTGCTGCAAACCTCTCTTAAGATGTAGTTCTGCTCTAATGTCTAATTTTGTTTCGCTGTGGTTTGCCTACTAGAATTAGGCTGAGGACGGAAAATGTCGCGTTGCGCTATGTTTTTTTATGACCGCTTCACTGTTGTATATACATCCCATTGCAGGAAAAAATATCTATTATTTCATTTCATTTCCTTGAGGTACCTAGGATCTACGCAGTCTAGTGTTAAATTATCGATCCTAGGGCTGGATAGATAGAGACAGATCAACTCCAGAAGCTCAAGCACGGAGAGTCCAGAGACATGGAGCAAGTTGTCTGCATAAATAGAACGCCGTTAGTTATTGAATGTCGAACGCGCTACAGTCACTTTATGGGGTATAAATACAGAGCAGTACAAATACACCGATATCGACGCGAAAGCGAGGTATAAATATATAGATATTTGAATATAAAGCAATCGAGATCGAGACGTGGACTTCAACTAAGCTAGAGAAGACATCCATAAGCATCCCTCCAAGCAAAAAAGAATTCTACTCACAGCTACATGGATGGTAGAAGCAAAATAAGACTCTAGAAAGAAAAAGAAATGAAAAAAGGAAAGCGACGATAAGGAAAAAGGAGGCGCACCCAAAATTCAATCACTCAACGGAATGGCGAGGAGACTAACTCCGAACCCTTCACTGAAACTTCAACCACTCTCTCAACCCACTTATCACCCACGAACCTTCTTTCCCAAAACGCTTCCTTACTCAACTGCACGCATCTCAAGTTCGTACAATATCTATTCCACCCGAAAAGATAATCCCGCAAATCCGCCTCTTGCAACCCTAGTCCAGCTGATGGGTTTTGCAAGGCAGAGTCAGGAGAGTCCGCTTTTTGCTCCTCGAATGCAAAAGTGACAGGGGCGGTCACATGACTTTGCGGAAATTGTGTGATGGAGGTGAGGCTCCGACTGGCCACGACGCATGCAAAGTCTTGAACAATTTTGAGGGTGTGGAGGTGTGGGAGGTCGGGAAGGATGTCAGCGCCCAGGATTACAAAGAAATTCTAGAAGGGATATTAATAATCAAGTTCGAATGAGAAACGCAGACGCACAGCAGGAAGCACACCCTGCCCATATCTAATTGACAACTTCTGAATCCCAGGAAACAACATGCGAATCGCGAAAAGCAACTCTTTATCCCAGTCCCTCAACAACAGCTCCAATTCCCTTAATCCTTCCGGGAGCTTCTTAAGACCCTCAAGCAGTGGCGATAAGGCGAGCGCCTCGTTCATCACCACGTGCGTCAGCTGGGCGTTCTCCTGCCGGGGTCGGTCAGAGTCAAAGGAGGCAATGGGGAGAGGGCCGTTGTAATTCCATACGCCACGGAGAGGAAATTGGACAGCGCTGAGCTGCTGATCAGATAAGTTGTGGCGCTCGATGGAAAGTTTGATGCGTGGGACCAAGGGGCAGTTGGCGGCGAAGCTGACCAGAGAGTCAACGAGGTCGCGGCTGAGGAGAGGCATAAAAACTTCCAGTTCTTCGAGCGACGGGAGAACCCATCGCTTGGGTGCGTAGTTCGATTGAAGGCCAACAGTCCAGGTCATGGAGAGAGAAGTCAAATTTGGAGCCGTGAGGATATTGAGGGGGTGGGTTGGGTGATAGCCGGTCTCCGTAGGGATGTCGTTTTTATGCAAGCTGAAGTGGGTTATGGGAAGAGTGGTATATGGGAAGGAAAAGGGTATGTTTACATCGTTTGTCGCTTTATAGTTGGGGTACTCGCAGAACAGGGTTGGCAGTCGGGAAAATGTACAGTTGCTAATCGTGAGAGAACGCAAAGTTGGGATGTGTGCGATGGTTATATATGTGAATGGCGAAATAATCGTCCCATCGAACACAAGTTCGCGAATAGATGTGAATTTGGGGATCTGGGTAAAAATTTCATCGTGAAATTTTGCATCCGGTATATCCTGGGTAAGAATTAGATCAATAGAGCCAGCTGGAATATATAATAAACGTACCAAGTACTCCTCGAGGTGTCGCGACGTGTTAAAATCGAATGGAATCCCCAACGTCAACTTTCGCGGTAGCGCAACGACATTCTGGTAAACATCCGTCCACGCCTGAATATTCCTCTTGGTTGGTTCCGGGGTAAGCCAGCGAACGTGGTTCAGAAGGGGCCGGATAACCAGAAGCTTGAACCTGCTACAGGTACGCGCAAGCAGTGCGAGCTGAGCCGGGCTCTCGACGTTCTCGAAGATAATGATCCACACATCGTCTGGGACCTGGTAGACCTTGAACTCGGTATGTTCTCGTAGAATCGACATGAAAGAGTGTCGGATATGAATATCTTCGTGCAGGCCACCGATGGGAGTCAACGTTCAACGGTTCTTCCGAATTGGGCGGCTTTCCCACAGGCCTTTATCTAATCTGCAGCCATCATCTCTCCCTTGGCTCCAAGTGACGCAGGTAAAGCGAGGTTTGCTCCAGGAGCAATGATCGTAGAACACCCTGGGTCTTTTACTTTTGGCTTCAGGTATTTCAGATAATAGATTATCTAGTATTGATCTAGTGCTATCTGCCTTCCCGGGCCACATTCGGTAACGAAGGCTTCTTCCCAGCCTGAGAGTCCTCTAGTAGGCGTTGATAAGGGTAATACTACTTTTTACCGTGGATTTCGCGTAATAGGTGTCCGCCTCAGCCAAACTCCATCGGTAGGTCGTTATTTGAACAATCACCGTTGTCTGAATTTTATTTAGTACACACTTAAACCCGCGTGGTTAACTACCCTACATTTAGTATCTTTTCATATCCCCGGTAATTCTGACGGTTTTCTGATGGTGATCCTTCTGTAGGGGGCCTCGGAGGTTAATCACTGGTCTAGCCTTGATTCTGACCCCATGCATTAGTATTTGATGACACCGCCCTATCTGATACACTCGCAAGACTAATTAACTGGCACAACCTTCTTCATGAGTGTTTCCTCTCCTTCCAGAGGCCAAAATTCGACCTCTAATTCAACAACCCTGCACCAAATGGCTTCAGCTCTTGACCACAAATCTGTTCCCGGGCAGATATCAAAGCTATCAACAAGTTCAGCGAGTTCATCGACAAAGGTTTTAAACTCAGGGGAACTCCAGTTTGTGGCGAACTGTTGGACAGCAGGGCCACTCCCAGCGTCACGCGAAGTTGACTCGGACAAAGTGTCGAGACATGTCTTTACATGGCTCCACGCATCGAAGTAGACCTACAACATGACATATTTCCAAAATTGTTAGCACGATGAAAATTGAGCATCATTCGGCAAGGAAACTCCATACCCGTTCCATGGCCCATAAAAAGACAAGGCCCTCAAACAACCCAGATGACGCCACTCTTGTCATCTCTGCTGTGTAGTTTCTAGTCCCTTTCCTCTCAATCCAGCCCTCCATGCTTATTCCAAAATTCTCAGAGGTGTCCCGAAAGAAATCGACTTCGCGTACAATGTTATCTAGGCACTTAACCAGGGTCTGTAAAATCCTCTGATTTTGCTGTTCTCTGGGGCTTGTGATGGCATCGGCCTGATCGAAAGGGATGCGAGATATGAGAGCTCCAATAAATCGGGGATATGCATGGGCTGCATAAATACGATCTTGTGATAGCCAGAGAGCCAATCTCGGGAGAGGCAAGGTGCCATTCCCTGCCTCGGTGAGGAATGAATGCCTTGTGGCTTCGTCATATGTAGGATTAGTTGGGGTAGAGAGAAGGTGAACACTAAGTTTTGTAGAGGTCATAATCAAAGGAATGGCGTGGCCTGCGTTATATGGAGGTCAAGAAATTCAGTATTACACATGCGATCACATGCCAGAATATGATTGTATAACCGTTAGGAAATAACCATTAGGCGAGTTCGTGAGGGACGTCGAGGCAAGTTCGCCTACATCTGAGCAGCTGATTATTATTCACATGTATTTGGCCCTAAGTATTCCGATTGAACATCTTTTTCAACCAATTATTCGACACGCCGGGTCCCAAACTGTCGACGTTGACATCAGCCCGCAATGCCTGTATAAATTCATGTACGGATTGGGAAGCATCCTGCTTGGCTGAGGTTTCTACAAAGCCAATACAGCCCTCCAGCGTATTTGCAAGCGACTCAGCCTCGGATCTGGCAACTTGTCGACGGTCCGTTAAGTCGGACTTCATACCGATCAAGAGGAATCGCAGTTTCTTCGCCGATGCCCCGCGAGCAGGCGGAGGATCCGAGTTATTGGACTCCGGGTATTTCTCTCTGACTTCTTTGATAAATCGGTGATGAAAACCTACAGAAGCAAAGCTTTCGGCTGATGTGATATCATACATCAGGATGAAATAATGATAGCGCCTGTGATAGAAAAGGTTAGCCATGCCTGGAGATGGAAAGGGTCGCTCTTGCCAGATCATCTCTGATATATCTCCAAGACATCTTTCCGACATCAAGGCATAATCTGGGGGTTTTCAGCAGGTGGTCAGTTGAGAAAGGATAACTCAGTTTGTGTACGAATACTGACGAGATGTCCACAAAGATTCATCTATCCACAGTACGCAAGGTACACCTTTTATTACCACCCGCCTATCAACGGGTCCTTCAATCCTGGGGTTGATTTCGAACTGGAAAGTTGCAGTCAGAAAATATATCTAAGGTAGACACAGTCCAGGTTGCACCCCGTCTACAAAATTGGAATGCTTGATTAAAATAAGGCTTCTCAAAATATGCAGTGGCAATATTACTGCGCACCGTTAGAATGCTCCATAGACACCTGTGTGGATGGAAAAAAATTGCATGACGGATCTTGTTACTGGTTGTTGGTGAACTTACCTTCAGCCGAAATGAGGATTTTCCAACACCCCGGTCACCAAAGATCATCAGATCCCAAGTTTCTTCTGATCCATCCATGATAACCTATAAAAGCATTCGAGTTTCTGAAGTTGTGAGTTTAAAAAGTCTATGAACACCCACTGTTATGGTAAATGTCACTCGATCAGTGAATCCACTAGCAAAGCCAAATATTAATGCATTCACGAACAAAAGCGTGTGAGTGAGAAAGTTTTTCCACTTTGGGATGCTATCTGGCCAAATTTTCAAGACGATATTTTATCTTGTAACGGAACTTGCGTAGACAAAAATTGTGATGAGATACCGAATTTACAGATTGGAAATTTTGAATTGAACGGTGGTGGTCG
>Ga0307509_10004450_pt1 | contig 20191 bp, 20 predicted proteins | sample 10_EM_MG_FD_202245 | JGI IMG/M metagenome (GOLD analysis project Ga0307509, IMG submission 202245) | Populus trichocarpa ectomycorrhiza microbial communities from riparian zone in the Pacific Northwest, United States - 10_EM | ecosystem: Host-associated > Plants > Roots > Unclassified | place... | reverse complement strand
ACAAAGAAATTCCACAAAACTTAGTTGATAATGCACTGGTTACACCAATAGCCATCAAGCTTGATGGAATGGCCAGTGTTTTAAAACTGGAACCTGGTTTCTCTAAATCTGGTAAAGTTAAACACAGACTAGCAACAGTTTCTCATCATGAGATTGCTGCAGTTCATGTGATTTGTCCAGCTTCAATTGAGTGTGAAGATATAAATTGTCAACCACTTGCTTTGCACCAAACTACTAGTCTTCAAGATATTCCCAAAGTGACATTAATAAAAGGCACTATAACTCACAAGCAAGTCTATGTTTTGACTGGAAAATACAGCCACTGTGATGCAAATTATCATGCTGATCATGAAAGCCTTAATCAAACATCAGGCAAAAGAAACAGACTGCTTCTGAATTCTGCAAAATATATGAAAATTGGTCATTATATTTGACAGATCTTTTTCAGCAGCTGTTGTGAATGACATGTATAGTTTTCATGCTTCAGCAGCTGCTTATACTGAGTATTGGAACAACACATTTGATCAAATTGATTTGGAGCATTTTGCAAAACTTGACTGTAGACACATATGGCAGACATTTGTTCAAGAATCAATCTGAAGCATTGCTGCTAATCAGAAGGTATATTTGGAATTGAATGAAAATCTACCAATCAATGAAGTCACTAGACAAGGATTTCAAGCACTTGGACAGAATGGTGTTATATGTGCTGCAAATGAACATACTTGTCCTGAATGTACACAGGCTTACAGACCTCCAGAAACTGCTAATCCAAAAGATATAAGAAATGTGAAGCTGATCTTTTAAATGCATGTGGAGGTGTATTCTGTGCTGTACATGAAAGAGAATATGGAAGTAAATGTTGTGTGGTTGGCTATCAAAATGATAAAGTTCCTCCAACTCAAGCTTGTCAACACCATAAAAGGAAATGGGACAAACATATACAGAATTGGAGTCCTGGTGCATTAGTAGAAGTTCGTCGGATGTTAAGACGACCTGCTGAAATTTTAGAATGGCTACCAAATATCCAACGAGATCCATTGCCTCATGATGGACCAGTACCACCTGAAAGGGAGAATAAAAGATACTTCAGTTCTAATCGCTCTTACTGTGTTGAAACTATTTGTGCTCCTTGTGGAACTGTGATAGCTTGGACAAAATTTGACAGATCTGAATCTCCCACAAACATAATGAAATTTCTAAACAGAATCTACCCAACTGAGGAATCTCAGCCAGCTTACATTTGCATTGACAAAGCATGCAATGTGCTTAGGCACATTGTTACAAATAATGCTTACCAAGAGTGGTTTCAAACAACTCACTTTGTTGTAGATTCATATCATTATATAAATCATAAAGCAACTGACAATATCTGCTGTATATGGTGTAATCCTGCTCCAACTGATGGTTCTGCATCAAATCTTGTTATTCCAACTACTGATAAACATAGACAACCATGTTTTAAACTTGCATTCAATACACAGGCTTAGGGAATGTCATGGGTAACCCCCAGGTATCTCAGCTGTACCCATGGGTTACCTGTGGGTTTCCATATTATTTTACTAATAAATCGATTATATAATTGTAATATATTATTTAATATGTAAAAAAGTAAACCTCCATCGAAAACAAGCAATGCTTGCTTGTTTTCGATGGTGGTAGGGTAGCAGTTATAGAAAGGAACCAACTGCCATCGAAAATGAGCATGCGTGCTTGGTTTTGAGGGCAGTGGAGTGGTAGTAATGGAAGGTAACCCTTGACAACGAGCGCGTGCACTTGTTGTAGAAGGAACAACAATGCAACATGGAGGGAGATCCCTCCACGCTGCATTGAAAGGATGGGGAGGGCAAATCCCTCCTAGTGTCAAAAGTTGGGGGTAAGGGAGGAATCCCAGTGCCAAAATGGAGGGGTGCAAGGAGGGGGAAAGTTGGGCAGGGGTGAAGGGGGAGTCCTCTCCAAGCATTGGAATGGGATGCCCCACCCTGGCGTGTTGAAATAGCAACTATGATACGATGAGAAGGGGTGCACTCTTCTTGTCATATCAGAATGGCAAAGACAACACGATGTGGAGGGGCATATGCCTCCCTGTCATATTGAGATGGCAACAACACGATGAGGAGGGGCATACCCTCCTCATTGTGTCAAGATGGGACAACAGAGGGCATACCCCCCTCACCGTGTCGAAATGGCAAATACAACAAGGAGGGGATATGCCCCTCCTCATCGTGTGTTGTTGTTCTGTTGGTTTCAGGGGTTGTAGTTAGTACATGAATAAAAGTATTTTTTTTTGGGGTGTACCTTGTTGCCCCCTCACTATCTCTTTGCTCCCCCCGCTGTCTCGTACTCTTGGTCTTCATTGTCACCCTGGCCAGCTGCAGCTGCAGCTGTTGTTGCCTAGTCGTCGTTGCTGTTGGTGACCAAGTTTGAGATCACACATGTGATGGGTCACGGTGCGGGTAACCCAAAACCTGTGGCATGGGTACAGGTTTTTCGGGGGTATGGAATTCCCAACCTGTACCCATACTCCAGAGAAACCCATGGCAAAACCTGTGACATTCCCTACACAGGCTTGTGAACAGTTGAATTTATGGCTAGGTGGCTATGAATCTTTCCTAAAGTGTATGACTCCTGGAAATTTTAATTGGTTTTTACATACCATGCTTTACTATTATACTAAGTATGTTTGGGGAAAGCAGCAATTACAAAAGGAAAGAGAAAAAAGAAAAATCCAAGATGATGCAAGTGATGCAGAGCAAAATACTGCCTCTGACTATGATTGACTGGCTTTGTACCTTTGTAGATACTTAATTGACTAGTTCCAAATGCAAAAAATGTATGCAAAAAATGTAATATTGCTATATGTATTACTCTTTTCCTAGTAAAGATCTTATTTTTTGAAATTTAACTTGAATTCCACTTGATACCAGTTGGTACCACTCAGAATCCACTTGGAACTGGTTGGTACTGCTTGGAATCTGCTCAGAATTTAGTGTTCGACTCAGAATCCGATTGGTACCTGTGGGGCACAGTAAAGTACTGGCTTTGAAGTACCATATAGTTTTACAAGTACTTTTTTTCAAGCTGATCTGTGACTCATTGGGCATGCTGGATGAGTCAAGTGGGTGTTGGGTTATTTTGATGCTACCCAACCCAATCTTAACTATTACCTGAACCTGTAAGCAGTACTTTTCTGTGCCCCATATCTTCCAATTGGAACTGATCAGAGCCACTTGGTACCACTCAGATTCCAAGCAGACAGCCAATTTCTGCTCAGAATCCACTCAGAACCTTATAGTAGAATTGATTTTTTTTAAAAAAACTCATTATTTGTATTTAATAGTACAGAATACATATATAGAATATACTTGTAGGGGATGGACATGAAAACACAATGTGTTTTCATATCTGAGTTAAATGGAAACAACCCAGACATGGAGAATGCACCAGTGTTCACATTCTTCATGTCTGGGTCAAGGAGTTTTTGAGGGAACACCCCAGACACGAAGGACACAACCCAGTGCTTGTGTTCTTCATGTCTGGATCAAGGGAATGGCAGGGAAATGGGAAAACACCCCAGACACAAAGAACGCGACCATGTGGTTGTGTTCTTCATGTCTGGGCAGTAGAGGATGGAGGGAAAGGTGGAGGGACACCCCAGAAATGAAAAATGTGACCACAGGATCACATTTTTTGTGTCTAGGTGGTAGTGGATAGCGGGAAGGGTGATGGGACACCCCAGACATGAAGAACACAACCCTGTGGTTGTGTTCTTTGTGCCTGGGTGGTAGAAGGTGGAGGGTTGAACAGAGAGGCACTAGAACACAACCACAAGATTGCATTCTGGTGTTCAAGATGAGGAGGGGGGGAGAGGGCATGTGTAGGAGATGTGTGGCGGCAGGTGGGATGAATTTGGCGGGTTGAGGAGGTGGCAGCAGGATGCAAACATGAAAAATGCAACTATGTGTCATGTTTTTTGTGTTCTGTTGGGTGAGGAAGGCCATAGGACCTGTTGAACATGAAGAATGCGCCATAAAAGGCACATTCTTGGTGTTTGGCCGGTGGAGGAGTGGTTGTGCTGGTAAGAACATTAGTTAGATGGGAAAAAAATAAATAAATAGCAGGCATACCATATACACCTGCCCTTTTCCCTTTTCTGTACCCCCCTGCATTCCCTCACATGTTCTGGTATTGAGAGTGCATCATGGTCACCTATGGTTGCCACATGTCATGTTGTGAGGGTGGTGAATGAGAGAAACTGCCTGAAATGGAAGTCAACAGTTCCTGGCAAGTCAAACAAAATGCAAAACACTACTGGTGACCCCAGCAGCTGTACCTACTTAATTAAATATGTCTGTGTAGTTGATTTATAATTATTTTGGATTACTAATCCCTTTGGTGGGCTTTATGTGAGGTGATCTATTAATATTAATGATTTATCACTGTTCTGGCTGTTTTTCTGATCAGAACTGGTTGGTTCCAACTGGTTCTGATTGGAAATTGGTTGGAAATTGGTTGGACTCGGTTCTGAGTGGTCTGATCAGAACTGACCTTTCTGATTGGAATCCAGTTGGACAAATTGGACAAATTTTGGGTGGTCCTGTGTTCTGGAATTTCCAATTGGTTCCAACTGATTCTGCTTGGAAAACATGGGGCACAGACAAGACCTCCCTGTAAGGGCTACTGCAGTCAGATGGGATGCAGTATTAGCAGGAGATCTGAAGGGTTTAATGGATTATGTAATAAGTAAACTAAACAGAGACACACCTAGGCTCTAGCAGGGGATCTGAAGAGGAAAGGATAAGGATCCATCTGCAGGCATGGGCTAATACTAGAATACAGAATCATGGATATAGAGAATAAGACCAAAATCAATAAATATGTCACTATGTGTAAGGTACAGGGTCACGCACATAGCTGATTTCACAAAAGATAGGGTCAAACGGTCTGAACTATATTCATAAATAAATATTGTATGTATAAATTTTTACATATATGATACCTATGTTTTTAATTACCAACTACTAGTTATTGTTTGTAGGATATTCAGATATTTTTCTCTGAATTTTCCACATTTTTACAGATATTATACAGATATTCTAAGCAATTCTCAGCATTAAGCAGCATTTCTTTAATGTTTATAGATTAAGCATGACTGGGAATACTGATAAGAGGAACAGATTAGATAACCCCAAAATCACAAGATCTATGTGGCTGTGCTCAAATTCCAATAGAATGTTTTTTTATAAGAACATTCTAGAACAAATTAGCATTTCTTGCTTACAAACCTGCTACTGGAGTCTAGCTTACCAATCCTGGGCTTAGTAATGTACATTTTGGATATGTAATAAGCTTACTAAGAGTTCCTAATGCTGAATAAGCAAACTTAGGGGCACAAAAGACTACAGATTTATATAAAAACACTTATTGCTTCATAGTCTGCTTTGTAATGTGTCTTGGGTGCTTATTAAAAGATAATTGCTGAGTAAGGTTCTTGAATAAGTTTTTAGCACAGCCACACCATAAGCGGTAATCCCAGCATGATGTGCCTCCAAAATGGTAAAACTGACAATAGCTGAGTAAGCAGCTGAGTAAGGCATCCCAAAATACAAACTCCAGAGAATGGTCACTTGCCCAATCAGATCTCACTCTGTATTATATAAGGACCACTGTTTGCCAGCTGTGAAAAATAATAACTTTTATTCAGACTTTGCCCTATAACTCAGACTTGGGGAAGACCCCTAGATTCTCTAATCACCTGATCCAGTAATCAAGTGACATCATGTGACTCTCTTAGGTAACCTGACTTACCCCTCAGACACTCACATTCTCATAAAGAATCTATTAATTGCCAACGAATGCAATTGATATTCTTTAATATTATGTAACTATACTTAGGCCTACCATGTGCATCAAGTGATCTTATCAAGACCATCAAGACATTATCTTATCATTGCTTACATACTCAACAATGAGTATACCCCTCCTAAATGACAACCGCTTATTCAATAAATATTTAACAACATATCAGTACACACTTACATCAAGTCACACTCTTACTAATAAATTTAAACAATATATCTGTCTAACTCTTGACCACTACTACTTGCTATTACCCTTTATTCTTACACAAGTCTTGACTAAAGACTAGTGTTACAACATATTTTTAGTACTATCCTCTTATATAAATACTTAGGTTAAAGCCAAGACAATTGGCTATACTTTGGTCCGTCTCTTATAAGGTCTGTGTGAAGAAGGATTAGCTCATTTTAGTCTGACTTTTGGTTTATCACATTATTGATTACACTTCCAACAAACAACTGGAATAGCCCAAAGAACATCAATTTCAGTGAAACCTAGGAGAAATCTATTTCTTATTAACAGCGCCAGCATGATACAAGTGGAAAGTGGGTTGGGAACAATGGCAGGTTGGAAGTGGTATGTCTTATGACATCACACAACATTGAAAAGCAGGTTGGGAGCTGAAGCAGAAGAAGAGTGGAAGGCAGAAGTAGAAGCAGGAGAAGGAGACTCTCTATATGTTATGGAGGTTTGCAAATTTCTAATATGTTTATGCATGCCATGCTATTGTCTTGTAGTAATGCTTCCATCCTAGGGGGTCAGTATTGTCTCAGTTAAAAGTCACATGCTGTACCCTATCACATCCAAGCAGTTCAGATTCTATATAACCAGTAATTACCACTTTGGGACTTGGGACTAGGGTCTTTTCCAGATCTGATCCCCTTGTTCCAATTTCAGTTTTTCTTGAAATCAGCATTGTTCTGGAAATAGAACAAGAACAACAAGCATCACTGGATTTGGCCTCTATTTTCCTGTATGACATAAAAGGACAGACAACATCATACACTTTCGAAAAGCTCCCTTTGCCTAGTTGTCTAAGTAGAGGCTTTTGCTCTGTCATTGTATATCTCAGCTTACACATTCAGCATGTCTTCATTTGGATTCACACTCACTCACACACCTCTAACCCTACTGAATAATGCCATCGGTTTGATCCTGTATACAATTGAGTCTCCATCTGATTCTTGCTGCTCAAGTAAAACTGAATGTTATTGGTACCTCTTTGTAAATATTTTGACAGTTAATGCATTCATTCAACACACATCCCTCCTATCCACTATACACTTGCCAGAGTTACAACAAAAATTATTATCACATTTGCAGTAAAAGAACTGTCCAAAGTTGAATGCACTTGTTGCTCAGGTTGTCTTCTCTATTATGGCCCTCTTCTTGTTTTGATGGCTGTCATAATCAACTTAACAATTTGGGCTGATGTACAGCATCAGGGGCCAACTACACATTGTCCCTTTGAACAAGCTTATGCAGTTCATCACATCTCTAAAATAAAAGATTTACATTCAGCATCAGTGTATGTCAAGAAGACTTACTGCCTATAAATTGAAGAGAGAGTGTGGCTAATATTAGTTCAAGTACATAGAAAAGACAGAACAGTACTTACATGCTAGTGGATCAGAAGAGAAGGAAAAGTGTCAGCCATTGAAGGTTGCACTCTATAAAACTGCACTTACAGCCTGTTAGTTGAGAAGGAAAAGAGAGCATTTATCAGCCATTACTGTGCAGTGTGTAGTGGCACTTACTTGCTATTGGTTGAGAACAAGAAGGGAGCCTTTATCAGCCTTGATTGTGCAGTATAGTTGTGGCAGCACTTACTTTCTGTTGGTTGAGAAGGAGGAGGCTTTGTCAGCCATCAATGTCCAATATACATGCAGCAGCACTTACTCTCTGTCCATTGAGGAGGAGAAGGGAGCTTTTGTCAGCCTTCAATGTGCAGTAGGGATATGGCAACACTTACTCTCTGTCCATTGAGAAGGAGAAGGGAACCTTTGTCAGGCTTCAATGTGCAGTAGAATTGTGGCAGCACTTACATCCTGGTGAGTTGAGGAGGAGAAGAGAGCCTTTGTCAGCCTTCAATGTGCAGTAGAGATGCCACAGCACTTACCAACTGTCAGTCAAGAAGGAGAACAGAGCCTTTGTCAAGCTTCACTGTGGAGTAGGAATGCAACAGCACTTACCAACTGTTAGATGAGAAGGTGAAGGGAGCATTTGTCAGCATTCACTATGGAGTAGAGATGCTGTAGCACTTACATCCTGTCAATTCAGAAGAGGAAGGCAGCCTTTGTCAGTCTTCACTGTGTAGTAGGGATGCCCTTACTTTCTGTCAGTTGAGAAGGGAAAGGGAGCCTTTGTCAGCCTTCACTCTGAGTTAGAGATATGGCCACACTTACCAACTGTCAGTTGAGAAGGGGAAGGGAGCCTTTGTCAGCCTTTACTATGAAGTAGAGATACTGCAGGACTTACCAACTGTCAGTTGAGGAGGGGAAGGGAGTCTTTGTCAGGCTTCACTGTGAGGTAGGGATGCTGCAGCACTTACATCCTGTCAGTTGAGGAGGGACTTTGTCAGGCTTCACTGTGAGATTAGGATGTTGCAGCACTTACGTCCTATCAGTTGAGGAGGGAAAGAGAGCCTTTGTCAGCCTTCACTGTGAGGTAGGGATACTGCAGCACTTACTCTCTGTCAGTTGTGGAGGAGAAGGAAGCCTTTGTCAGCTTCACTGTGAAGTAGTGATGCAGCAGCACTTACCTTCTGTCAGTTGAGCAGGAGAAGGGAGCCTTTGTCAGGCCTCGCTGTGAGGTAGAGATGCTGCAGCACTTACTCTCTGTCAGTTGAGAAAGGGAAGGTTCAAGAGAGCCTTTGTCAGCCTTAACCATAAGGTAGGGATGCTGCAGCACTTACCTTCTGGCAGTTGAGGCAAGGAAGGGAGTCTTTGTTGGCTTTACTGTCACAGTGATGTAGGGATGCAGCACCATTTATGCCCTGTCAATTGCAGAGGGGAAGGTTCAAGAGAGCCTTTGTCAGCCTTTACTGTGAGATAGAAATGCTGCAGCACTTACTCTCTGTCAGTTCAGAGGGGGAAGAGAGCCTTTGTCAGCCTTCGCTGTGCAGTAGAGATGCCATAGCACTTACTCTCTGTCAGTTGTGGAGGGGAAGGGAGCCTCTGTCAGGCTTCACTGTGAGGTAGGAATGTGGCAGCACTTACCTTCTGTCAGTTGAGCAGGGAAGGGAGTCTTTGTCAGGTTTCACTGTATAGTAGGAATGCTGTAGCACTTACTCTCTATTTATTGAGAAGGAGAAGGAAGTCTTTGTCAGCCTTCAATGTGAAGTAGGAATGCAGCAGCACTTACTTTCTATCCATTGAGGAGGAGGAGAAGGAGGTCTTTGTCAGCGCTGAATGTGAAGTAGGGATGCAGCACTTACTTTCTGTCCATTGAGGAGGAGGAAAAGAAGGAAGTCTTTGTCAGTGCTGAATGTGAAGTAGGGATGCAGCAGCACTTACTTTCTTTCCATTGAGGAGGATAAGAGAGCCTTTGTTAGCCTTCGATGTGCAGTAGGGATGTGGCAGCACTTACATCCTGAGGAGTTGAAGAGGAAAGCCTTTCTCAGCCTTCAATGTGCAGTATAATTGTGGGAGTACTTACCAACTGTCAGTTGAGAAGGGGAAGGAAGCCTTTGTCAGCCTTCACTGCAGAGTAGGGATGCTGCAGCACTTACTCTCTGTTGAGAAGGGGAAGATTCAAGGGAGCCTTTGTCAGCCTTAACCAGAAGGTAGAGATGCTGCCGCAATTACCTCCTGTTAGTTGAGGCAGGGAAGGGAGCCTTTGTCAGCTTCACTGTTATGGTGATATAGGGATGTGGCACCACTTACGTCCTGTTAGTTGTGGAGGGGAAGGTTCAAGAGAGCCTTTGTCAGGCTTCACCATGAGGTAGGGATGCTGCAGCACTTACCTCCTGTTAGTTGAGGCAGGAAAGAAAGCATTTATCAGGCCTTCCTGTGAAGTAGGAATGTGGCAGCACTTACATCCTGTCAGTTGAGGGGGAGAACAGAGTGTTTGTCAGCCTTCACTGTGGGGTAGAAATGCTACAGCACTTACTCTCTAACAGTTCAGAAGGGAAAGGGAGCCTTTGTCAGCCTTTACTATGCAGTAAGGAGGCTGCAACACTTACTTTCTGTCAGTTGAGAAGGGAAAGGGAGCCATTGTCAGCCTTCACTCTGAGTTAGGGAAGTGGCAGCACTTACCAACTGTCCATCAAGAAGGGGAAGGGAGCCTTTGTCAGCCTTCACTATGAGGTAGGGATGCCCCAGCACTTACCAACTGTCCATTGAGAAGGGAAAGAAAGCCTTTATCAGCCTTCACTGTGCTAGGAATGATGCAGCACTTACAAACTGTCAGTTGAGAGGGGGAAGGGAGCATTTGTCAGCCTTCACTGTGAGGTAGAGATGCTGCAGCACTTACTCTCTGTCAGTTCAGGAGGGGCCTTTGTCAGCCTTCACTGTGAGGCAGGGATACTACAGCACTTACCAACTGTCAGTTGAGAATGGAAAGGGAGCCTTTGTGAGCATTCACTCTGAAATAGGAAAGTGGCAGGACTTACCCACTGTCAGTTGAGAAGGGGAAAGGAGCCTTCATAAGCATTTACTGTTGAACAGGAATGTGGCAGGACTTACCCACTGTTAGTTGAGAAGAAGAGGGGAGCCTTTGTCAGGCTTCACTATGAGATAGGGATGGAGCAGCACTTACATCCTGTCAGTTGGGGGGAGGGCACCCTTGTCAGCCTTCACTGTGAAGAAAGTGCTGCAGCACTTACATCCTGTCAGTTGAGGAGGAGAAGGGAGCCTTTGTCAGCCTTCACTGTGAGGTAGAGATGCTGCAGCACTTACATCCTGTCAGTTGAGGAGGGGAAGGGAGCCTTGATCAGCCTTCACAGTGAAGTAGGAATGCAGCCAAACTTACATTCTGTCAGTTGAAAAGGGAAAGGGATCTTTTGTCAGCCTTCACCCTGAGATAGGAATGCTGCTGCACTTACATCCTGCCAGTTGAGGAGCCTTTGTCAGCCTTCATGGTGAGAAAGGGATGCTGCAGCACTTACATCCTGTCAGTTGAGAAGGGGAAGGGAGCCATTGTCAGCCTTCACAGTAAGGTAGAAATGCAGTAGAACTTACATCCTGTAAGTTGAGAAGGGGAAGGAAGCCTTTGTCAGTCTTCACTGTAAGCTAGGGATGCTGCAGCACTTACATCCTGCCAATTCAGAAGGAGAAGGAAGCCTTTGTCAACCTTCACTGTGAGGTAGGGATGTGGCAGCACTTACATCCTGCCAGTCCAGAAGGGAAAGAGAGCCTTTGTCAGCCTTCCCTGAGAGGTAATGTGGCAGCACTTACATACTGCCAGTTAAGGAGGGAAAGGGAGCCTTTGTCAGCCTTCAGAGTGGGGTAGAGATGTGGCCACACTTACCAACTGGCAGTTAAGGAGGAAAAGGGAGCCTTTGTCAGCCTTCACTGTGATGTAGGCATGCTGCAGCACTTACCAACTGTCAGTTGAAGGGGGAGAGAGCCTTTGTCAGCCTCCACTGTGATGTAGGGATGCTGCAGCACTTACATCCTGTCAGTTGAGGATGGGAGGGAGCCTTTGTCAGGCTCCACTGTGAGGTAGAGATGCTGCAGCACTTACTCTCTGTCAATTGATTGAGAGAATGGGAGCCTTTGTCAGAGATGCTGCAGCACTTACTCTCTGTCAGATGAGAGGGTAAGGGAGCCTTCACTGTGAGGTTAAGATGCAGCAGCACTTACTCTCTGTCAGTTGAGAAGGATAAGAGAGCCTTTGTCAGCCTTTACTGCGATGTAGGGATGCTGCAGCACTTACCAACTGTCAGTTGAGGAGGGGAAGGGAGCCTTTGTCAGGCTTCACTGTGAGATAGAGATGCTGCAGCACTTACATTCTGTCAGTTGGGAAGAGCCTTTGTCAGGCTTCACTGTGAGGTAGGAATGCTGCAACACTTACACCCTGCCAGTTCAGGAGGAGAAGAGGGCCTTTGTCAGCCTTCACTGTGATGCTGGGATGTGGCCACACTTACATCCTGTCAGTTGAGGAGGGGAAGAGAGCCTATGTCAGCCTCTGTGAGGTAGGGATGTGGCCCCACTTACCTCCTGCCAGTTGAGGAGGGAAAGAGAGCCTTTCTCAGCCTTTCCTGTGAGGTAGGGATGCAGCAGCACATACCAACTGTCAGGTGAGGAGGGGGGAAAGGGAGCCTTTGTCAGCCTTCACTGTGAGGTAAAGATACTTCAGCACTTACCAACTGTCCGTTGAGTCAGAAAGGGAGCCTCTGTCAGCCTTCAATGTGAGGTAGGGATGTGACAGCACTTACATCCTGCCAGTTGAGGAGGGGAAGGGTGCCTTTGTCAGCCTTCACTGTAATGTAGGGATGTGGCAGCACTTACCTCCTGCCAGTTGAGGAGGGGAAGAGAGCCTTTGTCAGCCTTCACCATGAGGCAGGGATGTAGTAGCACTTACCAACTGTCCGTCAAGGAGGGGAAAGAAGCCTCTGTCAGCCCTCCCTGTGAGGTAGGGATGCAGCAGCACATACCAACTGTCAGTTGAAAAGTGGAAGGCTTCACTCTGAGATAGGGATGTGGCAGCACTTACATCCTGCCAGTTGTGGAGGGGAAGAGAGCCTTTGTCAGCCATCACTGTGAGCTAGACATGCTGCAGCACTTACTAACTGTCAGTTAAGGAGGGAAAGGAAGCCTTTTGTTAGCTTTCACTCTGAGTTAGGATGCAGCAGCACTTACTCCCTGTCAGTTGAGGAGGGGGAGGGAGCCTTTGTCAGTCTTCACTCTGAGGTAGGAATGATGAAGCACTTACATCCTGTCAGTCAAGAAGGGGAAGGGAACCTTTGTCAGCCTTCACTCTGAGGTAGAGATGTGGCAGTGCTTACATTCTGTCCATTGAGGAGAAGGGAGCCTTTGTCAGCCTTCACTGTGTGAGGTATGGATGCTGCAGCACTTACCAACTGTCAGTTGAAAAGGGGAGGAGAGCCTTTGTCAGCCTTAACAGTAAGGTAGGGCTGCTGCAGCACTTACATCCTGTCAGTTGAGGAGGGGAAGGCAGCCTTTGTCAGCCTTTACTGTGCAATATGGATTGCAATTCAGTGGCACTTACCCCCTGTTGGTTGAGAAGGAGAAGGGAGCCTTTGTCACCTTCAATGTAGGAATGTGGTAGTACTTACGTCCTGTCAGTTGTGAAGTGGAAGGGAGTCTTTGTCAGCCTTCACTGTGCAGTAGGGATGCTGCAGCACTTACTGTCTGTCAGTTGAGGGAAAGAGAGGATTCATCACCCTTCACTGTGCAGTATGGAGTAACACCCACTGCTCTAAAATTCTTTGACCACAGCAAATCTAACAACATCTCACTCTTCATAAATATTGCCACATCAACTGCATTTCCAATGTTTTCCCCTGCATTCTAACTTCAATGCTTTATTTGATCCACAGTACAAAGTACTTACATTCACTATCTGCTTCTTGTGGCTGCCTGCCCAGTAGCAGTTTAACTATCGCCTCATTTTTCATCATCACAGCAACATGAAGTGCAGCCCCAAATGGGCCTAATGGTCATCAGTGGGATTTCCCATCCAGCTTTTATCCACCCACCAGTAATCTTCAGATCTGGGTTTTTCTGAACCAGCCTTTGAACAATATCCTCCCTCCCTTTTGCAACTGCAGCACAAAGAGCAGTTCCATAGTCCCCTCCTAGTTTCAAATCAGCAGAAAATATCTCCTGATGGTGGCCCACTACCACTCACCTTTAACATCCACAGCCCCATTGACAAGCAGCACTTCTACAACCTCATCATGGCCCCTTGCAGATGCAGCCTGAAGCAATGTTCCATAGTTCCTTCCTAATCTCAAATCAGTGTGCACTGTCCCCACTCCTTTGATATTCTGCCCACTCACCATCAACATTAGCATTGACACCACCTTCAAGCAGTGTTTTTACAACATTCACAAGGTTCTTCATCGAGGCAACCCAAAGCACCATTTCGTCCCCAGGACCTCCTAGTCTCAAATCAGTGGGAAATGTCACCCTTGATGGTCAGCTACCACTCACCTGTAACATTCACATCTGGCTCATTATCAAGCAGCAGCTTTACAATCTCTTCATGGCCCCTTGCAGATGCAGCCCCAAGCGCCATTCCATAATCTCCACCTGAAAATGATTCGTGACATTTACCCAATGGCCGCCCACTACCACCCACCTTTAACATTTACATCTGCCCCATTACTAAGCAGCAGCTCTACAATCCCATTGTGGCCCCTTGCAGATGCAGCCCCAAGCGCCGTTCCATAATCTCCACCTGAAAATGATTCGTGACATTTACTTAATACAAATTCATAGTCGTACCAGCAGCGTTCACAGATACACGTTTATTCCCATCCATTGAGAGAAGAAAATGCACCAGGTCTTGCTTGCCGTAATATGCCGCCAGCTGAAGAAAGTTCGCGAATGGCCCTGAAATCGGTTCCCCAGGATTGGCCCCGGCTTTAACCAGCTCGCTGAGATCCTTTATGGTCTCTTTCAACGGCTTTGCCTCAGCCACAGTTCGGAATATCTGCTCGAATTGCTGCTGAAAGCGGTTTCGAATATCTCGAAGTGCATTCCAAGCATCCCGGAGCGGCATGACGAGGAGCAGGAGCGCAAGAATCTGACCAAATCCCCATTGGCGCTCGTCGTCGGTTTGATTCTCCTTGTTGCGACGAAGAGTGAGTTCGATGTCGACAATAAAGGGAATGTTGATGGCCACAAGGCACACTAGGCCAACGATGAGGAAGGCGGTGTGAACGGCTGGAGGATTAGCAACGCGACCAGGCGTCACCGAAGCGGGAGGAGGGTATGAACGTGTTGGATTGCTTGAATTGGCGGACGTGTCAGATGGGTTTCGATTAGACGCTGATGCGACGGGAGATCCTGCTGCCTAAAAAGAACCTTGAGTTACGTTTGTGGTGATAACTTGAGATTCTGACCTCTTCAACTGATGGCCTCCGGGCCTTGGTACGAAAGAGGGTTCCCGAAATACGTTCAGAAGCACGAACGCACGGATTCCAGAACCATTCGTGTCGGTTCCGAGACCAGTTGTACCAGACATGTAGAGTGAGGAAAAAAAGGAAAGGGGGAAGAAGATTGAGGCCGGGGATGAGAAGAAGGAAATACATCGTCAAGGAAAAGACGCGGAGTGGAGTGGAAGAGAAGTCAATGGATGCTCCAACCACGGCGAGCGTGGGCTCCGGATCGCAGTGAATGGGATTGCCGAATTTGGCAGGATTGAGCCACAGCCATATTCCGATGGCGGCCATGAGGGAGAGGTGAATGGAGCCGAGGGTAAGAACTGGTGCTGTGGTAACAAGGAGGAAAAGGCGTCGCACAAAGCCCCAAAGGCGAAGGAAGGATCGTTGGATGCCCCCCGTCTCATTACTGCCCTGCATCTGCCCCTTATCACCCGTGCCTCGCTCTCCCTGTAGAAAATCGGAAATAGGTGACCACAGAAGGTTCCACCAGGCTGACCACGTAGCAGCTGTGGGCTTGTACTGGTTCTTGCTCTTGTGGTGGACGAAAAGAATGAACCAGATCCATGTGCTTGTATTGTTCATCCAACTGAGATCGAGTACGATGGCAGCATGGTAACTGGAAATCGTGGGGCCTTCGCCGCCGGCCAGAATGATGGTGGTGATGAGAATGGAAAATGCGACGGCGAGCATACCAACAGATTGGTCCTTGACTCCTGCCAGTTCATCTCGAGATATTTTTTTATCCCACAAATACACGCCGACAGGTAAGAAGCAAAGCAGGTTCTGTGCGTAAATGGCAGCACGAACTCCGATCCCAGAGATATCTGGATTGGCGGGAAGGCATTTGGGGTGTTCCATCATGGGTGGTAGTCAGAAGCGAAGAGCTGTCGACCAGCAGCATGTTGCAATTCCCTTCCACTCAGTCAAGTCGCATGTCGTACAAGTGAATTGCATGCCTTGGCAACACCCCCGGCAAAACCCGGCTTCCAGCATACCCCTTCCACCGTTGCCATAAGTATACACCCTCCGGTGCTACACCGCCAAGCGGCTCAAGCGCGATGTACCAAGCCGCCGTTGGGCGAAACGAGCCTGCGAGCTTGTTGGAACAATACACCGCCGATGTCTTTAGCACCAGCACCAATATCCCTGCGGGCGAGACGAGAGAATTTGACGGCCTGAGATTTACCATTCCTACCAGCATCACACCGAGGTATGGTGTTCTTCCCAGTGGACCGAGTCCGCAGCATATTGAGCAGCATCACGTCCGTAGAGGTAAGTCTACCCTCTTCTTCGAATGTACGTATCACTCAATCCTCTTTTTTCCCTAGTCACCGTCCCATCCAATCTCTCTTCATCTCGGTGGACACTGCAGAACGCCTTCAGGCCATACCTCGCCACACTCGGCCAAACCACCACCGAGCTCGGCAAGGATTCCATCCTCCTCATCAAATGCGCGCTACTCTAGGTGCACCCCACCACCCCCAGCTCAAAAGCTCTCATGGTCACCCTCGTCCCTAAATTCACCCTCCCAAAACCTTAAAGCCCGAGGTTGTATTCATCGTCGACCGTTCAGGAAGCATGTCCTCCCGCATCGCACCTCTCAAATCCTCCTTCTCCATCTTCCTCAAGTGTCTCCCCCTCAACGTCAACTTCAACACCTGCTCCTTCGGCTCCCACCAATCTTTCCTATGGGACAAATCCCACCCATACCCACGGAAATGGGGGACGTGCGGTTGTTCAGTTTGGGTACCAGGCAGGACGTGAGCCATGCCCTCATTGATGGCCTGGCCAGTGTAGGCCATGGGGTCTCCCAGGTTGTGTCGGACGAGAGGGAGGGCATGGAAAGTAAAGTCGCATGCATGCTCCGAGGCGGGTTGAGCGCCCATGTCCTCAACTATCGGTTGGAATGGGAAGGCGGAGGTTGTCAACAACTCGTCATCGTCGTCATCGTCGTCGCAGTCGCACATCACCAGGGCAATTCGTCATATCAGCCTGTTTGGCTCGCGCGCCAACACCGACTTGCCCGTCTCATTTTCTGATTCTCCGAATTTCACCATACCCAGCGGATCCAGCGGCTTCCCTTACTCTCGCTCCACTGCATATGCGCTCTTCTCTTCCGATGCGGCGCACTACCCTCCGCGGAACTACACCAGCTGGAACTGGAGATTGCGGTGCAGATGCCTGTGCTGGGGCAGACTATCCATCAGCTTGCTGCGGGGAAGGTGTTGCTGGAGTTGAAGGATGGGATGAGTTGTGTGCATAGTGTGGTTGGCGATATTGATGAGGAGAGGCGGTCGGAGCTGCTTGGGGAGTGGGTGAGGAAGGAGGGGATAAGGGTTGGATTGAATATGGGGTTGCGAGTTAGTGGACGAGTTTTGTGGCTGGCCAAGCTTTTCCTTCTCTTCAGCGTCTCGAGGCAGCAGCCATCATCAGCGTCAAACCCACTCTCTGCTTCCATCCCTCACCCGGTGTCCGAACAACAACAACAGCCAGCTGCTGGCGAATTATCCATCCCCTTTGGCCCCTTTACGGGCGCTGATCCAGCTGCTATGTTTGAAGCTTTTACCTCGGTGCTGGCGAACAAGAGGTGCCTGGTTGCAGCACCAGACTCAAGCACTCCCTCGCTCCAAGAAGGTTATGAACCATTCGCACCTGGGATGTATACATTCTGCAACCTACGCCTCTAGTTCTTCAGTAGCAAGAAACCCCCTGATATTGGCATATCCTACTCTCTAACAAGTCACTTATGTTCCTCTGTCTTGAGGATCAAGTCCTTCTGCTCCTGCGGCAGCGGCTTCCGGTTCTGCAACTGGGGCTCCTTCTTGCAGTTGGTGTTGACAAAGGGAAGGTGGAGATGTCGTGGGAGGTGATGGGCGAGGAAAGAATGCTGGTGGAATGTCCCAAGTCGAACCCCTGACTCAACACAGAAAGAAGACGCCTCTGTGACCCTTCCTCAGACCGCTTCTTCTTCTACCTCTTCCGGATCAAACTTGCTGAATTCATTATCCTCGAACCCACCGACCCAAACCCATTGGCAACCTCAAACTGACGCGCTCGCCTGGGTTTTGTTCTTGAGGGGTACGATGCGGATGTTGGGGATGAAATGCATTACCACCAGTCCGACTGATAACGGGGGACGGACGGGAGTGGTTATGGGAGTTGACTTTGAGGATGAGGGAGGGGGCATGGCAAGGAGACGGAGGAAAAATCGAAAGTACACTAACAACAACGGCAATGAGTACAACCAATACGACGAACCGCACACCCTTCCGTCGCTGCCAAATTTCTTTCACGAGCACCCTCCTTCCGGACCTTCTTGGTTTCCTGCACACTAACCCAGGCATCCACATCACGAAAGATGCATCCCCACTCCTGCTTTGTGTTATCACTCGCTCGACTACTCAAACTCGATTCTATGGTTCTTACGGGGGAACGAAGGCCCTAATATATTTGCAGAGCCTGAGGTTTTTGCTAAAATTGAGGGAACGCAATCTGTGGGCCCAAAAATGCGGCAATTTCCACTGAAGAACAAAATAGAGTTAATGCCGGATACAAGGGAGGGCACAGGAAGGAGATAACGGAAATCTCTCAACAGTAAGAGCCTCTTAAGGGAATTGGAGAGATCCAAGGCAGCAAAGGGATACTTTGACATTGGTAGTCAGAGACAATTTGGTAAAGAGGATTTGCGTAGATAATCCCAACCTAATTCTATTATTGCTGGTCGTTGCTTTGCTAGATTGCAGTTTCGACAATCAGAACATATCTGCTCAGCTTCCGCGAACCAAATGATGAAGAGCAAACACACAAGGCCCATTACCAGTCGCGACTAATATCCATACCAAGGTGTGATCTCCCACTCATCGAAAATGGACATTCCATTGAATACACTCTGAAAAGCTGTGATCCTGGTATTTTCCGACGACACACTATCCAGCAGGCTGGTGTGCAAATCATGTGTTGTGAGCAAGTTTGGATGATTCATGGAAAAATTAGTTGATTGTCTTCATTGACTGCGTTTCTAATGTACAGCGCCTCAACACTGGCAGACTGTGCTTTTGATTCATTACCACAGACAGCGACACGCTACGTATCACCGAGAGGTCCGAGACACTCATGACTATTTCTCAACTCCCAATCTTCCGCTTCTCTACCGGTTCTTGAGTCTCTGCATGAGGACAGATATGCAATTGGACTTAGACTTCTTCTCCCTTCAGTACTAATAACCTGTAATTTATAAATTTACCCCTTCCCAGTGTCTCCCAGTGCCTCATCTTGCCCTCCTTCATAGTGTTTGGAAGTCCGGTTACAAAACCGGAAAAAAACCGTAACCAGACCGGACTGTAACCAATGAAGACCGCAAATGGTAAGGACCGGTCTTCGGTTAAGACCGCGGTCCGGTTAATGGTCCATTGCACTTTCGAAATTTGCAAGACCGCGCAAGATTCTCAAAGGTATATAATTTTATTAGGCCAAATGAAAATTTATTTAATAATTTATTTCACATCACATCACAGATCGTCACACGAACTCACACCATCACTCTTGCTCAACACCACCACCATCCCCCCTTCTCGACACTCCATCCCCCAGTTGAAACACAACCAGAGAACACACGGGCCCATGCCACCACCACCACAGTTGTTTTCGAAACGAGATGAGGGGCAGCTTGCACATGGAAGAGAGGAGGGAGGCATAATCAGGTAAGCCGTAAATTTCTACTCCCTAACTATTTACTGACACGAGACCCAGCTGTTTCGACCCGACGAGGGGGATATGCCTCTCGTCATGTCGATTCCTTGCCATTTCGACGCAGTCAGGGGGATGGAATGTCCCCCTCATCGCGTCTCCTTCTGTCCTGCATCCTGAACCTGAAAACGCGCCATTTGTGGAAATTCGACGACGAGAGGGAAACATTCGTATTGGGATGAGTACAAACGAGTGAAGAACGAGTGCCCACATAGTCTACTTATATACCTATACAGACCAAAGAACGTACCAAATAGAACTGATATCTAAGTTACGAAGGTCCAAGGGAAGGTGGCATTCATCACGCCAAGCTCATACAAACTCAAAATTCCAACACCATTGGTATGGCGTGTTTTCGTGTTTGGGATTTATTCAACGTGACGACATCACGAAAATTGACCATTCAATGCCTGGACATGTATAGCTGGACATGGAGGTAAAAGACTTGTATCAAGCACAATATGGTGTTTGCACTACATTGGCCTCAAAATTGCAGAGTCTTGACAGATA
>Ga0307509_10004449_pt1 | contig 20200 bp, 15 predicted proteins | sample 10_EM_MG_FD_202245 | JGI IMG/M metagenome (GOLD analysis project Ga0307509, IMG submission 202245) | Populus trichocarpa ectomycorrhiza microbial communities from riparian zone in the Pacific Northwest, United States - 10_EM | ecosystem: Host-associated > Plants > Roots > Unclassified | place... | reverse complement strand
TGATGGGATTAGAAAACAGCAACACCATAGCAATTATAAGACAAACCAAAAACTAAGCAGCTTACCTTAGGTATGGCGTACTAGGGGTGCTAATACCTTCCCTTTACGCAACCAGTCCCTTGCCTTAAAATCTCTGAAAGACCAGTTAGGTTTCCTAGTGACCATAATACTAGGTGGCGACTCCTTTATTCAAAAAAACAAAAGACCCCGAAATCAATTGAGGGTCGCCGCGACGCCGCGCTCCGCTCGCGAGGGTGCGACACTTTCTTTGCTACTTTTGTCTCTAGGTTCAACACTATTCTTGCTCGACGATCCCTCTGGGAGGATTTATGTAGGTGGTGCCCAAGATCTCATTGGATTGTCTTTGGCGACTTTAATTCCATTCTTTCTCAGGAAGACAAACATAATGGAGCTCATATCACTAGCTATGAAGTTTCTAATTTTAGAGAGTGTTGCATTAATTTGGGTATTGCTGATTTAAATTCTACTGGTTGCTTCTTCACCTGGTCTAATGGTCATTTTTGGAGCAAGCTTGACAGGGTCATTGTGAATCCCCTTTGGTCTTTTTTGCCTCAACAAGCCTATGTTCACTTTGACACCCCTGGTGTTTTCTTTGATAACTCTCCAACCTTTGTTCAGATTGGTCAGCACCAGCCTAGAGATTACTTTGCATGTGGGCTGATCACCCTCAATTCTTGGAGGTTACTTTGCATTGTTGGAACAATCTAGTCAGCGACTCCTATATGGTTACTCTTTGTAGGAAATTAAAGAGCTTTAAGAGACCATTGAAGGAGCTCAACAAACTCCATTTTAGTCATATCTCTGAACGTGTTGCCCATGCTGAAAATGATCTTACTACTCATCAATCTCTTCTTCATCAGAATCTTGATAATGACCAACTTTTACTTCAAGAAAGGCACCTCAGGTCCTCGCTGTTGAACTTAAAGCAGGCAGATTTGTTGTACTTTAGGCAAAAGCTTAAGTGTAATTTTCTTAAGGAGGTTTACAAAGGCTCTCATTTCTTCCATGCCCTGATGGGTCAGAAACATCGTCGAAATCACATTCAAGCTCTTAAAACACCTTCTGGTGCTATGACTTCTTTAGGTGCTGAGGTGGGGCAAGAGTTCGTTAGATTCTTTTCTGATCTTTTGGGCAGCACTAAGCAGATCGTTCCCATTAATGTCAATGTCATTCACTATGGTCCTTGTCTTGAAAGTTTTTCCTATGACATTTTTTTGGCCCTGGTCACTAATGAGCTCATTCATCAAACCCTTTTCAGCATTGATAATGATAAGGCGCTTGGTCCAGATGGTTTCTCTTCCCTTTTCTTAAAGAGAGCTTGGGGTATTGTTGGAGGAGATTTGTGTGCCTGCCATTAAAGATTTATTTGCTTCTAGGAAAATGCTTTAAATAAGTCAATCATTCCATCATCTCTTTGGTTCCTAAATTTACCACTACCAACTCTGCAGCTGATTTCCGCTCTATCTCTTGCTGCAATGTGATTTATAAGGTCATCTCTAAGATTCTTGCAGGTCGTATGGCTCATGTTATAGGTGACATCATCAATCCTACTCAGAATGCATTTCTTGGTGGTAGAAAGATGGCTGATAACATCCACCTCATGCAAGAGCTTCTTCGTCATTATGGGCACAAGCGATCCTCCCCCATATGTATTATCAAGATTGATTTCAGAAAAGCTTTTGACACTATCCAGTGGTCTTTCCTGCACACTGTTCTTCTTTTATTGGGCTTCCCTGATTGTTTTGTCTTCCTTATTATGTAGTGTGTGAAGACTGCCTCCTATTCTGTTTCAGTCAATGGAGATTTATTTGGTTTTTTCAATGGTAAATACGGTGTTTGTCAAGAGGATCCTCTCTCTCCCTATCTTTTCTTAGCTTGTATGGAATATTTTTCCAGAATGCTTACTCTTAGCACTCAATAGACTACTTTCAATTTCCACTTAAAATGCAGAGCCTTTGGCATAAGTTATTTAGCTTTTGCCGATAACATCCTTTTTCTCTACAGTTGTGATGTTCTGTTTGTTAGCATCCTTCATCAACAACTCCTTTTTTTTTGGTCTCATATATGGCCTTGATGCTATGCCGCTAAATCTTTTATCTTTTTTAGTGGTATCGGTGAAGCCAACAAACTTTCTTTCCTTCAGCTCACCAGGTTCTCTAAAGGTCAGTTTCCATTTAAATACCTCGGTGTGCCTCTCAGTCCCCATCACCTGTTAACCAGTCAGTATTTCCCCCTTCTTCATAAACTGGAATCTTTCAATCCAGAGTTGGATGGGGAAACATTTATCCTATGTTGGTTGGCTTGAGCTCATCAGATATGTCTTGCAAGGCATGGTTCAATTCTGGTTTGCTATTTTCCCTATCCTTACTCTGGTTATCAATGAGATCAATAGCCTTTGTCGCAGGTTTCTCTGGTCCGGTAAGACCTTCTCTAATCACTCTACTCTTGTTGCCTGGAATAAGGTTTGTTTGCCCTGATCAGAAGGAGGTCTAGGGTTGGATATTAAGGCCAAGAATAAATGTTTCCTAGCTAAGCAGTTGTGGAACATTCATCTTAAGTTTGATTCTCTTTGGATTTGCTGGGTTGATTACTTTTACCTTCCATATAACTCTTTATGATCTTTAGAGAGGCTGCACTCTTCCTCCCTACTATGGAAATCCTTGTGCTCTCTTAAAGACCAGCTTGTAGTCCAACTTGGAGGCATTTCTGAGACTATCGCTACTCTTCATGATTGGTATCAGGGGCCTAGTTCCTTTATTGCTAATGCTCATGAGTTCTTTCGTCTTAAAGGTTCTATTGTCAGCTGGCACAATGTTGTCTCGGAGCAGTGGTCTTTACCTCGGTACATGTTTATCCTTTGGCTTGTTGTTCTTAGTAAGCTCAGAATTTATGATTACGTCAGCTTCCTCTCCACTGATATTATTTGTGTCCTCTGTAACCAAGAAGATGAATCCCATGATCACTTGTTTTTCAGTTGTGATTGGTCTTCTCTCTTATGGAGTCATATCAAGCACTGGCTTCGTCTGAATCGCTCTATATCCTCACTTTCTTCTACTGTTAGAGGTTTGTCTGGCCGGAGTAAAAGGTTGCATTATAGAATGAGACGAGTTTCTCTTGCTCTTCTTGTGCACTTAATTTGGAATGAAAGAAACAGGAGAATATTCGAGCATGTGTCCTAGTCGATTGATTCTATCTTCCACAAGTTCTAAATCTTGTCCTTCATGGTTCTTCATTTCCACTAAAATCATACTCCTCCATTAGTGTGACTACATGCTTCTGTATTGGCCATGCAAGAAGTACGTGTTGGGTTGTTTATTGTTGCCAAACAATTTGGCGTTAGACTTTTTATCCCTTTTGGTTTGGATTTATGTCCTTCTTTGTTATACTTTTATGGATCTTGTTTGTTTGGTTAGTTTGGGCACCCTATCTAGGATTTGATTCTTTTTCTAACCGTTATTTTAGGAAGCTTTTGATTTTCTATTTTTCTGGTTTTCTCTGGTTCTTCAGAGTTGTATTTTATTCTGGGTTTCTCTGGATTCTCAGAGCTGTATATTTTTTTGATCTTTAATATATATTCTTACATTTGATAAAAAAATCTCCTTTATCTCTTCTTTTATCATTTACTTATCGTGCAGCAAATGAACATCTATAGAGGGAGATCTGGTTAGTTGAAGGTTTGTTCCTCTCTTTGTCTCTCTCTCTCTCTCTTCTTCATCTTCTCTCCATTATGAGAGTTGTTGTTGTTGTTGTGGTTTTGTACTATTGTGGTGCAATTATAAGTTCTGTTAGTGACAGTGAGGGAGAGGTTTGATAGATGGTGGTTGGATCCACAACTGAAAAGAGGGGTTATTATCAATGTTAGAAATGAAGTCGGGTTTGTGATGGTTCACTACTATTGTGTTACCTTGGGAAGGAGCTTAATGATAGTGGGAGCTAAAGAGTGAGGAGTTATTGGTTGCGAGTATGGATGAAGTTGACAATAAGATCTATGAGATGAGTCACGGTGGCTACTGTTGGCATTGATGGTGATCATTGTGATTGTTGTTTTAAAGTGGTCAGTGGCGGGAGAAATTGGAAAGATAGGGCTATGGGTGTGGGCTGTTTTGGCTAGCTATTATGTTAGTTTTGAGGATATAGAGGTTATCATTTAGTTTTTGATAGGAGAGGGTGACAATTGCGTTAGTGGTTAAGAGAGATAGAAATTTTGAGGGGATGTCTACATTGGTGGTTTAAAAGGTTATAATAGGTCATCAACTAGAGGAGGTTGTTGCTAGCATCAATAGAGGGGTGTTGGCTATATTGGTAATAGAGAGGCTGAGTTGATAGTAGAGGAGGTTGACAGAGGTGAGGAAAATGGGTGTGTGATGGAGAAGATGATTGTTGGACAAAACAAAATAGAGAGTAGCTTTGTTTGGGTTCCTTTTTGTATGTCTTGAAGTGTGTGAGACAAAACCAAATGTGTGGTGTTCGTTTTTTTTTCGTCCCCAAATATTTTTACCTAAGAGAGACTAATATGAAGGCTGGTGATTTTATTTGATTTTTATTGAAATGCTGGCTGATTATAGAAGAGATCGAGGCTTGATTTTCTGGATCAAAATCTAGACTTTAAAGGCCTAATTTATAACTACAAATTTCAATTATTTTGAATAAATTTGGTTGGTGTTTCAGGAAACAAGAGCTGAAATTGAGAGATTGCAATAAAGTTAAATTGCTCGAGTCAATTTAACTCCAATCAAAATACGATCATGAATTGATTTAGGATTAAATTAAATCAAATTAATTCAATTAGACTCAATTATAATTAATTGGATTGGATTGACTAAATTAAAAAAAAGAGACTTAAAAAAGTTACATAAAAAAATCAATTAGTCCTTGAAATATCTTTACCTTTTTAATTGTAGTCCCTAACTTTTGGATTTTTTCAATTTCATTCAATTAAAATCAAAGTCTTGTCAAGGCTTTATGTAATAATCTTGTAAACAAAATGATGTTTTGAAATGACCGAATTGTTTAGGTGATCAACATGGATGTGAAAAAAACTATATTTTTTTAAATGGTCCAATTGTTTCAAGTGACCTACCTGTGTGTGAAAATTTTGAAATTTTTTGTGATGTCTCATTGTAACCGGTGACATACCTAATTGTGAAAAATATAGAAATTTTTCAGAATGATCTCATTGTAACGAGTGACCTGTTTGGTTATGAAATTTTCAAAATCTTTCAAAATGATCTCATTATAATGGGTGACCTACCTAGTTGTCAAAAATTTAAAGATTTTTCATGATAGTCTCATTGTACTTAGTGATCTACTTGGCTATGAAAAAATTAAAAATCTTTCAAAATAGTGTCATTGTAATGGATGATCAACCTAGTGGAAAATGTTTTTTGAAATTTTATTATTTAGAGAGGTGACCTGCTTCATGGTTTAAAAATGACTTATCTGACCATGAGATTCGACTAATGTTGTCTTAGTTGTATGGTTGAGTCTGAAACTCCATGATGGCAGACTTTTTTTTTTCTTGATTGCAGGGTTAGAACTTTCATTGGTATCATGGCTTAAAGATAACTTCTTTGTTGACTTGGTTACATTGGAGCATTGTTGGACTCCATTGATGATTTTTCCTAGAAAATTTCTACAAAAATATTGTGCAATGATTTAGAGTTAGATGGTTGCATGCATCATTACCTGGTTCTACAACCCTCTCTTTTCTTCATAATCTCTCTTTTGCTTGATGGATAAGGTTTGAAATTTCTGAGACGAGTCTTTTTAATCTCTAGACTCTTCAACTCTCAAGAGTTTTGCCCATGTTATTAACATGTCTAGATGCTTTTTTTTTTCTTCATACAACCTAGATCTTATGCCATAAATATTATCCCTTTATTGGATGATGCCTTTCAAGTGTGGTATTTTTGCACCATTGCCCATTCATTATCTATTTTAATAGAGAAGCGATGCTTTGGTAATCTTATTTTCTGAAGCCGCTCATCAAATCCTCTACTACCAAGGACCATTTCAAATTGATCGTAGCTGATCTGATTAAGTGCATCCTTTCAGCATTCATCAAAACACACTCATGGTGTAAACCATATTTCAACCATAAAGATGTACTCCAAGTGTGGTGTTACTCTTTATTACTAATGGAGTTCGACAAATCCTCCACCATCATGTACTATTTTAAGTGTCATTGCCCCTAACTAATCTAGTTGTGCTCATTATTTTAGCTATCATTAAAAGACACTCTTCATTATCAAATGTCATTCATGGTTTTGATAGAGTTCGTGTAATCATCATTTGACTATTATTGTTCATTATGCTTTTTCAAACTGGATTGCCTCTGCTGACCTAGATGTGCTCGTTTTTCTAAAGGACTTGAAAAAGAAATGCATGAATCATCATTTTTGGTTAATAACTTTGCAAAATTATTCAATAAATATTTTTTAAGAAATCATTTTTCATGTTTTGAGACCACTTCACCAATTTTAATGATTGTGTCTTTATATGTCTCAAGGTTGGCATGAAATCACTGAGATATAACATGGAAAATATTTCTTTGGTCTAGACCCTAAGACATATCTTTGATATATTTTGTTGATGATTGACAATGTAACGTCTAAGAAAAAAATGTTAGCTTAAAATTTCATATATGGCTTAAATGAATTTTCCAAAATTTATTGTCTGGGATTTTGAAAAAATAAATATACCCGATGTACGCTTGAAACAATTTTGTTTTTAATTTCTCATAATTCCCAGGATAAAAATCTTTCTTTAGAAAAAGGTGATTTGGTCTCTTATGCAAGTTAGATTTGTAATTAGTCAAGGTATGCGATGAGGTAACCTTATGTTTTTTTTATTGGTTTCAAAGCCAAAGGCTCGAGTGAAAGCTTAAGGTTTTGATGAGAAAACATTGTCTCTTCTTGAACATTTATTTCATTAGCATGAATAACAATGATTAACTTGTTCACGACTCTTATGAAAAAATTCTTTGCATTTTAAGAGTGTAATTTATTTATCTAAATTGTTTGCTTGATTAGAAATTACTTTTAAAGACACATACTATAGGTTGAGGATTTTGGCTATTAAATAAAAGGATTTATAAGATCAAAGAGTGTTTTAAAGTTCCAAAGACTTAGGATCTACTTGCATCATTGTGTTTTTTAGTCTTCTTTTTCTTTGTCATATTTTTTTATTTACCCTTTTTGATCGTTTTAGTGGGGTATACTCATTTCATTTTTACTTTGTTATTTTTTATTGTTAAGTTGGGCTTGCCCCCTAACATTTTGATTTTTTTTTTGTGCTTTTTGTTGCTTTTAGAACTCTCATGACTTTTCTCAAATGTTAATTTCTTAAGATTGTTTTGGCAAAGGATTTTTTTTATAAAACTGGTTTGGTCATAATATTTTGGATCATAATATTTTGAACAAAGTCATGAGATCAATTTTAAGGGTCAATCTTATGAGTCTCAAAAGGGTAGGGATTGCCCCCTCATATCTTGCATAACACACCTTGAAGTTTTTGACTATTTTTTGCCATTATATTTATCCATACATTGATGAAAATTAAATGTCAAATTCCATTTTCATAAAAACTCTCTTTATTGTGAATAACATGATTTTAAAGCAATCATGAGACAAAAACTACCTACTCCATTAAAAGATGAGATGTAGTCTCAAAACACATGAAAAACAAATTTAGAAAAAAAAGGTTTAATTACAAAAAAAATTTCAATGACAAAATGGTTGACAATGCAACACTTTTTTCTTAGGTCAGCTTCCCTAGCAACATCCATATTTCATCAACATTCAAATCTGAAAGATGTGTAGGGAAATGAGATTCTAATGATTTTCCATTTGTCCTCAAATTTAGTGTAAAGAAGGTGAAAAGAGTTGCTTTTATAATTGCAACTGGAGCAAATGTTCTTTCTTTAAGTTTGGACCTCTAGACTTGTTCAAATTAATTGGTGAGCCTAGCAATATCACTTTTCATGCTTTCTATCTCCTTTTTTTAGGCTTTTAAATATGACCTTTTATGGTTCTTCATGAGTCTTTTTCTAAGTCAATTGTTTATGGATTTGAAGGGATTGACTTGTAGGGGTGGGCCTATATTTCCCTTGACAATTGAAACCGAGCAGTTTTTAAAGCAAATAAATATGAGATGATGTTAGCAAAAAGAAAGGGCTATATGGATTCGCACTTTAGAGATGACACACGGTTGTTATTCTTGCTTGATGAATAAGAATTTTAATGTCATTATAACTATTATTCTTACCTAAACTCTAAAATGAAAACTTTTAAGCAGCGACCATTATGTCACCCACAAACCCTGAATTTAGGATTCCACATGTGATGCAAATCTTTTGATCATGTGGTCAAGCAACTCCAAATGAAATTGAAATACAACCCAAAAAGCCAAAAACCAAGTTTGATAAAACCCTAACCTAGAAGTAATCCCATACCTAAGAAACAAAGGTATTGAAAAGAAGAACTTGGACCCAGAGATAACTTTATACCTAAGAACCTGAAATATATTAATGACACCACAAAGCTAGTTAATCTTTGATAAGTCAATGTATACTCTTTTTCCCTATAAGAAAGGTTGTTTGCAACACGTAAAACAAAGGAAAAAGTTATGTTCATTCAAATCATCATAGCTGTCAAAACTTGCAACTGTAAAAGCAATATATAGTTCCCTATGTTAACCCTAATGAACTCTTTTTAGGTTGCAAGCCAATGAGTATATCTAGTAATCAACTAACACATGTCTAATACTAAAACAAACCCTCAAACCATATCTAATGGGCCAAAACAAACCCAATTTAGAATAAAATTCAAAGCTAATAATATTAAAAAAAACATCATAATAAAAAATCCTCTTCTTTTAAATCCCAATGCATGGCTAAAACTCTCCCTTTGTTTTCCTTAGAGGCTTTTCCCAAACTTCATACTCCAAATTAGCTAAAAAACTTTGTTTTTTATTGCTGTAATTTTTTCACTTAAATTGCCTCCCCTTAGTTTCCTTGATATGATAGGAAAAGAAGAACAAAAGAATCCCAAGTCTTCATGCCACAACATACATTCCATAATGAATATGAAATCATTGCAAAATATGGATAATAATTGATGCCATTAATGTCTTATTGTTTGACATGGAATCTTTATAGAATAGGAAAGTCAATAGCAACCACACATGTTTCCTTGTAAACTCCCAGCTAAATATTTCTTTAAATATTAAAATTTTAACCTAGAGATAAAATGGGTTAAATAAATATTAAGAAAATTAAAACTTAATATTAAGGGCAAAATTTTTTTTAAAAAAAGAAAGATAGGATGTTGTGACACTAAATAAAAGGAAGGAAATAAATTAGAAACTTTGGGACAAATTAGGATTATATATAAAGGAAAGGCTAAAATGTAAATAAAGAAGAAAAAAACATATAAAAGCCATCTCTCTCTCCTTCCCTCTCTCCCTCCCTCTCTCTCTCATCAAGGCCAGCAATAGCTGGAACAAAACAAGAGGATAAATATTGAGTTTTTCTTCAAAAATATTCATAGATAAAGCACATAATAATTTAGGAAATTAAAGAAGAATTTGAGAGAAACACCCATCACTGTATCTTTGAGTACCTAAACAAGATAGAAAAGTAAAGGAAATCAAGGTGAGATAAATGCACAGTCACGACAACAAGGGTTTTTAAAAGGGGATCTAAATTTTTTTAACTAATTGAGATTCGAAGACTAGATTAACGTTTGGTGTTTTGGATTTTAGTTATGTATAATATGATCATGATTAGTATAATTAGGTTTGGATTATAACCATTCAAGTTGAGTGTTGATGTATAAATTCTTGTTGGTATGTTTGGGAGGATGTGTATGTGAAATTCCTATGAAATTGATGAGTTGAATTATTGCTCATAAAGTGTTTGATGAAAGACTAGACATAAAACATTGTTGATAAAATATTAGACATTAAAAATTGTTAATGAAAAATTAGAGATTAGAATTATTGACCAAAAGCTTAGGACCTTAAAATAAATGTGTGGGAAGCCAAAGTGGCATAATATATATGTATTAATATGAAATGAAAGTTTGGGTTGGAAGGAAATGAATGTCTGAGAAGAAGGTACAAATAGAGAAATAGATGTAAGTGAATCAAAATAATTGAAAAACTATTTGGATTTAATACATACCATGTAATTGAGAAATATAAGTTAGAAGCAAAATGATAGTAAGAAAATTGAAATTGAATGTTAAATACAAGTTGAAAATATGATTTAAACAAGAATTTAATTGAAAATAAGAGTTAATTGATGAAAGTAAATTTAAAATAATATTACGTAGAATGAGTAGGCAATGGAAGAATAATGTGGTATATTTGTTGATACATGAGAGGCCAATTCATAAGAGGCCATAGGAGTTGTGCAGCAGTAGAGAGATACTACTCAAGTTCCAACAACATATAAGTGTCATACACCTTGTTATTTTCTTCCCTAGTGTATCATTGTATCACGTCATAAATGTTTTGATATATCGTACTTAAATTGTAGTTTATGACAAAGAAATTAGTTACATGCTGATAGGGCTAATACTTGGTAATAAACGAATGATTTATTTTCTCAGTGATGAGACTAATGCCCGGTAATTAGTGAAGAATTGTTTTTGAAAGAAGTCAATATATTGAAAGGGCTAACTAGAAGGTAGCTAAAAACAAGATACATGGAAGAAAAGAAAAAAAGAAAAGAAAAGAGAATCATAAAAATAGAAAGCAAACACAAAAAAAAAAGACAGCAAATACATAACCGAAAAAGATCATATCAGGATTGAAGGAGCTGATACATCACGCTTAAAGCCTTGATTTGGTGTGAGACCAATCTATAATACCTTCAGGCCCCATAATTAAAGCAATGCCAGTAGTCATGAAGAACTTATCTGCAAACTTGAGCCAATTCGAGAGGCGATAAAGAATTAAGTAGAAACTGTATTCGAAGGTCGTAGTTCCGTCATTGAAGATGACCTTGTTCCTCATAAGCCATATACTTCAGTTAACACAACAAGAAAGCATAGACCAAGCCTTATGCTAGAATTTTTCAAACACTAGGTTGGGCCACTAATGTAATAGATCATCCACACAGCAAGGAAGGCAACCACTAATACCCTACCAATCTAAGAATTTCATCTATAATTTCCACACTGGTCTACAATAGAGGAAAAGATGATTTGAAGTTTCAATCTCATTTTCACAAAAAATACAAAAGGCTTGATCAACTGGGATTATATTACGGCAAACTAAGAAATCCTTAATGCATAATCTATTCTGAACATCTAGCCAAAAAAAAGATTGAACCTTAGGAGGGATCCCTTTTTGCCATATCAAAGCCTTAAAAGTTTTAAGCCCTGGATTCAAAATTCTGTCAATAAGTAAAGAACAAGTTTTAATTATATAATCTCCATCTGTTGATGAAGACCAAACTTTCTTATCTAAAGTTATTGCCTTTAGCCGAAAGCTTTCTAGAGATGAGAAAAGGTAGACGAAATGTTTAGTTTCAAAGAGGAACAATTGTCTCCTTCAAGCTATCTCCCACTTCCATTGCCCTTGCTCCCAATTTCCCATATCAGCAATTGTGGCATTTGGTTTAGTGGAGAGAATATAGAGTCGTGGGTAAATGACTTTCAATGGAGAGCTATAAACCAAACATCAGACTAAAACCGAGTTAGAGAGCCATTTCGCACTACAAATCTGTAGTTATTGGCTAAAGCTGAAGAAATAGAGTTTGTTGAAGTCATAAGGGATGTGGTGTCCCTCTAGATACAAGACAATCTTCTACTAAAAATAAGGAGACCATTTTCAAACACTAGCTTGAATTTATTGAGTATCATCTTCTTTCATAGCTCATTACCAGGAAGAGAGAGCCTCTAAATCCATTTGAAAAGCATTGCTTTATTCTTGGCTATCAATGACCTAATCCTAAGGTCACCCCTATCCTTATCTCTAACAACCACACTCCATTGGATTTTGCAAATTTTTCTCATTCTGACAGTTCCCTACTATAAGAATTTGTGTTGGAGGGAAGTAAATAAACGTCACACACCTTTTGGCATAAGAAAGATGCACATGAAGTACAAAGGAAGGGAGTTCAACACACTTTTGATAAGGAAAATGCGACCAGCCATACTTGACATTCTCCCTTTCCATGAAGTGAGGTTTTTTAGAAACTTATCAATGATGAGTTTCCATGTTGAAATCCTTCTAGGATTAGACCCCAAAGGCATCCCCAAGTAGTTATATGGAAGAGAATCATGCCTACAGTAAATTGATTTTGCAAAATCATCCAAGCAAGAGTCATCAACATTGATTCCTATAAGAGAGCTCTAAAAAAAATTAATGTGCGAGCCTGAGCATAGGTCAAACCACCTTAAGACTATTGTAACTGTCTAGAGGGCATGTAAACTAGCTGGCATAAAGACAAGAGTGTCATCTGGATATTGTAGGTGACTTAAGAAGTTATTAGAGCCAAAATCAATACCTCGAAAGATGTTTAAAGCTTTCGCACATTGAAAGAGAACAAATAGACCTTTAGCAGCAATATTAAAAAGAAAGGGCAATAGGGGGATCACTTTGCCTAATACTGCACCCCACTTTAAACTCTGGGAAAGGAGAGCCATTGACTAAGACTGATACCTGACTAGTAGACAAGCAAGAGGAAATCCACCCTCTCCATTTAGCACCAAAACCCATGTAAGTCATCACCTCTTCAATGTAATCACATAGAACTGAATCAAAAGCTTTCTAGAAATCAACCTTGAAGATGAGACCTGATCTTCGACTTCTTTTTAGATCATAAACCATTTTATTAGCTATCATAAAACCATCAACAATTTATTTGTCTGCTATAAAAGCAATATGATTGTCACTAATCAAGCTGCCTATTACTTCCTTTAGTCTGCTGGACAAAATCTTCGCAATAATCTTGTAAATACAATGGATCAAACTAATGGGGCGATACTCTTTGAATTCTAAAGTAACCTTCTTTTTCAGCACTAATGTGATATAAGAGAGGTTAACCCCTTTCAGCATAGACCTTGTTATAAAAAATTCAGTGATCAGGTCCAATAAGTCTTCTGCAATAAAATCCTAAGCGAGCTTATAGAATTTAAAATTCAAACCGTCTGGACCAGGACTCTTAGAACCATCACAATCCCACATGCATCTTTTAATTTCATCCAAGGTCACATCTCTTCACTCAAAGAGACAACTTTGATTTAACCTTTTAAAACCTATAGGACCTATCTCTGCTTTCTTCCCAATTGGAGCTTTATACAAATTATAAAAATAATCAACTGCAGCGGATTTGATTTCTGGTAAAGACCAAAGTTTAGCCCCCTTATGATTGATCATTATAATTTGAGATTTGGCTCTTCTGAAGTTAGCTATCAAATGAAAAAACCTAGTATTACGGTCCCCTAGCTTGCTCCACAACTGTCTAGATCTCTACCTCCGCTTACATTCAACTCTGTTACTGTAGGCCCATTTATCCCTTATAAGAGATTCAAGCTTGAGGTAATTTGAGGGACATAGAGGATCAACCTCTTGTTTTCTCTTTAGATCATCAATTTGGGAAATCACAATATAAAGCTTGTGCTCCTGAACACCAAAATCATCTTTGTTCCATCGCCGAAGTTGAGCTGCTACAAAGCTAAGCTTTTTAATGAATCTGAAGTGACTTGGGAATGTAGTACACTTATCAAACTAAAAGCCTCTAATAATGTTTTTGAAGTTAGGAAATTGAAGCCTTTTCCAAAAATTTAAAAGGACAATAACCACTTTCTAGGAGGCAATCAGACACTAGCAATGGGCAATGATCTAACATTTCTCTAGGTAATCGATGGAGCATTACATTGGAGAACTAAAGAAGAAAGGAGTCATCTGAGAAAGCATGGTCTAGTTTGCTCATCAAGCAATTCCTGAACCAAGTGTAATAACCTCCAGCTAGTTGATCTAAATAAGGTGACAAGAATCTAGAAAATTCCTAAAAGCTGAAGAGCCTTGATGTGAAGATAACCACTACTTCTATCAATCTGATTTAAAGTCTTATTAAAATCTCCTACCATCAACCATGAAATAGGAAAGGCATGTCTAAGGATACACAAGTTGTTCCAAAGATCCTATTTTTTGGACATAGAACAAGGGGTATAAACACCAACAATAGCACAAATAAAACCACTTTGCATATGCTGACCATACAGACCAATCCACCTATAACCATGTTTAACAGATAAAACCTAAAATTTTGTATCATCCCAAAGAGCTATCATACCTCCTCTACTTCCTTTAGCCTCGTTACAAGCTCAATTAACATTGCTATTGTTCCAACCACGTAGATGAAAGAGTCTGTGTAAATCTTAATTTTTGTTTCTAGAAGAAAGCACACATCAATATTATAAATAGCAATAAGCCTATCCACAACCCATAATTTTCCAGCCCTACCTAGTCCATATAAGAAAGGGCCTTCATAAAGAAAAAATCCTAACCAAAGCAAAGGAAACAACGGACTTACTGGACAAGCCTCTAGTCAGCCTTCTCTTGTTGAAGTTGTTTCCAATTATCTCTTTCAAAAGCATAAAGGTTGGAATTGTCCCTAATAAGTAAAGCTTCCCCAATCTGGACCATACCTTAAACTTCTTGATCTTTTAAACTCACTTTAGTTTCTTCATCCCCTGATTGTATGGATCCTGTTTATAGAAAGATGTTTATAAGAGCCCCTAACATTTTGAAAATGGCATCTATTCCCCATGTGAACATCTGAGTCATATGTAGATTCTTCTATATCATCCGCGTGTTTCTATAAAGTCCCATGAATTGTTAAAAGTTTTGTCTTTGTTTGTCTTGAGCAAAATTTCACTTAACTGTTGTCTTGTTGTGTAAGATCTCTAGAATTGATATATATGGTAGAACCCAACTTTAAGGGTTGGCTTGCTTTATCTGTTTAGGGCTATGTATCTTGAATTGGCTCATATGCCAAATCATAATTGGAGTAAGAAAAAGAGGAGGTACTGTCGAAGGAGTCAAAGCAGTAAGTACCTAAACTAAGTTGGGCTTCTAACGTAAGGGGGTGGCCCGAAGTAACATGAACAAGGTCCACCAAATGATGAGCTTGAACATTAGAGTCTTGCACCTTGCTTACATCTGCAGCATTGTTGCTAGTAGTGCTGATGTGATGATTTAAGTTTTGAGTATATCCTGAAATTTCAAGGAAAAGATCTGTAGACATTGTTGGGAAGTGGACTTGCCCCCTAGTTGTTGCAATGCATTTATGATGACAAGAGAGTTGTGGTCTTGGACCCGAATAGGTAGCCTCCCTATGAGCTGGATCACTAGTTAGATGTGGTTTAGCAGTTGCCTCCTCTTCATAATTTGAAATAGATTTCATTTTCTCCCTCGTATCAAGCCTCACGTTATGAGTAGTTTTAACTGGAATATTTGCTATAGTTCCATCAAAACTAGATTGAGATCCACAGGTTGTGTACCCATTTTCCAAAACTAAGTTACTATCAATTTTGTCAATACGAATATTATGATCTTCCTCATCAATGTGCAAGATGATTGTCTTCCTTATATCTTCATCACTTCTTGTAACAAGCAATAAACATAAAGATACAAAGGCTGAGCATCTAAGCCTAAACGGTCAAAGCCAATAATATCTCTTGTAGATCTGAGAAGAGTTGTTAGACATTTTCTGTTCCATCCAACCTGGCAATCCTTGTATGGAGATCCATGCTAACCTATCAATAGCACAATCCATAGAAAGCCATGGCTTTATATCATCAACATATTTGTCCCAATAAGGCAAGTCAGCCTCAAAAGCATGCATCATGAAGGGATGATCTTCAAATAGGATCAGAACCTTTGAAGCACCAAGAAATCTCATTCCTGTTGATTGAATATCAAAACTAATAAGGTCATATTGAATCTTTCCATAGTCTGCACCTACAGATATGGATGCAAGCAAACAATTATTCAATCATGGTGGTTTTGAAGAGTAAATGACAGTTTCTTTCATCGAATCAAGTTTAGATGGCTTTTGAGGAAGAAAAGTTTCTTGTGCAGACATTAGATGGTGTGGGGTATCCATGGTTTGCAGAACTGTTGCATAGGTCTGGTGGTCTCTTGTTCTAAAAGGTGGGCTTTTCAGTCTAACTACAAGTTTAAGGGGATTTTGTTGGATTTTGCCTTGGGTGTGTGTCTTGTTTCAAATCTTGCTAAGTTGACCCGCAACCTGTAACAGTCAAACCAAATATTATTTAAGCTACGAAGTAGATCATCAGTTGAGTCTTTAGAGGAAAGGGTACAAAACCCAAATCGTTTTCCAGCTTTGTTTGGTTTTCTTGCAAAAAAAAGGCTTTGGACAGTTCCAATTTGGAGAAGGTGAGCTCGAAGATCATGGTAGGAAAGGTAACTTGGATATCTCTCCAAGTAGAACTTATGTGGTTGAGGGTGGTGTGTGTAGGACAAAGAACGTGGAGGTGGAAGGATTTGGGTGTTTTGGTTGTGTGAGGGATTTCCATATTGATTTTGGTTGGCCATGGTTTTTGAAGAGGTTTTTAGGTTTGTTGTTTCTAGTTTGTGAACTGTGGGATCTTGCGTCTCGAAATCCTGAGGTCAATAGGATGTTAAAAAAACTAATTAGTGAAGAAATTAGTTTCCCGGTATTGGGACTAATGCCTAATAATGGGAGAAGAAATTAGTTTCTTAACAATGGAACAAATGTTAGTAAAAGGTATAAGGGGCTAGTTTTTTCTGGTATTGGAAGTAATAGGGGGCGTTTGTTTGATAGAAAGTGGTTTCCTAGAAATCATTTTCCAAACTTTCATGTGTTTGTTTGTCATTAGAAAAGTTGGTCAACGAAAAATACTTTCCAGTCAAAAAAAAATTTGACCAGGTTTCTAGGAAAGTGTTTTCCTTTTATTTTGGGCGGAAAACACTTTCCGGAAGTTATGAAAAAAATTAGAAATGTTATATTATTTGCTGATTATATCAAATTTGGTATTCAAACTTTTGATTGCTATATATATTTTGTTTTGAATATTTTTTTTTCAATTTCATCCCTTAGAATTTAATTTTTATATTAACTTTGGTCCTCATTTTTATAATTGTTATTTGCTTTTTCCTTATTAGTTTTTAATTGAAATTTTGTATCTATCAAATTTGGTCCTCATTCTTTTGATTGTTACTTATTTTATTTGAAATAATTAATCAAATGATAATTATTATTATTTTAATTTCTTCATCTTTCAATTTTTTTATTTGTTAGATTTTATCTCTATTATTTTGATTATTATTTATTTTATTTGAGATAATTTATGAAATTATATATTTTTTTCAATTTCATTCTCATTCAACTTTTTAATTTGTAAGATTTGTTCCTCATTATTTTAATAAACTTAAAAAAAAAAATTAATAAGTTATTTTCCAACTTATTTTCCATGACGACACAACCAAATACTAGAAAGTGTTTTTCAATTTATTTTTCATCACATTACCAAATATCAAAAAATAATTCACTTTTCCGAAATTTATTTTCCCAGAATTCACTTAAAAAAAAACTATTTTCCAACAAACAAACGGACCTAATACCCGGTTTATAAAAATTAGCCTATTATGGTGTGAAGAAGAGTGTTAAGTAAACAAACAGGGCATGCAGTAGCTAGGTTCATGAAATTGAAGTTTAATTCTTTCCTGCTGATCATTAAACATATTTTCTACTCTTACCCTGTAAATCATAAACGTACAGCGGCTAAATCGAACACATAATTCATAAACTATCAAATTGCTAATAAATTGTCATGGTTGACAACTTCTTCGCGTTTTCTGCAAGCACATGCTAGTAATTTCCCTAATTGTTTTCCCCCTTATCTATAGTTTGTTCAAACTTAAATCAGGGAAATTATGGCCCACATCAACATACAGTTTTCCCATAAATAGAAATAGAAATACAAATAAAACACTTGAAAGTTGACAAAGATTAAGTAATTAAGAAAAGGATCGCAATTCACATGCAAAGAGCTTTAATTAATCAAGTTGTAATTTACTTTTGAAGCAGTCGAAGTGGTTGAGATTAGAGGGAGCGAGTAGGGGTTAGGATTTTTTATCACTGAGCAAAGCAGCTGAGATGAAAGAAGAAAATAAGGGGAAAGGTGAAGAGGAACAGGGGAAGAAGGGGAAAGTGAGTTTTTCCTCGACAGAAAAGAAGGTGAAAAGACTGTTGTTGAAGAAATAGGAGAAGAAGGTGAAGACAAATGGTGTTTTTTTCAATCGTAGAACGTAAGTTAGTTCTCTTTTAAGTTCTGCCGAGTTATTTAGATTTCAGGTTTGCTTGACGATCACTCGTGTTTAACCGAGCCAATTACAATTTAAAATTTTTATTTTCTAAAATGAAGCTAAAATCATATTTGTGTACTAAAAAATAGTTTTTTTTAAAAAAATAAATTACAGAAAAGTTATAATTAGCTTCAACATAATCCATTCAAGTCCTTTATCAACATATTAGGCAGACTGAATTTTATAAATATAATAATAAATAACTTCAACTGGGGGAGGTTGCTCCAGAGGAGCATCAACCCACCGTGACTTATAGCTTGTTGTCCTAAAAAAACCAATGCCGGTTGGTGAGGCACATAATTTTCTCCACGTGTCTTAAACTTATGATTTTCTAATTTAGATTTTCCAGAAAAATGAACAATTAATATGTTCGTAAAAACATCTTTATTCAAAGTGATGATGAGATAGTCGGTTAACACATCAATGTATGGAGGTCCTCACCTCTTCAGTATGGCCAAATGAATATTGATCATGATCACGGGTTCATACAGATTTTGGACGGTGATGGCTAGCTGCAAGCGTAATTGCATAAGCAACCATTCATAAACTGAAACGACTTCTTTTATTTAATATTTACTGACACACGACATTAATTATATGCTTAGTTGATGAGGGACGCAAAGTGTCCATATCAGACATATGTCGTCACATCATCATGCCAATTGCTTAGTTGGATCAGAGGTCACCATCATCATGGAGCTCTTACTAGAGTTTTTTTTTTTTTTTTCCCTCTTAACACATTTTCTTTTGTAAAAACATAATACAATTTCAAAAATATTTTTTAAAATATATATTTTAAAAAGCCATAAGTATTATTAGGAACTCTTTCAAATTATAAGATGACATGATACGATTTAAAATAAAAAAGAAGAGAGAGTGGAGAGAACAAATAAAAAAGACTCTATAAACTAACATAAACTTTGATAACACACCATTGATATAGTCAAAAAGATTTCGATGAAAAGAATTTAACAACTTAAAGTAAAGTCATTAATGGTGAATGGATTGGGCTACACAAATTGCCAAGATAATAGGGCTCACTTATCTTTGGAGAGATGGTGTGGCTCACTCCAATCACCATTAATTACCTTTCTTGATGTCATTTGATTCCTAGCATTGAGATCTTTCTAATGATAATAGTGGTGTCATTATTCAAGCTTCGGTGTGCATCGGAGTTTTATTTCTTTTTTTTCTCACTCTCTTCTCTCTTCACAAATTACAAGGAGGAGAGAAGAGAAAATAACAAAGAAAAAAAGATCCTGGAGGCACACTGAAACTCTAATGATAACAGCAACAGTACTATCATAAAAATCTCGATGGGAAGAATCCAGTAACACAAAGGAAAGTCATCAACGGTGACCGGAATGGACAACATGATCCATCCAAAGGCAAGTGAGCCCTGCCATCTTTGAGGAACTCGTGTGATTCACTCCGTTCACTGTTGGTGATCTTTTTTGGTGTCGTTGCAATTCTCTCGTTGAGATCTTTCTAACGAAACCAGTGATATCATCATTAGAGTTTCGACATGTCTTCTAACCATTGAGGTGGTCCAATAACAATTTCCAGGTCTAATGACCTTCAACTAAGAATATTTACCTAATTTTTTTTGTTTATGTGACAAAAAAGGGCCTAAGCACAGTATCAAAGAACCATCTCAACTCAATAGATTAAGCTATTATGTGAGATTTCAAGATATGATTTATATTATTCTCTAACACACCCCCTCAAGTGAAAGCTCTTTGGGCTTGAAACTTGCACAGACCTATATTATATTGTGCTTAATTTTTATCATATAAATGGGGATGATGAG
>Ga0307509_10004448_pt1 | contig 20202 bp, 24 predicted proteins | sample 10_EM_MG_FD_202245 | JGI IMG/M metagenome (GOLD analysis project Ga0307509, IMG submission 202245) | Populus trichocarpa ectomycorrhiza microbial communities from riparian zone in the Pacific Northwest, United States - 10_EM | ecosystem: Host-associated > Plants > Roots > Unclassified | place... | reverse complement strand
GAAATGTTCATGGCAGCAGGGGGCGGAAGAGAGGAAGAAAGAAAGAAAGGGACTGCAGAGAGAGAGAGATGGGAATGGAGCGAGAGTCATTATGAAACTGATTTTAAAGAGTAGATAGCTGGAGAAACGTTCGTTTTGTTGAAAATGGTTATTCGGGTTTCCAGTTTTGCTTCTTTCTTCGACAGGACGTTCCATTCCCCTTTTTCACCTGTCGTATCAACTGTAGTAGAATACTCGTAGCGGCACCATCGCTAGATCTCGCGCGTGAGATGCGTGCTTGGAGGGCAACACATTTGGTTGGTTGATGGAGACGAGGAAAAAAAGAAAGAAAAAAAGTCAATAAACACCTGTAAAGCTAAGAGACACGAGCAAGTACTTGTATGAGCCAATTATCAATATATCGAGGAGGAAAAAGATGCCAGAAAGAAAGAAAAGAGTTATAAGCAAGAAACAGTGAAAAACCCCTCCAGACAAGAAACCACGAGAAATATAAAAGAAAGAAAAAATGGGACAACAAACACCTGGGAAAGATCTGGCTTTTTTTGTTCTCAGACCAAAACCTTTTTCCATCTCCATCTCTAAAAGTAAGCCAAGAGAAGAGAAGAAAAAAGTGGGCAAGAAAAAGGCTAATGACTAACTAATACTTTCCTCCTCCTCCTCCTCCCCCCCCGTAGCTTAACCCCCCCTACCCGGAACAGTTCATCGCTTCTACACCAATCCGACAAAAAAAAGGAAAACGAGGGAAAAGAAAAAAAGAAAAAACATGCTCAACCGCTGCGACCCTCCTCCCCCGCTCATTTTTATACCTCCCCACATGCTGCGGACTTCGTTTGTTTTTCAATTCGTATCATGGTCGTAATAACCCCTAGGTGAAGGGTTTGTGTATCGGTAAGAGTCGAAAAGGAAATAACGCAACTGGATATAGTAATAAGAAAGCAGAGGGTAATATTATTAAACAGTTGTTTGAAGAATGCGAAACAAAAACGTTGTGCAAAAAACAAGACGAATCAACCACCTGTAAAGAGCACGAAAAGGTTAGACTAAAGACCCGGCACAAGGAACATCACAACATACCACAACAGAAGGCTGCTGACAGCTTCTGCATAAAGCTTCTCTTAGGCTCTGCTGGATTGCCCCTCGGCTGGCTCTGCTGGCTGTTCAAAACCTGTGGTGAAGGCCCCCTTGTTGTGGGTGGGAGATTCGTGTTCGATGCTTGGAACTGGGCCTGCGTGCTCGCTGCTGGTGTTGGCACTGGCTTCGGCAAGCCCCCCGCCTGTCCGCTCGGTCGTTTGTTCGGCATTGCGCCTTGAGCGTTTTGCCTGTCGCCGCGCGTCGGAGCCATCGGTTTTCCTGGCGATGGTGGCGGGGGATGCGGGGCGTTTAAACGACTCGGGGTGAGCTGTGGAGGTTGACGAACCTGAGCCGGAGGAACAAGTCGCAGCTCCCCGTTGGTTCCATGAGTCTGATTATGAGCTGTGTGATAGTTGTGTGAAGAGGGATGTTTTGAGATGGCCTCCCAACCCTTTCCATTATTCAGCTTCATCCAGTCATATTCACCGTCCTCAACTTCCCCAGTATTCTTCAGTGCCTGCGTGAATAGGTCTCGAAGGAAATCGTAATCAGGTGTATCTTCGAATCCAAGGTTGCGCACATAGCTCAAGTATTGGTTGAACTCCTCTAATCACCAATGTCAGCCGCACGTTGCATGGAACCCCGAGATAAATGGTCTACCAACCTGGGAATCCATCGCAAAGTTCCTTAATTGCGGTTGTCTGCTTCTTTTCACCGATCTTTTCATACTTTTGTTTGTTGGTAGCAGCTTTCAGACCTTGCCATGGCAATCCACCTCGCAAAAAGTACATGAAGACATGCCCTAACGCTTCTAAATCGTCTCTTCGCGACTGCTCTCGTCCAAGATGCGTGTTTATACTCATGTATCTAGCAGTGCCGGAAAGACTCTTACGCTCTCTATAGGGAATGTGCTGCTTAGTCTTAGGATCTCGGTATTGCTTAGCCATGCCAAAATCAACTACGTGAATTATATTGGCAGACTTTGTCCCCGGACGCCCAATTAAGAAATTGTCTGGTTTGATATCGCGATAAATCAGGTTCTTTTCGTGGATAGTTTGAACTCGCGACAACTAGATGAAATGTCAGACGCACGTCGCAAGGAGATATCCACATGAACGGACCATTTGCTTAGCCACCATGACAACAGTCTTTATCTGGAATCGCCTGCCACAGTGATCAAATAGATCCTCCAAGCTGGGCCCTAGGAGGTCAATGACCAGTATATTATGCAAACCCTCCTGTCCGAAATAATAAACATTAGGGATGCCCGCTGGCCGATAGTTAGTACGCGATACAGGCAGAAGCTTTGACGGAGAACTAACGGCAGCCAACCAGAATCTTGTATGTTCTGTACTCGTCTCTCAGCTGAGGAGCATCACTTTTTCTCGGCTCCTATGAAATATTAGCACACGAATTGTGACGCGGCCTGAGAGCGAATATACGAAAAACATACGAATTTGATTGCAACATGCTGATTATTTAGCAGGTTGACTCCTTCAAAAATAACACCAAAGGATCCCTCTCCGATCTTCTTCCCGACCCTGTAGTGTACGCCTACCACATTCGAGGAAGAAGAGGACATTGTCGACAATGTTTTTTTTCCCCACTGGTCACCGAGTATCGAAAATTGGTACTATGAAAGGGTTGTTGTTGTTCGCGAAGGTTATTGAAGCGCAGGTGTAAGCTCCAGAACGCCGAAACGCTAAGGATATAAACAGAGGGCCGTGTCTGGGGTTTGTATAAATGATAACAAAACCAGAGCTTGTCAAGCGAAAACTTTGAAGCACGGATTGCCCTTGTTAGCGAGGGGTTATCAAGAGAGACACAGCGGGTACCAGCAGTCAAAGGAAGTGTAAAATCGTAACGGGGGAAAGAATTGTTGTGGGGGGAGCTATAAAGGGAACAGGTTGTTGGAGAGAATGCGGAAGAAGTAACCGATAAAAAAGAAAGGAGATGATTACAGTGGATTGGCGAAGGAGGATAAGTGATTCTTTGGGTTAAATTAGGACCTCCAGAAGAAAGTCGGGAAGAAAGAAAAAAAAATCTATGGGTAGCCGTGCAGGGGAGCGTATTGTCTACGAGAGAGCTCGGGGAAAGGTTCAAAAGGGAATGAAACGATGAAGCCACCGACAGTCACCGTACTACACACCAGTCCGATGGCCCTCCGTATTGCACCGGATCGAAGAGGGAGATTAAAGAAGCGTCGTAATGAGTGAGAAACGGAAGGGGAGAGGGAGAAAGAGAGGGAGAGGGAGAGAGGGGGGGAAGAGAAGGAAGAGGAGGCAGGAGGAGGTGGAGGAGAGAAAGGGGAAACGGGAGGAGTAATAGGAAGGAGGCGAGAGGCGGTATGGTGAGATAGGTAGGGGAGTGGGTGGATGAGAAGAGAGGGGAGAGAATCGGAAGAAAAGATGAGAGGCTCAGGGTGAGGGAGAAGCAGAGCAACCAGAAACAGAGCAATGATGGAACCGCAGCGGCAAGAGTCTCTTGGGGAGGAGGGAGGGAGGTTCGACTCGCGAGCCCGACCGTGGGCATCAAGAGAAAAGGGTAAGGCAGCCTAGACCTTTTGGGGGGGCTTTGGGGGGACAGTTCTGGGTGGACAGGGCAGCTGGAAAAGCCGCTTCGCCCTCTTCCCCCCCCGATAATTTGGTTGAAAGGCAGGTCAACGGTTCGTTAAAATGAAGTCAATCTATTTCTTGTCCATTCCCTGCTACTACCGGTATCGCGAAGGGATGGGCAATCTTCTGGAAGGAAGGAAAATGCATTATTCTACCAGCTAGCCTGGCCTGGCCCTAAACAAAGAGCAATAAAAACAAATGAGAAACTTTTCTCCATACCTTTTTATAAAAATAAAAAGAACCAACTTTATTGATAGTCTTCCGCCGGGAAAAAAGAGAGAAAGGAAAAGCGAAATTTATTTACAGCAACCCGGCATTCCCTCCCTCCCTCGGTCCATCTTTAGAAAAGTCCGTCCTATCATACCCTCAAAAGTTTATTTATTCCTCTCCACCATGGGCAACAGGAATGCACTATTCTGATGGGTGATACCGAGAGACAAAAGTGCTCCAATATTTCTTTATATTTTCCTGCCCAGACAACCCTCTCTCTCTCTCTCTCTCGATTCCCCCGTCCCCCCATCCCCCCTTCACCCCCAACCCCCCGTTCCTCCCGGTTATTAGTGACATCCACCAAGTGGATAATCCGCAACCTTCCAGTCCCCTGGCTACCAAGTCTGGCCAGCGTGGTGCGCAGCCCTCTGTGGGGGAAGAAAAAAAGAGATTTAGCCAGTGGGAACCCCCAAACCCACCGAAATTGTCTCCATCTTTCTCGTCTTCATTCTGTCCCTCACTCCGCTCCCTAGGGAGTCGAGAGTTATCAAAACCCCTTCCTCTTCAAATGGGGTTTCAACTCGGAATCTCGTGCATAATAACCCGCTGTAGACATGAACGATATAGATCCAACTTTGATCACAAATGTCTACTCATCCTTTGATCAGAAGATGTCGACCCGATGCCATTCTTGAGGCTAAACACAATGTCCGTGCTGGTAACCTCGCCCGACTTTGACTGCCGAATTAGGGCCCGAGCCCGGGGATTTCCTTTTACGCGCGTGCAAACTTCTGCTTCACGTGCCGCTCTCACGCACTTCACCGTAATACTGGTACATGGTAGGACGGTACCGCGCTGCCTTGGTTCGTACTGAATGGGATACCTGGCTTACAGGATATCATAGGCCACAAGAGTAGAGAGAGATAAGAGGTAAATAATGCGCCCTTTGGAGATCCCAATCAGATGTTTTTCTCCGTAATATTTCCTTCCATAAGCAAGATTTTGCTGCGCCCGGACTGTAAGGTGGCAAGAAGGCATGAATTCCGGACGATATCAAGGTGCTGCTTCCCTGGTCTTTCTCATAGTAAAGTCAATGGATTGGAGTCGCCCTCCATTCTACCCCCAATGTCACAGCACAAAACAGCACCATACCCTACTGTACGCCAATTTCTACGCACGGGTCGTGCACCTCGGACCGGGCGAGATCTTCGGCTCTTTCTTTTTCTTTTTCTTTTTCCATTTGGCTTACGGCTCATTGACAGAAAAAAACCGTAAATTTGGAATCCGGGTGACACAGCATGATCACACTGTGCCACAAGTACACTTGGGTATCCATGCGAACATCTCAGCACCGAAGGGTAGTTTGTCACATCATCTGGGGAACGATTCCTACATCCTGAATCTGTCTCCTTTATTTACAGGCATTCTGCTGAATAAAGTGCTTCTCCCATTTACCTCTTTCATCCATCCACCCTAGATAGCGGGGTGTTCGTCTGATGTTTTCGTTGTTTTATCGCTTGCTGAGCCAAACTTCGAGCTCTTGATCGAATTATCTTTTTTTAGACCTCCCCCGAGACATTGGCAACGTTCCAACGATGTCCACATCGGGTAAGCCGGCGGAATTCCAGCTGAAGGGAAACACTGCAGATTGGTTATGAACACACTTTATTGATATTGGCCAGATGTTGACGTTGGCCGAAAGCAGCTGAAGGCTTAGGCGGGTTTCTGATTGCGTAGCGAATAGACATCAGCATAAAAGCAGAGTGTCACAAATCATGGTTTTTGTGGGCGAGCTCCACTTTGGTATTTACATTGGCTAATGCTTTCTGGGGGTGTCTGCCGTTCTTCCCTGAATGTCACTTTGGCAACATTTTAGTTTTCGAGGGTTGGAAATGATCGTTTTGACAGTAAAACATCGCCCTGTTGACAAACCATGTCATTCTTTCGGGACAGCGCAATTGCCTCCACGAGACACGAAAAAGGTTGGAAATAAAGCTGAACTATGTGGTATCTTCTCCTCCACTCCATGGTTCTTCAAAGGACAGCGCGGAATGCTAACCAGGTATCAGGGATACATATTATCAATTCATTAAAGAAACTCCCCAGCAAAATGACACATCATCTGAAACTTCACCTGCTGTTCAACGACTTTTCTGTGGACCAGAACCTACCTACTACTTACTTGTCCTCGCTTTGCCGATCTTCGATGCCACGGAAGAGTTGTCGATATTGCGTGAGATGGTATTACAGCCTGGCTCGAAAAGATCGTTGCGGGGTAATTACTTGATTCACTCCTTGCTTGATAAATGGAGTCTGTTTTTGAAACGATTACTCTACAATCCGCGGAGGAGGGCTCGGCAACACTGCAGCGCCTGTAGCAAGGGCTTCAATTTCAAGGAGTTATGGAATTCTCTGGTCACGGGATCTCGTGGGGATCGCAATTATTGGCTCCCCACCTTTGATAACTTGAAGTGGGGAGGAAGGTGATAGTATGCACAACACTCTATATCTATTTGGTATGGGGAAGCCCTGACTTGCGGGAATATTCGCCTTTGTAGCCTTATTCTGACTGCTCTGAAGGTATTCCCATCCGGCCTACATCCGAAATCCCCAGAACAACCTTCTGTGCCCAATACCGTAGTCGTATTTTATATGTCATGTGTCGGCTCACCACCGAATACTGGATGCGATGAGCAGCTGTTAATGCACCATGCGCGGTGCCCCTGGAATGCTGTTTGAAGTTTCATATTATGTGCCTCACCATTTTGGGCAGTCTAGATCCCACCGGTCATTGGTTACAATCGTGCCGTTCAGGATCCTCGTTGGGCGGTTCGGGGCCAAGTTTCTTCATCGCACGGAATCACATATGCCTCGAGGGTACTTGTGTTCGATGATCAAGTGATGATCTAGTGGTCCTTACATATTGGCCATATACTCGAGTATTATTAGACAGGCCTAGATTTTGGCACCGTGCCTTTCCCGGTGCTGATTTATTTTAGTCTCGATATACTGTGCCCTTACAATTTAATTACAAGAACTCTTGAGGGAGAAGAAAGTGCTTCTGGAAGATGACTGACCGGTCTTCGATAGGGAAGCTGACTCAGGACTTTGTGAGAAGCTTGCGTCTTGCGGATTGGATACCGGGGATACACACGTTATCACTGTGCTAGTAGTTTGGGTTCTATCACTTTTGCGTGGCGACGAAAATACTGACATGCGGTACTCACACTACTGGTCCGACTGAGGGTGAGGGGTCGATATTCGTCCCGGGGATTTTCTCTTATCCTCGAGTTCCAATTGAGCCCAGCACATCCAAGAGCGGGGGGCCAGAATAATCCGAGGGTGGCGAGACGTGCAGCTCAGGCCTAATGTCTCACGCAACCTGCTAGCGGAACAGAGGGACCGGCGAGATTTCTTCCCTTTTGTTGCTCGCGGCGGCTGCAAGGAGCTAACTTTGTACTGCACATACAGCATATATATCACTTTGAGATAGTATCGTCTTTTGGAGAAACCATACCGGAACCTTAAGTCACTCGGAGAGTGCTCGCCTCCAGATGTTACTTGTGCCGATTCTTTCTCAAGATATCATACCGCAGATATCTGTCTACCGCAATCTGCCACCATTGCACGCCTTTAAGGATCTGCTATCGGTGTTCATTTCTGAATATAGGGCGGATGACAAATTCGTTCTTAAGACGTTTCCGATGTTGGAAACAAAAGCCTGAATATCACCACAACTAACCACAGATCCGATGTCGGACTACCATGCCCTCAGGAACCCTACCGGATAATGCACACGTGCATGCAGCCCCTCTTGGGAGCGGGGAAAAAATTCTAACATGATAGCTGACTCTGAATTTTTGTTTTTATCTATTGTGAAGGTGGATATAATGTGAACATTGTGAAATACGGTCCGCCCCGGTTGTGGTATGTTGGATGTTGTGAATTACCACCCCCTCCACACGCTGCAATTTGGAGCTAGACGGTTGTGATGCTCGCAATGCAAAAGAACTCTGGCACGCGATTGTATGGTCCGGTGTTGGTTCTCGATGGATCACTCGAAGGTTAACGTGTCAGTCGCCACTACCCACCGGCGCTAGCAATGACCAACAACGTGCGCAATTTTGTCTCTAGGACGTAATTGGAGGGCATTGATAATGTGCCGGTACTCGAGGTGATGTATTGTTGACTAAGCTATAGTTGACTGGCGAGCGCAGGCATGGTCAGTGATTCCTCCATATGTGATGCAGGACGTAGGTCGGGGAAGTAGGTATTTACTATACCTTGTGGAAACTTTTTTCACATTTTGTTTTCGTTTTTTTCTGCTGTAGGAGTGGTTGTCACCATTACTAGCCTATATATGTACTGACCTTCCTATCTCAAAATGTACCTCTCTCTATGCGAGAAAGAGCTAAACTTAGCGATGTGCCTTGGCTATGGTAAGGCCCAGGGGTCTGGGCTCTCTCAATCCGCGGCCACTATCGATTCCATATGCGTGGCCGACTGTTTCATCGACTTCCATACGGGTGGTCTTTCTTCTTCCCCCATCCATATCTGCCAGACTCTTGCTCATGGCTCATTCCACTCACCTTTCTCTTTATTACTATTCTTTCATCCTTTTGAATTTATCATGGGTCCACCGCCAGCCATTTTATGGACCATCAACATCTGGGATATATCGAGGCCTTATGTGTTGCTTCATCTCCTCCTCCTCCTCCCGTCCCCATTTCTTCAGTCAACTATCCCACTACACAAGACCACTTGACCTGCCTCTTCCTCCAGAGTCTTATAAGGACCTCATCACCCGCTCATACATTACATTCTTCGAATCGGGAGTCTTCAATTGCGATACCCTGGCATTCTTCTCCCTTGCTATATATGCTACAATCACTGCGGCCTGCGGCCTGTTACTTACCCGACCTGATTCTTCTGATTGCGTCTCTATATACTCTTTTCTTTCTTCTTTACTCACCCCCACATCGTCGCAATGGCCACACCAATAGCGCCCTATCTGCCAACAGGAATCCACGTCGTGATAGTAGGCGCAGGCTTTGGCGGATTAACAGCGAGTATCGAAGCCAGACTGAAGGGGCACACAGTATCAGTACTGGAGAAGGCCCCAAAGTGGGAGCAGCACGGCGACATTATTAGTATAAGTGAGCTTAAACCCATCTATCCTCCCCCGCCTTCTCTACCCCCTCCCTCACCCTAGCTCCACGAACTGGAGGTCCAGAAGAAAAAAGCGAGGAAATCCTAATTAATGAAGGTCTGCGGATGAACAGCTCAAAATGCCGGAAGAGTACTCTCTCGCTGGGACCCGGCCTGGGTCAGCGACAAGTTGCGCAAAATCTGCATGAATCACAAATCCTTCATGATCAACACGCACAAAGGCGAATTCATCTTTGAGCAGCCAATCGTGGCCCCGGACCCCGAACGACCAACATACAACGGACACCGGGTGGAGATTCACAGGGTTCTCTTGGACTATGTTGAGCACCTGGGTGTGCGCTTCTATATGGGCAAGCGAGTGACGGCGTACAAGGAGGACCCCAAGTTGGGAAAGGCCTGGGTCGAGTGCGACGATGGCGAGACCTTCGTCGGAGACGTGGTCGTCGCCGCGGACGGCGTCAGGAGCAGAGCTAGGAAGTTGGCGCTTGGCCTGGACGATAGGGTTCAGCCCACCGGATATGCGGTGTGTCGTCCTTGGTCCAATGTCGAGGAGCATGGGACCCTGGACGACCCGCTTACTAAGGAATCCGCGGAGCGAGGGGGCACGCACACGGGTTGGCTGGGACCAGATGTTCATTCGCCCGTGGCTATGTGTAAAGGGGGGCGAGAGCTGTCGTGGGCTTGCACGCACAAGACATGGTTTTCCTCTGGAAGAGTAGAATTCCTTTTTTGGAAACTGTTATGCGTTGTGTGTTGTATGTGTGGTGCGCTGACGATGAGACGGTCAGGACGGCGGAGACATCGACGAATCGTGGTCCTATCCCGGACGCGTGGAAGACGTTGTAAGACTTCTAGAAGGCTGGGGCCCGAGATGTGGGGCAATCGTAAGCACACAGGCATAAAATCACATGTTGGCTCTCGTTCACCCAAAGTAACCGCCGACCTGCGATAGATTGCTAAAACCCCTTCACTAGCACTCGAGTATTGTGGGAGCGTGAAAGAGTGAGGCAAAGCAAAGAAAAAGAAAGGGAAGAAAGAAAGAAAAGGCATTGCTTGACTTTCTCGGCAGGCAAACCCCATGGTATGGGGTGAAAAGAAAAAATTATTGTTGGGCAAATAACAGACATGATATGATAATATACACTTTCCAACTCCCAATCCCCTACCAATTCCCCTACAAAATCCCATTGCGAACCCAATTCACTCCTCCATGGCCTCCCGCTCCTCCCCGCCCACATGCCCACCATAAGCTTCGCGCCTTGCCGCATCTAGCACGCCGGGGAACCAAACGCGTAGCTGCCCCTTCTCCAGGAATCTGGTGAGGAGCTTGTTCTCTTGCGAGAGGTCATGGCCGATGGTGTTCAGCTCGGACTCGTCAGCGCGGGCGAAGCGTGTGCGCAATTCCTCCAGCGAGTCGGAGAAGAATGTCTCCTCAGGCGCGAGCGGTTGGTAAGGGGAGTACTGGGCGAAGAGGCCGCGCTCGTAACCGAACTTGATGGTCTTGTAGACTGCTGTGTCGTAAGTGGCAGCCTGCACGTGTTTGTCGGTTTTGTTGCGGGTGTCAAGGATCGCTTGCCAGCTTTATTCGTGAATATTGTTAGCTTCTTTATGGCGATGATGGTGGTGTCCAGCCAGCGGGGGGGAGGTAAGTATACTTATCGCGGAGAAAACATCTCCTCCAAATGGTCTTTTCCGTAAATTTCCTGCGCTCCAGTGGGAGGCCGCCGAGACTGAGAGCTCTTAAAGCCCAGTAGAATTCCTCGCCCCTTTCTGCTCCCAGCAATAACGATGTCCCCTCGTCGTCGCTGTCCACTAGTGTGAGCAGGTCTGCGAGTTCCTCCACGCCCATCACCTTCCCCTCCACGGCTCGCGCAAAGGCGCGTTTCCAGAGCTCGCGGCAGCCGGCGCGCTTCTTGCTGGTTAGTGTGCCACCCGCGTACTTCTCTAAACCGATCTGTACGGCGCCGTCGGTGTCGATAGAGGTCTTCCCGATGACTTTGACAGCTTCGTAGACGCGGTTTTGTATATCCACCAGTTCCAATTCGGAGTCTATGCTGCGCACGCTTTGTTCGTCCAGATATCCCATTGCTGCGATTTTGGCTAGTTTTCCGATCGATAGCTCGACCTTCTTGTTCCATTGGTCTTCCTCTTGCTCTGTCGCGACTTCTAGAAGGGTGTCTGCTGCGAGGGCGTACTCGCCGAGCCCCACGTCATGGATCCAAGAGAGCTTTGCGTATCTCCTACTGGACCGGAGGAATCTGGTCAGGTACGTTTCTCGCCAGTTCTCGAAGCCGTTGAGGAGCTTCTGTAACTGGCCGTTCTCTACGAGGTACTCGTACATCTCTATCGCATAGACTTCGCCAAATTTGTCAAAGTAGGCTTCCATTCGCTCGATGGTCTGCTTCTTGGTGTGCGCTAGTTCGGCGTTTTCCCTTTCCATAGCTTCGCGATTGGATGTAGCGTTGCTGAGGTCCTTCTGGCTCGCTTCAATACGGATGATTTCCTCCGAACAGAGCTCTACGAGTGTTCGGTAGTCTTGCCATTTCTCCGCGAGCTGGTAGGCTTTCTCCGGCATGCCTAGTTCGGCGAGGGGTTTTATCCACCCGCCACGTTGCGCTATGTAGCGCTCTTTTATGGTTATGCCTTCTTGCAGGGTGCCCTCGCCGTCTTCGCTCTGCTGCTCGCACCATGAGGAGCGCTCTTCGAAGCCGCGACAGCAGGCTTCTGCTAACCCGACTAACTGCTCGGCAACTCGTTCGATGACTTCTTTGCCTTCGAGGTCTGAGGCTAGTCTTGGCCCCCAGAGTGTTTTGATCATGGCGACGCTGACTTCGTGGTGAACGCTTAGGGCTTGTAAAATGTCTGTCCCGCTGGTCCACGGGGGTAGCAAGCCGGTAGTTTTGTTCATTATCCCATTCGAATCAACACCGGGCTTGTCAAGTCTGTATAATTTGACGGAGCGGACTCGGAAATCCCATGCCTTCATCAACGCCGCGAGGACAATATCATTGGCCTCAGCATCCATTTTGGCCATCGTTACTTTTTCGTATCGACCCTTGCTTGTTTTTTCTACCATTGCGTGCTTGGCCTTCGGAATTAGATCTTCAATAGATCCTATGTATCGCAGGAACCAGGTTCTGATAGGGTCGCTGCCGCCCATATCGTCGTCGGGAGCTAATAGTTCAGGAATGATAACCTCGAGGGCTCCTTCCTCGCCTTCTTGCCTGTGACGGAGATGGGCTTCCCGCACGGTCCAGACTGCACGAGCGGCGTGACACTTCTCTGCGTCAGTGAGGAGGCGCCACATTGTTTTCGTGGAGAGTGGAGGGAAGGTGGCTCGGAGGTGTTCGGCGAGCGCGCGGAGGTGAGCTGCGCGGAGGGAAAGATGGGTGTCGAGTGATGGAAGGACTGCCGGGAGGTATTCGGAAGTTGAGGATAAGATTTCTTGGCTGATCTCTAATGCTGCCTCTTCTACCTCTTCTATTCCGTACTTGATTTCTTTTCGTCCTTTAAAATTCAATGGATTCTGTGGATTCGTTAGCAGTTACTTCTGGGGATTTATGGGGTCACGGTGTCTGCGTACATCTTCTTTAACGCCGTAAAAGACCGCTTGCTCAATCTTGCTCTTCACCTTGACAGGTTCTGTTGGGGCCCTCTTGACTGGTTCGAGGTCAAAGGCTTCAAGTCGGACGATACCGGCACCTCTGGCCACAAGCATGACACCAGGGTTCCTGATCTTCTTCCCTGCTCCAGTTGGGCCTGCGTCGGAGGTGAAGGATCCCATCATATCTGACCGAGGCGCGGAATCAAACATGACGTCTTCGGGGCCACTACCCACTATCTCCACGTTCAAATCCCCCCGAAAGTCAACCACGTCCTCAAAAGCGCCTCGATCCTCCGTACCCTCATTCATCTCGCTATCATCAACGTCGGGTTTCTGTGTCGAGACGAGAACGACAGCCCTCGAAAATACCAAGAATGCAGTACTGCCGGGCCTTGGAAGATAAAGTCTAGGTCTAGTTTTCCCTTCCTCTAATGGAGTTGTGTAGCATCTGACAACATGGACATCGCAAATGTCAAGTCCCCCACCTGACAGGAATTTAAGGGAAACCAATACATGCAGAGCACCAGGGCTGCTGGGGGTTGGCATGAAAGACGCTAATACAAGTACGTCGACGTCGTACTTGTCACCCTCGACGGTGTCATGGTTTTCCCCAACTGCAGCATCAACGATTACAAAAGCGTCCTTGCTTCGTAATTGCACCTCTTCTGGAGCCACCTGCTCGATAGCTGAAAGGATATTGTCCCGTACATCGAGGTCGGTAATATTTGCATAGGTTCCGGAGCGATTTGCTAGCCATCTGGAGAAGTTGCCTCTAGCTGTGGCAACTATTATCTCCCTCTCTCCCATTCTTAAGATTCGCCCGGCGCGGACGGCAACAATATCTCGCCGGCTAGAGCCGGCTCTCAATGCCCCTAGAAATCCGCCCATCATTCCGGTGCCGTAGCCCCTCATAATTGTTACGGTAATGCCGGGCCTCCCGGCCGGATCCCTCAATGCTAGATGTGCTAGCCTTCCTGAGCTCAAAGAGAGTATGAACCCCGCTGGCTCGGCGTTGCAGATAGCGGTGACACTTTCTCCGGATATCAGAGGTACTTTGCCTTCCACTCCTCGTCGCTTGGAGAACAATCCTTCAGCGACAGCTGAGCCTACCGAATCCCAATAAGCAGTCCTTCCGCTCAATGGCATAACCACAACTAGACCCGGTTCGTCACTGTTCGCTGATGGAGAGACCAAGGCGCCGAGCGGAAATGGGGAATTGGCCCCTTGCTCATCACTAGGTAGCGGAAATGAGAATGTGTGCGGAATAGTATCGGATGAGGTGTATTGCCAAACGTAGGCAGCGGTGTGAGAAAGAACGAGGGCATATCCGTTGGAACCTTCCGTAGCGGCAGTAATGGGAGCAGGGTTCGCTGTTTCCGAGCGTCAGCCTTTTGAAATCCTGGGGTTTGATAGAATATTTGACAAACCTGTCTTAAGAGGGGGCGGTAGAGCGGGCAATTTTGATACTCGGAATTTATTATTTTTAGTCTTGAAGGAAGAATGTCAGCGAACAGACAGATCTCGGCGATCGACTTGCATACCCAGTCTATAGCACCTCCGTCCATATTCTTCCCATCCCCGCGAGCGCTCGCCACAGTCATTGCTTTTCCTAATGAAAATAATTCCCTTTCTGTAAAGCTGCCGGAGACTCCCCGTTGTGATATGACTGAGCTCTCCCTAACGCTTCGGCTCATGGACGCGTTGCTACCTGATCGTTCCTGGCGATGTTGGGTTCGCGAAGATGGTCGCGAGGTTGGCCTGTGTCTCCTTCTCGCAGCGGCAGCCGATTCGGCGGATAGATGATTTGACGAAAACATGCTGTCTTTTTTTAGACCTTGTTTGAATGATCATAAGGGAAGGGATGAAGTTAAGGGGTGAGGTGGCCGAGAGGGACGGAATGGAGGTGAAGCTGTATCATAGAAACAACCAAATGGAAATCGCGCCTGTGTACAAAGTCTTGGCGTGATGGTCACGTGATGGTGGGAGTTGTTGGTTTCATTGGACACTTTTTCTCTTTTGCGGTTAGGTTTCAGGGTAGAAAGGGCAATGGCAGCAACCATTGCACCTCAAGAAGGCGACGTTACCTTTTTACGGCATAAGCTTCCCATACGGCAAGCTATTCAACACTGTATTATCGGTATTCTTCAACTTTTCAAATCGACTTGCGATATTCGGTGGTTGCTGTAGTTACTGTAGCTACCGTGGTTATTGGATCGGCAGGGCATGATATAGTCTTCCGCGAGCTCTCCTCCATCTACAGTATCATATCATATTAGGTAGGGAGATCACGGGATTCTCTCTCTCCATATCCTCTCCTCCTCATCCCCATCCGACATCTCACACTCTCTTGATACATCCACACCACACACCCTTCCTTCCCTCAATCTCACTTCATCTCCGACATCATCCCCACCTCATCCCCCCTTCAGGTTTCCATTACCGTGGGTACCCTTACCCGTTCTCTTTGACAAAATGAGTGTTATTATGGGTATGGCTTTTCTTTTTTATATACAAGACCTTCGTCAGATAATCACCCATCCACCCTCCCCCTCACTTGTCTTACCCCTCCATCCGGCTTCCCTCCTTCTGGAATGTGTGGTATAGTATAAAATAAAAACTGATATGTCATTATTCCCTCCTCCTCCTCTATAGCAACGGCGGGGTATGACCATACAATTAGGTACTATCCTCTCCTATCTCCTCCCCCAATTCCCAAACTATCGCTTCTAACGTTTTCGTATTTCTAAGGTTTTGGGAGGCCCTCTCCGGAATATGCTCACGCACTATTCAGCACTCGGACTCCCAAGTGAACCGACTTTGCATTTCACCCGATAAACGCCTCCTCGCAGCGGCAGGCCACACTACTGTCAAACTTTATGACATCAAGTCCACAAACCCGAACCCGTTGTTGCAGTTTGAGGGACACTCGAATAACGTGACAGGGGTTGGCTTCCACTGTGAGGGGAAATGGATGGTGACTTCCTCGGAGGATGGTACGGTCAAGATTTGGGATACTCGGGCCGCTAGTGTGCAGAGAAATTACTCTCACGGTAGTCCAGTGAATGATGTGGTCATTCATCCGAACCAGGGAGAGTTGATCTCTTGCGACCAGGCTGGGAACGTCAGAATCTGGGATTTGGGTGAGAACAAGTGCACGCACCAGCTAATCCCCGAGGATGACGTTCCAGTGAGAAGTGTTACTGTTGCTACTGATGGAAGTATGCTTGTAGCTGGAAACAACTTGGTATGCCGACCCGCCCCTCCTGTGCATGTGTGCCATTGGACCTCTGGCCGCTGACAATCAATAATGGAATCCATTCAGGGCAACTGCTACGTATGGCGTATGATTCAGAACCGAGATGTTACCCAGCTGGTGCCTGTTACCAAGTTCCAGGCGCATACAAAGTACATAACTCGTGTGCTCCTCTCCCCAGATGTGCGACATCTGGCGACCTGTTCAGCCGATCATACTGCAAAGATCTGGAGTGTTGACGAGAAGAAATTTTCGCTAGAGAATACCCTTCACGGCCACCAACGCTGGGTCTGGGATTGTGCATTTAGTGCTGATAGCGCCTATCTTGTTACCGCTTGCAGTGATCATTATGCTAGGCTGTGGGAATTAAGCAGGTCTGTTTCCTGGCTCTAGTGATATCGGTATTCCAGTGTGTTCTTGGCTGATCGATGATAGCCAACAAATAATCCGCCAGTACAACGGGCACCATCGCGGTGCTGTCTGTGTGGCTCTGAACGACTATAGCGAGAGATAGGAATCTCCTGTTGTTGACCATATAGACCACCTATTTGACTTGCCCAAACCCCTCAAGTCTATGCCTTCCGCATCGGGTGTGCCGGTCTGAGGGTTAGAGGGGTTGCATGTGCTTTTTCCCTATCGGGGCTATTAACTCATTTTCTTGTAGTCTATGTTCTTTTCATTTTTGTTTTCCTGGGGGCGAGCTTTTCTACTTGATGTCTGGGATTAGGTCTAGGGAAGGCGTGTGTTCGGCAGTTATCCTGGTTTGGTTTTTCTTTGCTTTTCATCAAGCGGTAAGCGGTAGAGCATGCGTGCCTATGGTCTGCTGGTTTCATTTTTCGGCGGTATACCTGCTGCTTAGTGTACGATATCTGAAAATGCTGGGTAGCCTGGCTTGATCCCTACAGGTTTTTAATGGAGATACGACACTGTATGTTAGAGTATGGAGAAGATAAACTTTTAGCAAGCCGCCCGGGTGTTGGCTACCGCAACCCCTGCATAAACTCGAGTATCGGTGCTGCCTTCCGGAACTTGTGTGACGTGGTGGCCAGTGAACCCTGAAAATCCGTATCCTTCTTCGGGGGAGTCGGCGTTGCCAACCCAGGGTTTTTTCACTAAACCTTGGCGAGTATTGTTGATCGGGTTTGAGGATTCGCATGACTAGGATGTGCCATGGCATGATAGCTCCCCTGGTGCATTAGGTATGATGCTTAGTAAACATTGAGAGAACCCCGAAGGTAGCGCCCAAGCCTAGGGCACCCATACCGAGTGATATTCTATGCCCAACATTATATTCATACAATAAACTCCGAACACATGCAGCGCCCACATCACCCTCCGAATGCGGGCTTTAGATCATTTTGGGCTCTGCTAGGGCAAATCCACACATACAGACCGAGTAAACCCTCTTTCAACAGAAACGACAATCAATTACCCCGTCCACCCTTTCTGGAATCCATATCATATCACTCCCGCCCTCACCCCCCCGGAGAACTCCCCTCCATGCAAATCCTTCCCCAAACTTATACCACCCAGAAATAACCAGGAAAGCGACAAATTAGCTTACAACCATGTCACTCTCCCTCAACGGCAAAAACGTCTTGGTAACAGGTGGCTCTCGTGGGCTGGGAGCGTGCGTAGTCCAGCGTTTCGCAGCGGAAGGCGCGAACGTAGTGATAAACTACGTCTCAGCGGCTGATCGCGCGGAGGCGCTGGCAAAAGAGGTGCGGGAGCAGTACGGGGTCAGGGTGTTGGTGATTTGTGCGGACGTTGGGAGTGATCGGGAGTGTAAGAGGCTTGTGAAGGAGACTATAGAGGGATTGGGGGGTTTGGACGTTATTGTTTCCAATGCTGTGGGGTTTTCCCTGGGGCAGTTGGGCAAAGGGGAGGGGGGCTAACGTTGGGACATAGGGGTGGACTAAAGTATCTGACTGGAAGGACTTGTATGCTCTGGGGGAGGAGGAGTGGGATAAGGTAGTTATTATTATTATTAAACCACTTTAGAAGCACTATACTAACAGAAACAGTGCTGGGCAGTAAACGTGAAAGCGAACCTCCATCTCCTCCGCGCTTCGCTGCCAACATTCAACGCGAACCCTGATGGCGGATCTCTACTTATTACTTCTTCAATAGCCGTTTTTATACCCCCCCCTCCACCTCCGTTCTTCCCTTCCCCTGCTAACTCATCTGTGCGCACCACCACCAGGGCATACAAACCTTTGGTAGCGCAATGGCATACTCGGTCTCGAAGGCGGCCGGCCTACACCTTATGCGTTGTCTGGCGTACACTCAAGGACCCAAAGTCCGGGTCAACGCCGTCCAACCGGGCCTTCTGATGACTGAGTGGGGGAGGAATTTCCCCGAAGAGGCGATTGAGAGGACGAAGGAGAGGTCGAAGTTGAAGGTTGCGGTGGGGGTTTCTTCTTTCCTTTCTTTTCCTTCTTGTCTCGGAGGGCTATGGTCAGGATTGGGGCTAATGAAGGGATGGGATGGGGGTGTGGGAACAGCCTACGGTTGAGGAGTGCGCCGATGCGTTTGTGCTTATGGCCAAGAGCTCGAGTATGACGAGTAGCACGCTCAAGATTGGTGAGTCTTCTTGGCAGTTTGTTTAGTGGCCGTGGCTGATGAGGGGTTCGTAGATGGAGGGTTGTATACTTAGGTTGGGTGGCAGGTTAAGTGAGGAGGAGGAGGAGGAGGAGGAGGAGGAGGAGGAGGAGGAGATAATTTCTTATATCTTCACTGCGTTCTAAAATTCGCATTAGAGTGTTTTTTCTGAATACACCATCCAAAGCCTTTCGCCCTCACATCCACACTATCTGGATCTCAGAGATTCACTTCCTTTGATAACTTCAAGCCTTCCAAGAGCGATTGATCGTCCGTGAATCCCAGAGCTCTCAAACAGTCCAGCCCACAGCGATCAATCAATTAACCCCAGCACCCCACCCCGACAGCCAGGTGTAGTGACTTGTGTGGGGTTATGGCGAGTAATGAATATTGTACCCTATCATAGTGCTCTTCTGCTAGCACTTATCAATGCACAGTTCATTACCTGTCCAAGTCCTGCTTTACTTTTAGCCAAACCCACCTTTCCCATCCTGGCTGCCCACTGCTGGGCTCATTGTCCCTTTACACGAGCAGAGATCCTGCTGTTAGCTGTCGTATTAATAATTGGTATTTGCACTTTCTCGCACTCATTTCCCCTTCTCTTGGGTCCAATTCCAGCTGCCGGCAGTTAGGGGAATAGGTGCTGTACGAGTACTCATTCCTGGGATGGTACAGTGCCTTGCGGGGTAGTGTTGTCAACTTGTCAACACACACTAGAAGGGCCGATCGTAGGGGACCGGGAATTTCGATGGGCTATTGAACGATGCATCACGTATAGGTACGGCAGGGGGGGTGGGGGGGGAAGGCGATCAGTCTTGCAAATACGAGCTGGCACACAGGATCCGACTAAACTCTAGACCATGTACCTTAAAACCCCTTTCGATTCGCTATAGTATTGTATCCCTCCCTCGGTTGCCAATCTCGGGGTTTAGGGCATGAGGAATTTATCATTCGAAGTAGGGCCATTAGGGGGGGGAGGGCAAGAACTGGATGCAGTTCCCTTCTAATTATGGATTGGCCTCCTGAACTCTCTTCACATGAATCCCACGACTACGTAGAAAGTGATGGCGGGCATCGACCAGAATTTGAGTGCCATCTCTGTAGGGGGCCATAGTGCTAATCATGAGGAATCACTCATGTCAGGGTTCCGATCTGAGGTGGACGTAGTTCCTCGAAGGGGATTATGATGGGTCATAAGTAGATGTTTTGATATCGCACTTGTCTAGTATTGCTTTTTGTTATATTGTGCACTTGGTACTGTATGCCGGTGGCGCACGATGGCCTCGGATAGAGCCTCTTAGATGCTAGAGGATGACCATGTCCAGGGTCTTCCTGGGGCACAATATAGTAGGGAGGAAGGTCGTTTTTTTATAGAGCCAGCTTTGTAGTTTTAAGTGCCTATCTGGGTATGGGGGGGCTTTTCCCCTTTTTGGGTTGAAAAAAACGAGTACCGTAAAAACTCAAATATCATAGAAGAAAAATGTACTAGGACGTTGGAATTTCCCTTCTCAGCTACGCGAGGGGAAAACACAGCAAACCCCTTGTTGAGGCAAATCAAAAGAAATATACACCACGCCTTACTAGGAGAGACAACTACAACGTCCTAGAACGTTTTTCTTCTGTTTGAGTTTTTACGGTAGTGGCTGGCGTTTGTGGGTGTGGGGGGGGGGGGGGGGGGC
>Ga0307509_10004447_pt1 | contig 20206 bp, 19 predicted proteins | sample 10_EM_MG_FD_202245 | JGI IMG/M metagenome (GOLD analysis project Ga0307509, IMG submission 202245) | Populus trichocarpa ectomycorrhiza microbial communities from riparian zone in the Pacific Northwest, United States - 10_EM | ecosystem: Host-associated > Plants > Roots > Unclassified | place... | reverse complement strand
GCGCAGACTCCGTCAACTCGCCCTGATTTGGAAAGTACTGACTGTTGTTAGCTAGTTTGTAGTCCTGATAGAAGACAGCTGGCCTGACGGCCCAGCTCGAATCCGGCTGCCACAGAAGCGAGAGACGTCCCACGTAGGTATCTCCGTAATTATGATCGGCCTCGTTCAACGTACTCAGCGCTGGCCTGGCCAATGGCGTATAGACGGGAGCTGGCGTGCTCGAACGGTTTGGATAAACAATATCGCCATCGGACACGTTATCAATGTAGCCTCCGTCGCGGCGGTAAAACACGCCGCCGCGCACGGCGAGCACATTATCGATGATAGGCACATTCACAACACTTTCTGCGTTATAGGACTCCGACCCATGCGCTGTTGTACCGAAACCCAGGGCGACATTTGAGGAAAGTACCGCCAGGTCTGGCCGTGCGCTCACATACTTGATCGCACCGCCCATGGTGCTGCCACCGTAGAGCGTCCCCTGCGGACCTTTCAGAACCTCCAAGCGCTCCACGTCAAAGAAGATCGGGTCGGCAGAGCCCGTAAAGAAACCGGTATCGATCGTGACCAGCGACAGGTCGTCCAGATAGACACCTACTGTGGGTGACTCCACATTGTTGCTGATGCCGCGAATGTTGTATTTCGACAAGCCGCGCTCGACACCGATGAATGCCAAGCCCGGCACATTACCCAAGATGTCCTTCACATCTACTGCGCCGAGTTCCTTCAGCTGCTCGCTGGTTATCGCAGTGATGGATACCGGAACGTCTTGCAGCCGCTCGCTGGTCTTGCGCGCGGTCACGATGACCTCTTCCACGGAATTGCCAGGCCCCACGGTTGCAGCAATGGCCACGTTCGAAAGGCCGCAGATGCAAGTAACTGAGACGGCCAGCCCCGCCATGGACGCACGATACTGAGATCGAGATGCCTGCAGATGCCATTGCGCAAATGGGCTCATCGGAAGTCCCCCTTTCGTTAATTCTAAGTTGTAGGCCGCACGTCGCACCGCGTGACATCACAATCTCGAAGCATCCCTTCGCCTTCGCCTCATCAACCGTTCGCCAGATAAGTCAGTTGCGGAATACTCGGATGAATACGTTGCGATCCGTTCGGTCGTGGCGCACACGCGTCTCGCGGCCAGCTCGTAGCACTTTGCGGCCTAACCGCTTATTGTTCTTGTTGTCGCCCTTTCGGCGTAAGAGTCGGTAGATGCAGTATCAATTTGGCGCGGGCTCCAAGCGCGCAGGCACTTTCTCTATATTCTCGGGCTTCGCGGGTGCGACGCCGCGAGCGTGTCCTCGAGCATCGCAATGAGATCGTTGCGGCCGTGTGTCGCGAAGTTCATCGTTCAGTTGCTGCAGCCGCGCAATTTGTCCTCGGATTGCTCTTTGCGCCTCCTCCGCTGGAAAGACCAAGTACCGGCGCTTCGGTTCTCTCAAAAGGCCCGGCTGCCGCGAAGGCAACGAGCTGCCTTGAGGCGAGCCGCACCGATCATCGCAGCTTCGTAGAGTCGAGATGTGGCGCGGTGGCAGTAGGTTCCTCTCAACTGTTGCCGCCCCTTTTGGTTGGCGGTGCCTCAATCGAGGTTCCGTAACTCCGTTTCCACATCCCGCTTCATCGAACCGAGCAAGCGGATTTCCCGCACTCGGCTCTCGGACAAGACACTCAGGTGTTCGCCCACGGAAGGTTATGCACTAACCCGCGTATCCGAACGAGACCTAACCGATCATGCAAGTAGGCGTCCGGATATCGATAGCATCCGCTGCCGCGGACCTCGTGTTTGATGCACAACCATCGACGCAGCCGACGCGTGACATAGGCATCCACCGACCGACACGCCCGATCGACCGGTCCCAACGAAAAGCCGTTTATCCGTTGTGCTCGTGCACGGCGGATAAACGGTGTTGAACTGAACCGCCGGTGGTGCGAGTGAGGATTATGGAGAATGAATGGAAGCGACTGCGGGTTGCAGGCCAGCAGTAACGAAGCGCGGTGAGTGAAGTGCCGACGGTGCGGTACATGATGGGGTTCGATCCATGAAAATTAGGTGTCGCAGAGGATGGCACAGTCCTGGATGGGGCTCAATTGAGTGATGATGGCCGCGGCCAACCCTGGCCGACGTGCTGTACGACGGCCTGCAGAGGCGATGAGATAAGCGGAGGCTGCTGTTCATGATGAAGCCGGCGGCCCGGTGGCGCGCAGATCCGGTAGGCGCGTAGGTCGCGGCAAATGATGAACGACGATCAGGCGGCCGTGCGGGCAGCGTGTGCAGCGACGCAAGTCGTGGCCCGTCAGACGGATCAGAAAGGCCTCTGCCGATTCAACTTCTCTTGCAGGAGGTGCGCATGGTTGCAATTTGACGGATGGTTCTTGTCTTCGAAACTTCACTCAACTGCCAAAGGAAACAGATCCCTGGCACAGCATTGTGCAATTACCGACTTTTTGCCGAAAATTCCGACATCCCTCCTGATGAGCATTGCAAGATCTGGGAGTAGGGATGAATGAACCGTATCGCGAGCTTCCGATTCGTCGCGAAGGCAACTGCAACTACCGGGTGATCTCATGGTTTGAGCGCTGGCGAAAGCCGATGCAACGCTGGATCGCGAGCCATTCGCTGGTGCCGTCGGGGGATCTGGATGATCTAGCGCAAGAAGCGTTTTTGCGCCTCTTGCGCTACAGCGATGACGTCGCGGTCGAATACCCTCAAACTTATTTGTTTCGTATTGCCGCCAATGTTGCCAGCGAATGGCGCGAGCGTGCACGGAATAGCCGGCCGCATGACTCTACTTGGCTTGAGGATCTGCACATTGAGGTGGGAGACGAGCCGGAAAACGCAATCGCACGCACGCTCGTACAAGAACACGTGCGGGCGGCAGTGCACCGACTTCCCCCCCGCCAGCGCGCAGTTCTGCTACTTCATGTAGACGATGATTTAACGAACATGCAAATAGCAGATCAGCTTGGTTTGACGCGCCGGATCGTCAAACGCGATCTCGCTCTTGCATACAGCCACCTGAGGTGGGAGCTGAATCCAGACGATCTATAGGGTCACTAATTTAACTCCACTTCTGGATGCAGCTAAAAATGGGGATTACCCCTCGACCTCGGCGATCTCCACGCGGATGCCAGATAACTGCGCCTGCGCATCGTCTCGCCCGACGTGCACGAGACCTTCGTCCTTTCGTGGGCGTTGCGTCGAATGGGGTATTCAGGTGCGGAAATGACGTGGCATGGATTTCGATCGCTGGCCTCTACACATCTGAATGAGCAGGGCTGGTATCCGGACTTGCATAGTCTTACTCTGTCACTAACTTCACGGCGTGCATGGCCGCCTGCAACACGGACAGATCGGAAGGGAGTGCACGAGTGCGGTGGCGAGCAGGATGCGCATGGTTCGGATGGAGTTGGCGGTATGCCGTTCAGGTCGCACGGGGAGAGCCGCGAGGGATGAAGTTCTTGGGCCGGCGCGGCGTCCGCAGGCGCGCGAGGGTCGATCTTGCGGAGTTTTTTTTACTTCGGCGGCTGGCGGCAAGCCGACAGCGCATCAAGAAGGCATAAGAGGCGATGCATAGGCTCGCATGGTGATGGAAGCCGCGCCAGTTGCGGCCTTCGTAATGACCCAGTCCTACCTCCTGCTTAAGTTCCTGATAGTCGCGCTCGATCCGCCAGCGCAGCTTCGTCAGGCGGATCATTTGTTTGAAAGAGATGTTTTCCGGCAGATTGGAAAACCAGTATTTGATGGGTTCGGTCTCGGCCGGCGGCCACTCGATGATGAGCCACTCCTCAGGTCGTACCTCGTTGCGGTGAGCGACCCGTATGCGCATGCGAGCAAAGCGCGAACGCAGCGCGCCGCGCTCTCCTTCGCGCCACGTGATCGTCTTCCACTGCCGAGCGGACAGCACGTGCGCGAGGGTCTTCACATCCGTGGGCTGACGTTCGGCATCGCGCTGCCAGCGCGTGCCGGGGCGGCCTTTGCCGCTGTTCTTCGGCGGCAGGGGTTGATTACCCTGAGCCCACACCGTCGTCTTGTTCTGGATGCCCACGGCGTAACATAGGCCCAGCGCCGCCACGCCGCTTCGAAAATCCGCATCGTTGCCGTAGCCGGCATCGGCCAGTACCACTCCGGCCGCACGTTCGCCGCACGCGCGGCCTTGATCTGTGCCAATGCAATCTGGTTCTTCGTGACAAAGCCGATGTGTTCGGGCACGCCCGCCTTGCGACGCCGCGCTTTATCTGCGGCCCACTCCTGCGGCAGATACAGCTGATACGCAATCGGCAGACTGCCCGCTTCATTGGCCAGCGACACGCTCACCGCAACTTGGCAGTTGTCCTGCTTGCCCAACTGTCCACAGTACTGCCGAGTGACCCCGACTGAGCGCTTGCCCTTCTTCGGATATCCGGTGTCATCGACGATCCAGGCCTCGATCGGCCCCAGCGCCGGCACCATCTGCTCACGCATCTGCCCCAGAAACTTCTCGTCGCTCCACTCGGCCGCTGCGACGAAGTGATGCATAGACTGGTGTTTGGCGCTCACCGACGCTGGAGCAACCAGTGCCGCCATCGGCTCGACGCTCTTTCTCTCTCCCGAGAGCATCAACCCGCGGCAGTAGTCCGCCAGCGGACCCACTCGATCCGCGTGCCCCAATGTCTGCGCTAACCCGGCAACGTACTCGGCAAACTCTCGCTCGCTGTGCATGCACCTTCACCCGCTGGACGAGGATGCTGCGATAATGCCATGATATTTAATGACACAGTAAGATTAGCAGGCTGTTTTAAAAGATGGGACCACCTCTGTCGCCCACCTGTACAACCTGCGCCAGCCAGCGCACCGGCTATCAGCGCCATCGTCTGGTGTGGACCAAGACCCGCCCCGTGACGATCCCCATAGGCGAACGCCGCGCGCCGGCGCCGGACAACCGACCCAGCTACTTGCGTGTCGACAGCGTGCATCAGGGCAATCAAGACGGTTTGAAAGGCGTTTATCACATCAATGCGGTGGACTGCGTCACGCAGTTCGAGGCGGTGGCGACCTGCGAGCGCATCAGTGAGGCCTACCTGATCCCAGTCCTGGAAGAATTGCTCCACAGCTTTCCCTTCCTCATCCGCGGTTTTCACTGCGATAACGGTTCGGAATACATCAACCGCCACGTGGCCGATATGCTCAACAATCTGCTCGTCGAGGAGCACCAAATCCCGCTCCCGCCACAGCAACGACAACGCCCAGGCCGAATCAAAGAACGGCTCGATCGTCCGCAAACACTTCGGATACAGCCATATTCCGCAACGCTTCGCTCGGCTGTGGTCAATGAGTTCTGTCGCGAACAGATCAATCCCTACATCAACTTCCATCGCCCCTGCCTGTTCCCCGAAACGATCACCGACGCCAAGGGTCGGCAACGCAAGCGCAAGCGCTACCCCTACAAACTAATGATGACTCCATACGAGAAGCTCAAATCACTGCCCAACGCTGAGCAATACCTCAAGCCCGGAATCTCTTTCCAGGGTCTGGATGCACTCGCCACCGCGATCAGCGACAATGACTGCGCTCAGCACCTCAATGAAGCTAGAGCAAGACTATTTAAGTCCTTTTCCAACCGATCGAAATCAGCGGCCTGAATCCCGGTATCCGCCCCTGCTCAGACTCATACTTGGATTGGAAATTACTGTGGCTGCATCGTGAATGGTATCAGCGCAGCGCGCTGCCGGATCGTAGGAATGTGCTGAGCTTCGACCGCTGGCCCAGCGTGTAGTGAACCGTCTTGCCGAGCAAGCTCTGCGGCAGCACCTGCGGTGTCAGCGCCATCAACGTAAGCGTCACGCCGAGGCCGCCTTGACGATTATGGTTTGATCTCAGCGAGCCGCTCGTTGACTTCGGCGAGATCAAAGGCAGTGGGATCAAACGGCCGGCCGATCCAGTGCTTCATGTGCTCGTGCTCTTCGTGACTCGGATCGGCAAGGATCTTCAGGAAGTCTTCGTAGCCTGGTTCGCCTCCGACATCTTCAGGCGGGCAGGCATTGGCGCCATCGGTGCACTCCAGCGGCGTTGCACCGGGCTTGGGTAGCACGACGTCTTCGATCGCGACGACATGCTCCCAGTGATCCCCGAAGTCGTAGGTGTAGATGAACCTGCGGGCTCCGGCCTCAAGCAAAGGCTTGAGCCGCACGCGCCGCTCGTCAAGCATGGATTCGGGCTCCGGCCAGTCCGGATCGGGTATGCCGTATCGTTTGCGCGCGATTTCGAACTCGTGCAGATGGCCACCTTCCCAACCCATCGTGCGCAGCAGGATCACATGCAGCCTGGCCAGCGTGACTGTCTGAGGAACGAGCAGCCGCCGCCACACCAGCGGCTTAACCCTGCGCAGCTCGATCTTCATCTGCACCTGCAGCCGCGTGATTGAAGCTACGCGGCGTGCGACAGCGCGCGGTGCGGTGGCAGGACGCCGACTCGCCATGGCAGCAACTCCTGGATGCGCGTGATCGGGTGCGAGGCGATGCGCTCGATCACGTGGCGCAGGTAACTGTGGGGATCAAGGCCGTTCAACCGGCAGGTGCCGATCAGACTGTACAGTCGCGCGGCCGTTTCTCCGCCCGCATCGGAGCCGGCGAAGAGGTAATTGCGCCGGCCCAGCACCAGCGCGCGGATCGCCCGCTCGGCCGCGTTGTTGTCGATCTCGATCGCACCGTCGTCAACGTAGCGGGTGAGCGCTGTCCAGCGCGTCAGTGTGTACTGGATCGCGTTGGCCAGCGGTGACTTCGCGGACAGGGAGCGCTGACACTGCCTGAGCCAAGTGCGTAGCTCGGCCACGATCGGTGCCGACTGGACACGGCGCGCCTGCGCTCGCAAGGGTGGGGTCTGGCCGCGGATCTGCCGCTCGATCGCATACCGCAGTCCGATGCGCTTAAGTGCTTCCGCCGCCGTCGGCGAGCGATCCGACACGTACACATCGAAGTACTTGCGCCGCGCATGGGCCCAGCACGCCGCCTCCTGCACCCGGCCGCTCTCGTATAGCGATGCGAAGCCGCTATAGCCATCGGCCTGCAGCGTGCCGGCGAACGAGCTCAGGTGCAGGCGCGGCCATTGCGCCTTGCGATCGGGGGAGTAGCGATACACCACGGCTGGTGGATCCGTACCGCACGAGGGTCGATCATCGCGGACGTAGGCCCATAGTCTAGCCGTGCGGGTGCGCCCGTGGCCGGGCGAGAGCACCGGCACCGGTGTGTCGTCCGCGTGCAGTTTGGTTGCTGCAAGCACGTAGCGCTCCAGCGCAGTCACCAGCGGATCGAGCAACTTCGCTGTCTCACCGACCCAGCGGGCCAGCATCGCCCGCGGCAGCTCGATGCCGCTGCGTCGGTAGATGCCTTCCTGGCGATACAGCGGAAAGTGATCGGCATACTTCGCGCTGATCACCTGTGCGAGCAGTGTGGCGGTCGGCAACCCGCGCTCCAGAAGACGCATCGGCGCACCCGCCTGCACGATGCGCGCGCAGGCGCTACAGGCGAGCTTCGGGCGCACATGACGGATCACCTGGAAGTAGCCCGGCACGTAGTCGATCTGTTCGGAGGCGTCCTCGCCGAGCCGGCGCATCGGCACGCCGCAGTCCGGACACTGACAACTCACTGGCTCATGCACCCGGATCACGCGGGGTAACTCATCCGGCAACGCGCGTAATGCGCGGCGGTTCACGCGTCGCTCGCGCGGCGCGTCCACCGACATCAGCCGCGGCGGCGGATCGGAATGATCCTGGGATGAGCTCTCAAGCGGCGCGGGCGCTGTGCTCGCTCCGCCCATCAGAGGCAGCTGCGGTGCGATGCTCGGATCGATCGCTTCTGAAGAACTTCCGAAGCGCCAGCGACGCGACCGGATCACTTCGGCCTTCAACGACTCTATGAGCGCAGACTTGCGATCCAGCTGCTCACGCAGATCGCTCAGTTCTCGCAGTGCCGTGGCGTACTCGGGTTGCACGCCATTATTTTACTCAAGCTCGTAGCCTGATCGCTACACCACGTGCAACGGCTGCCAGGTGCGTTCGGGTCGTCGCCAGTCGATCCCTTCGAGCAGCATCGACAACTGCGCCGGCGTCAGATGCACCGAGCCACTGGATGCCTGTGGCCATACGAAGCGTCCACGCTCCAGCCGCTTCATAAACAGGCACAGTCCATCGCGATCCGCCCAGAGCAACTTCAGCAGATCGCCACGCCGACCGCGAAACACGAACACGTGACCTGAGTACGGCGTTGTTGCAAGCGTCGTGTGCACCAGCGCGGCCAGCCCATACATCCCCCGGCGCATGTCCGTCACGCCGGCGGCGAGCCACACCTTCGTATCTGCGGGCAGTGCAATCACGAGCGCCGCGACAGGCAGTCGATCACGCTCTGCAGCAACTGCGTACATACACGACCGCGCAGTCGCAGTGTGCCCATCGGCAGCACCCGCTCGATCTCTCCCTCCGGATGAGAAGGCGCGGACGGTGCCGGCTGCGTCTTCACCGGCAGCAGCACTGCGGCTGTTGGCGTCTCTTCAATCACCCGATCCTGCGATCGGGTGTTCCACATACGCAGCAGGTTCGCGTTGATGCCGTGCGCCAGAGCGATCGCAGCCACTGACACCCCAGGCTTAAGACACCGCCGAACCAACTCACGCTTCGCCGCTCGATCGTAAACACACCGCCCATCCGCCTTGTGCCCCACCACCAGCCCCGGCACTACATCGATCACTCGCTCTGTCATACGTGTCCACCGTAAGCGTCTGCTTCCGGCCGTCTTGACGGGCTGAGGGTTTCAGGCGGCGGCTTTGATAACCGCGGTGGGCGCGGCGGCGACATTCCACGGCAGCAGCTCTTCAATGCGATTGATCGGATGCTCTGCGATGCGGGTGAGCACCTCGCGCAGATAAGCTTCCGGGTCTAATCCACACAGTTTGGCCGTGCCAATCAAACTATAGAATGCAGCGGCGCGGTCGCCGCCGGCATCGGAACCTGCAAAGAGATAATTTTTTCTTCCAAGCGCCACAACACGCAACGCACGTTCGGCTGCGTTGTTGTCGATCTCGATACGTCCATCCTCGCAATATCGAGTGAGGGCGGTCCAACGCGAGAGCGTGTAGCCGATGGCTCGGGCGAGTTCGGACTTCTTCGAGGCTTTACGCGCCATGGCGTGCAGCCATTCGTGCAAATCCTTGAGCAATGGGGCCGCGCGCGCCTGGCGCTGGGCTCTGCGCTCATCGGGCAGCCTGCCGCGGATCTCGGTCTCGATCTGGTACAACGCCCCGATGCGTTCCAGCGCCTCAAGCGCGACCGGTGAGGCCGTGGCCGCGTGCAGATCAAAGAACTTGCGCCGCGCGTGAGCCATGCAAGCCGCTTCGATCAGTGGTTCGTGCTCGCGATCGTACAGCCCTTGAAAACCGGCATAGCCGTCGGCCTGCAAGATGCCGCGGAAGTCTTTCAGATGTTGTCGCGGCCGCTCGCCTTTGCGATCCGGCGAGTAGCGAAACAGTACGGCGGGTGGATCGGTGCTGCCGGCGGGTTGATCATCGCGTACGTAGGTCCACAACCGTCCCGTCTTGGTCTTGCCGGTGCCGGGCGCCAACACCGGGATCGGGGTGTCATCGGCATGCAGCTTGTGTGCGCCCATGACGTACTGGCTCAGTGCACCGAGCAGCGGATCGACCAGGGCGCTGACCGACCCGACCCACTCGGCGAGCGTGGCGCGATCCAGTTCGACGCCCGCCCGTGCATAGATCTGGCTCTGGCGATACAAGGGAATGTGATCGCAATACTTGGATACCAGCACATGGGCCAGCAGCCCCGGCCCGGCATAGCTGCGCTCGATCGGCCGCGAGGGAGCGCTTGCCTGTACCACCGACTGGCAGGCGCCGCAGGAATACTTGGGCCGCACGTGCTTGTGCACTTTCCAATGCTCCGGCACGTACTCGAGCACCTCCGAGACATCCTCGCCCAAGACGCGCAGTGTTCCGCCACACTGCGGGCAGTTGCACGCTCCGGTAGACGGTTCGTGCACGTGAGGCTCGCGGGGCAAGTGATCAGGTAAGGGCTTGCGAGCGGGCTTGGAGGCCGGCGCACTGTCGGACGTGTCAGGTGCCGAGACCGTGGCCGCGTTGGCTTCGAGTTCTTCCAGGCTGAACTCCAGCTGCGCAATCTGCGCATCCAGCTGCTCGGAGGAACGCCCGAACTTCATCCTCTTCAGGCGCGCGAGCTGCAGCTTCAACTGTTCGATCAGCACATCGCGGGATCGCAGCTTCGCATTGAGCGCGTCCACGGTGCCGTGGGCCGCGCGCAAGAGCGCTTTGAGTCTCTCTACATCGTTCGGCAGGGTATCTGCGCGAGGCATAAGCCAATATAGCAAAGCGCAGAGCGCCATACCACACGAAAAGCCTATGAAATAAGCCATTTCTACACCGCGAGCCGCGGCTCGGCGGTGCGCACTGGGCGACGCCAATCGATGCCTTCCAAGAGCATCGACAACTGTGCGGCTGTCAATGCCACGGTTCCGTGCGTGGCCTGTGGCCACACGAATCGTCCGTGTTCCAGTCGCTTCGCAAACAGGCACAGTCCGTCGCCGCTCCACCACAGAATCTTCACTCGGTCGCCCGCGCGACCTCGGAAGACAAACAGCTGACCCGAGAATGGATCTTCGGACAGCTGCATCTGTACCAGCGCGGCGAGACCGTCAAAGCCCTTGCGCATATCAGTCGCACCGGCGGCGAGCCACACCTGTACGCCGGCGGGAAGCGCGATCATCGCTGTGAGAGCGCAGCCAACACGCGCGTCAGCATCGCAGAATCCACTTGACCGTGAATGCGCAGGTGCTGTCCGCCGGGAAACTCAATCTCGATCGAGCCGCTGTTGGGCTTCTTCAGCGCGCGCGACTTGCGTGCTGCGCGTTCACTGGGCAGCACCGTCGGAGTCGAGACCTTCACGGGAAGCAAGGCGGGTTGGCTGGATGGGCCTTCCTCGCTCAATACGCCCTGCTGATAAAGTCGCCGCCAGCCGAACAGCAGGTTGGCGTTCACGTGATGCCGCTGCGCTACCTCAGCGACGGAGGCACCACGACGCTGAGTCTCCTCCACAATCGCGCGCTTCTCGGCGATGGTGTACTTGCGTCGCGGTCCGCTTCGACGACCCAGCTTGTCCGTGGATGCTGCTTCGACCGATGTGTCCATCTGGCACCTAAGCGGACACGTACTACGTGCCCATCTAACTGATGAGCACGCATCATCCAACGGACTCTCCCGACAGGCTATGCGGCCAGGATCAGACGCTTACTGTCCACCTTCAGTTACGTGGACACATCCTCAGCACACAGAGCACTTCCGTCCAGGCGGTCTTGGCGTGACGCTTACTTCTGATGTGAAGAAAGCCGATCATCGATCCCACCACAAGCGTTGGGCCTTGCTGCGCTTCGCAGTGGTCGGACAACTGTTGGCCGCGCCACCGCCGAAGGGTGAACCGCGCGCGCAGCTTGAAGAGCTCGCAGTGCGCGAGTGGCCGCACCCGATCACCGGGCTGCCGGTGCGCTTCCGGGTCTCGATATTGGAAAGGTGGCTGCACAAGGCCCGAAAGGAGAATCGCGATCCGGCGCGCGTGCTACGGCGCAAGTTGCGTACCGATGTCGGCGCCCAAGAATCGATGACTCTGGCGATCCGCGAGGCGCTGCGCGCCCAATACGCGAGCCACATGAGCTGGAGTGTTGCCCTTCACCATATGAATTTACGCGCACTCGCCTAGCAGCGACCCGAGCTCGGCGCGGTGCCTTCCTACTCGACGATCCGCCGGTTCTTAAAAGCGCAGGATCTGTACAAACGCCGGCGCCTGAGTGCACGGCGCACCGCGCGCGTTGAACGTGCGGAGGCGCGCCTGATGCAGGGTTAGGTGCGCGAAATCCTGCACGAGGCCTACTACGTGGGATCGCTCTGGCAGGTTGATGCGCATCACGGCTCGCTCAAAGTGGTCACGCCGCGGGGTCAATGGCACCAACCCGTGCTGTTCGGTGTGATCGATGATCGGTCGCGGCTGCTGTATCATCTGCAGTGGTCGCGAACAGAAAATGGGCAAAACGTCGCCCATGGCCCGCTCTGCAGGCGTTGCTGCGACGGGGGCTGCCACGCGCGGTGTTGTCCGATCGCATCGACGAGAACGCCAGCGGCGAAGTCGTCCCGTTGCTCGCCTACCTGCGCACCTCGCAACACCAACATCAACACCAACTCGCCGTGCTCATCGTGCACCACGCCTGCAAATCCACCGGCCGCATGCGCACCAGCCAGGCGCTGCGCGGATCCTCCGAGTTCCATGCCTGGGGCGACCCGAATCTGTATCTGCGTCGTTCTGGCACCGAGCTTAACCTCACCGTCGAACACCGCGCCGCCCCCTCGCCGCCCCCTCGCCGCCAACGATCGGTCTCGCGATCGCTCAGCGCGGCGATGCGCTTGCCCTGGAAATCGTACAGTCAATCGCGACTCCAATCGCCGCACCGACCTCCATCGACGAACGCATCACCGACGCGATCAGCGAAGCGAAACGCCCGCTGCCCATCGGGGAACTACGCGCGCTGTGCCGCGTTCGCAACGGAACCTTGTACGAGCGCCTCACGGCGCTGACTGACTCGGGTCAAATCGTTCGCAGTTCCCAGGGCTACCAGCTCGCTAACCGCCCTTGATATCGCGGTCGTCGGTGCGCCGACTGACAACCTGTCGCCGCCCATCCAGTTCCCACTTCCCCTTCCCGCGCTGTCCTACAGCGCGCGGGAACCGGAACGGGAATCGAACCTCGACTAGCTTGAAAATCAGACCATCAAATATCGCGAGCACTCTCATCGCTGGCTTCTGGTCTGTGTATTGTGACTGCTGCGTTGCGAACGCCGGATTGCTTGACTTGCTCGTCCTCGCGCCCCAAGTGGATGAGCCCGTCCTCTGCTCGCATGATTCCCCAGTCGCCTGTCCTGAAGGTTCTCCATCCGTCTCGTTGCCAGTCCACCAGTGCGAAGGATCGCGCCGTTGCTTCCGCATCGTTCCAGTACCCAGGTGAAAGATTGCGGCTCTTGAGGGCGATCTCTCCAAGGTCCGTCGGTGCGGTTTTCGGATGCGGATCGCCACTGACCCAGTTGACCAACCCGTTGCCAGTAGCGACGCTGATCGCAATCCCTTCCAAGGGAAATCCCACGGGCAATACGCCATCTGCAAGTTGTGACGCCGCATCCATATAGAAGCACGCTGCGCTGCTCAGCTCGGAGCATCCGTAGAAATTAACCAGTGCGCAGCCGCAGGGGAAGTGGCGAGTGAACAGATCCAAATCGCTCTTGAACAAGGTGTCGCCCAGGCAAACGACCTGAACGGTTGCAAATACTCGATCGGACGAAACGCACCAGGATAGATTTCGGAACATTGATGATATGGAGCGATAGATCGTGATGCGCTCGGAATCGAGCCAGTCGGCGAGCGCGCTCACCCCATGCTCGCGAACTGAGAAACCGCACAACGTGGCACCGTTCAAGAGAGCGCCGAAGATCGTGCCGATGGATGCCGTCACGGAGGAGGAGGAAAGCAGAGAGACGCGATCTTGAAAGCCCGCGAAGAGGCTGTTCGTGTATCGCTGTACGACAGCCAAAATCGTCTGATGTGTCTGGACTGTTCCCTTCGGTCGGCCTGTAGCCGCGGAAGAGAAGATGATGCACGCCGGATCCTTTGGCGCAGATCGGTCCACGACCTCTAGGAACTCGTGGTGAATTTCGTCCACGCAGATCACCACCTGGCCAGCCCGCGCCAGGCACTGCGCGAGCGGGTAGTGCGCCCGTTCAGTCAGGATGCAGCGGGCGCGACACGCTTCCAGAATGCGGGCGTTGCAATCCTCTGGAAACAGCGGGTCGAGTGGGACATAGAAGCCGCCGGCTCGCAGAACACCCAACATCGCAGGTACGAAGCTGCTCGGTCGCGCAATTAGCAGTGCGACTGGCGCCCTGAATGACGGATTCGCACGGATTAGAGCGTGTCCGACATCGTTCGCCAGGCGGGCGAGTTCCTCGTATGTGACTGACCGATCTGAATCAATGATGGCCGATTTATGTGCATGACGAGCTACCTGCTCATCGAACATGCCTGGAATCGTGTCATCGTCAGTGAACGTGAAGCATACGAAGCCGTTGTCGCGTGACGCCAGCCGTTTCCTGATCGATTCCTGCTGTGTTCGTTCGGAGTAGCTGTGCACGGTGTTCACAGGTCATTACCTCAACGCGTTGGGTGATTCTCGCTGCTATCTGGGTGCTGATCGAGACTGTGACTGAAGCTCCTCGGAGGCTTGCTGCTTACAGAACGCCTGTCTCGTACTCGCTCCCAACGAGTGCGTCTGGCTGCGTCAGCAGCCCCTGTTGGACGACCTCCGCCAATTGCTGAATGGTTGGGGATGCAAAAATCGTATAGACGCGCAATCTTGTCACCTGGAAGCGGTTGGCAATCTTTGCGATCACTTCCATTGCCTGGAGTGAATTACACCCGAGTTCGAAGAAATTTTCGTCCACGCCCACTTGTTCGACCTTGAGTACCTGTTGCCAGATTTCGGCGAGCGCCTGCTCAATAGGCGAGTTGGGAGCTTGTCTGACCTTTTCCTGCGATTGCCGCTTCGCGAGCTCGATCAAGGCGGCGCGGTCGATCTTGCCGTTCGGTGTGCACGGCAGCTTCCGCAACGTGAGAATTTGTGCAGGAATCATGTGGGCAGGTAGCTTGCTCGCAACGTGGGCTCTGATCAGCGATGCGGATTGCGGGGATGGAGCTTCGAACTCCACAACCGCGAGCAGCTCGCGCTTATTGTCTTGCGTGAGCACTACGACGGCCGCTTCTTTCACGCCTGCATATCCGCGCAGACAAGCTTCGATTTCGGCCAACTCCACACGAAAGCCGGACAGCTTGACTTGCGAGTCGCCACGACCAAGATGGATGAGTCCCTGCGCCCCGCGCACTTTGCCGAGATCACCGGTTCTGTAAAGTCGCCGTGCCTTTTGATCGGGCGCGGGCGAGTGCGCCGTGAGCGTTGGATGCGCCTCGTCCCAGTATCCGGGTGACACGTGCGCGCTCTTCAAGACAATTTCGCCGATGGGGGTCTCGGTCGCATCGTCGCACTCGTGCAGCCACGTTGCCGAGCCGTGTTCGTCGATCACGCCGATCTGTACGTCTTCGTTTGCGGGACGACCTACGGGCACGAACTCGTCGGTGAGGTCTGACTGCGCATCAAGGTAGAAGCGCGCAACACTGCTGATTTCCGAGCAGCCGTAGCTGTTCACCAACACGGTCTCTTGAGGAAAATGTTCTTTGAAGAGCAGCCAATCGTTACGGTAAAGACTGTCCCCGCCCGTGCGCACGACCTGCACGCTTCGGAACACCCGATCCGTCGAGATGCTCTTCAGCAAACTGCGGAATAGTGACGGCACGGAATGATAAAGCGTGATTCGATGAGCGTCGATCCAGTCGGCAAGTTCGCTCAGGTTGGTGGTTCGGACGGAAAATGGATACAGTGTTGCGCCATTCAACAGGGCGCTGAACATCGGAGCCGATGATGCGGCAACCGAAAAGGAGGAGAGCAGGCTGACATGGTCATGCTCACCGAGGAAGAGAGCGTTCGTATACCGGCGCACGACGTCCAACAGCGTGGTTGACGTCTGCATTACGCCCTTGGGCTTGCCGGTCGATCCCGACGTGAAGATGGTGTGGACCAGACCGTGAGGGTGGCTCGCGTCGCCGAATTCGCATGGAGTATCGATCATGTCTTCGACGCACAGCACTCGCTGCTGTGGGGAAGCAAGACTTCGCGCGAGTGGCTCATTCGTGCGTTCTGTGAGTATCAGTCGCGCTGCGCAGATGTTCAGGATGCGCGCGTTGCGGTCGACCGGAAAGGCGGGGTCAAGCGGGACATATGCGGCACCACAACGGATCGTGCCGAGTGCAGCAGCGACGAAATGAGACTGCTCGGAAAACAACAAACCGACGAGCGCTCGCTCGTCACCTGGTTCGCTTCGCAATGCCCCCGCAATCGCTTGCGAAGCACGATCCAACTGCTCGTAAGTTACGCATTTGCTATCCGTAGCTACGGCGGCCTTGGCGGGATGGCGTGCAACGCGTTCGGAGAACAGCTGCGGGATCGTTTGATCGCCCCGCAAGACGAACTCGGCGTAACCATTGCCCCGGGAGCGAAGGCGTCTCTGCAGATGCTCTTGATGTGTGCGTTCTGAGTGATCCATGACTGATTTGGAAGAGTTGCGAATGGCTCCTGAGTACAAGCGCAAGCGCGCCTGACTGCAAGCGCGCGACACGTGATTGCGCCCCCGACAGGCGTGCAGCCTCGATGCAAGTATATGTTCCGTCGAACGAATTGCGTCCCGCTGCTCGCGCCAGGGGCGGGAGCGGTCGGCCAACGCAAGGCGTGTCAGAGTTGGGACTAGCGTATTGTCGAGTCGACGCTGGCTGCAGTCGCGTTCGCGAGGCGCGGAGGAAAATCGCCTGACCGCCGCGGAGGCATCTGCTGCACTCGTTTGGCCATCCTTTCTGGTTCGCTGCAACCGAGTTGGCGCGTATCTCGCGTCTCCACCCGCAATTCTATGGGACGTGCATGCGAAGTTGATCAGCCTTTTCCTCATAGCCCCTATGCAAAGGTAGTACGCAGCTGCGGTGTCGGATTTGTGTTGTTTGAATACGTGGGGGCTGAACGGCGTCCATAGCCGGTCAATACATACACCAGCTCTGGTTGTGAGCGATTGTTTGCGAGGTGGCGGCCTGCTGTTTGTGGAACCGCCGATTCATAGAATGGGTCATCCGAGTGACAGACATTGTGCCGATCGTCAAAACGAAAGAAGAGTCCGCGAACGCGTACGGCTCGCCCGTGCATGTGCTTTGGCTGCTGGAATACTGGCAGGTCTCGTGGCCGGTGTGACGGCAGTAGCCGGCGGCAGCGACGCGAAGGACACGCTGCATGTGCGCGCTTTCGAACTGCCTCGGTATTCCGAGTTTCTGAGTGCGGAGACTCGCTCGGGCATGGCGCGTTATGCAGCGCTTTTGGAGCGGGCGCACCGGGTGTGCGACCCCGCGACGAAATCAACGGGCCCTGAGCTCAGGGCATGCGAAGCCCGCATGTCTGTTCCGCTTCTAGAGGAAGCACTCAAGGCCTATGACGTGACCATCACACCCATGGTCATCGACGGCATTCACACGGACGTTGTCACGCCTGCGGAAGGCGTTCCGAGCGACCGTGCGAAACGTGTTTTGATCAACGTTCATGGCGGCGGCTTCAGATACAACTCAGGGTTTGGTGGCAAGCTCGAAGCGATGCCGCTCGCCGCGATAGGCAAATACAAGGTTGTCACCGTCGACTACCGGATGGAGCCCGAGCACAGTTATCCGACGGCCAGCGACGATGTGATCGCCGTGTACAAGCGGCTCTTGCAGGAGTACGAACCCACGAACATCGGATTGTACGGCTGCTCAGCAGGGGCGCGGATTATTGGGCAGGCGCTCGCGTGGATATCGTATGAGAAGCTCCCGCGGCCTGGTGCAGTCGCGCTGCTGTGCTCATCGCCGATGCCTTACGGCGGCGATTCGCACATCGCGGTAGCGGCGCTGCAGGGCACTGAGCCGCGCGTCAGGCGATTTGATGGGGGCTACTTCAAGAACGTGGACCCAAGAGATCCGTTGGCGTTTCCGGCCGATTCGAACGAAGTGCTCGGTCGATTTCCGCCGACACTGCTCATGACGTCGACTCGCGACTTCACCTTGAGTGCAATGGTCACGATGCATTCCCGGCTCATTAATCTCGGCGTTCCGACAGAGTTGCACGTCTTCGAAGGGCTGGGGCATGGGGAGATTCTGAACTGGTACATCCCAGAGTCCCGTCAGGCGGCCAACAGAGTCGCGGCTTTCTTTGGAAGGCACTTGGGTGCATCTACCACTGCGGAGTAGTGCCGTCACGATCGATTGTCGGCCTCTGATGCTCTCGCGGCCTCACACACGGCTTGCTGAATGGTGGTGGGCGGGTAGCGAATACCGGGGAGCTTGCTAGGAAATCGCACAGGTCTGCCTCTGGTCAATCGGTTAGGGGAGCAATGCAGGCTTCGGTTCTCTGCATCACTGACATGACTGCAGCGCGTGACCCTTTGAAAGCGTTTGCTACGACGGACCGGGATGGAGGCGACGAACGAGATCGAGACCGTGCGCGCGCGCTTCGAAGCACAAATTGGCAAACAATCAACTACCGACCCCGCGTCTGTCGCGACTGCGTGACGATCAGTCGGTGCAGCCAGCGAAAATCCGTCGATCCTGCATTCGCCTGATTTCCACTGCATTTGCACAGCTGTGCACTTGATCGATCTTTCGAGGCAGATGCTCGCGCGGTTCTCCCGAACCGAGCGATCGTCTCTGCGAATGTTCAATCAGTGGTATTGATCGCATTCGAGCGTGGTCGACTCGGAGGTTTCGGCGAGGCGAGCAAGCGCTCTTGCTTGCGAATGTCATCGCGATCTGACGAGCGGATCCGCGCGGGGAGACCGGCGACAGTCGCGCATTTGTGCTCGTCGTTTGGCGCTGATTTCCTCACTTTCGACAAACGAGAACGATATGTCTCACATCTCCAACATCTGCCCCTTGCCCGACAAAGTTCTGACCGACATCGCCGATTACGTGCTCGACTATCGGGTCGAAAGCAGGGTCGCCTACGAAACCGCGCGCAATAGTCTCATCGATACGTTAGGTTGCGGACTCGAGGCACTCGAGTATCCAGCTTGTACAAAGCTGCTCGGACCGATTGTTCCCGGAACGATCGTGCCGCACGGCGCCAAGGTGCCAGGCACGCAGTTCCAGCTCGATCCGGTCCACGCGGCGTTCAATCTGGGAGCGATGACTCGTTGGCTGGACTTCAACGACACGTGGCTGGCCGCAGAATGGGGGCATCCTTCAGACAACGTGAGTGCGATTCTCGCAACGGCCGATTGGTTGAGTCGTTGTGCGGTCGCGAACGGCAAGAAGCCGCTGCTCGTGCGCGATGTATTGACCGCAATGATCAAGGCGTATGAGATCCAGGGCGTCCTTGCGCTCGAAAACTCTTTCAACAAAGTGGGGCTCGACCACGTTCTGCTCGTGAAGGTCGCCTCCACCGCGGTCGTTGCGCGAATGCTCGGACTCTCCCGTGGTGAGGTGATCAACGCTGTGTCGCTCGCTTGGGTGGATGGACAAGCGTTGCGGACCTACCGTCATCCACCGAATACGGGGTCGCGCAAGAGTTGGGCGGCGGGCGACGCAGCGAGCCGTGCGGTGCGACTGGCGCTGATCGCAAGGACGGGCGAAATGGGTTATCCGACCGTGCTGACTGCGAAGACCTGGGGCTTCTATGACGTTTCGTTCAAAGGCAACGAGCTCAAGTTTCAGCGGCCGTACGGCAGCTATGTGATGGAGCATGTGTTGTTCAAGATCAGCTTCCCGGCGGAATTTACGGGTCAGACAGCTATCGAGGCTGCGCTGATACTGCGCGAGCGATTGGTGTCGGCCGGCAAGAAGGTGGAGGAGATCAAGAAGATCACGATTCGCACTCAGGAGGCATGCATTCGCCTCATCGACAAGAAAGGACCTCTGAGCAATCCGGCCGATCGCGATCATTGTATTCAATACATGGTCGCCGTGCCGCTCTTGTTCGGACGCCTCACTGCGAACGACTACGAGGACGCTGTGGCGGCCGACCCGCGAATCGACGCGCTTCGCGACAAGATCACGTGTGTCGAGGATTCGGAGTTCACGCAAGGCTATTACGATCCAGAGAAACGCAGCATCGCAAACGCGCTACTGATCGAGATGAACGATGGCACCGTTCTTTCCGAAGTCGTGGTTGAGTTTCCGATCGGGCACAAGCGGCGTCGGGCCGAGGGAATTTCGCTGCTCGAAGCAAAATTTCGTCGAAACCTCGCGCGACGTTTCCCGAGCAAGCAGGTCGACACGATTTACTCGATCAGCCTCGATCAGGCGAACCTCGAAGCTACGCCGGTGAACGAGTACGTGGATCTATACGTCGTCTGAAGGCGCTGAGCTTATTGATCGCAAACGGCAGAAGCCGTGGTGACCTGCTCACGCATGCTTGCGTATTCATGCCGCTTGGATGTAGCGGGTTCCGTTACTTCCTCTGGAGTCTCGCGCACCTTTTCCGCTGCAGATTGGCATGCCGCTTCAGTT
>Ga0307509_10004446_pt1 | contig 20208 bp, 18 predicted proteins | sample 10_EM_MG_FD_202245 | JGI IMG/M metagenome (GOLD analysis project Ga0307509, IMG submission 202245) | Populus trichocarpa ectomycorrhiza microbial communities from riparian zone in the Pacific Northwest, United States - 10_EM | ecosystem: Host-associated > Plants > Roots > Unclassified | place... | reverse complement strand
CACGCCTGGAAGGAGGCTCCGGCCGGGGTGAGGGTCTCGGTCACGGTCGCGACCGGAATGCCCTTCGCCTCGGCGGCCTTGACCTGGGCCTGCACATCGGGGGTGGCGTTCTGGCTGTTGTAGACGTACACCTTGATCAGCTTCTCGCTGATCTGCCGGTCGATCGTCTGCTTGTCCTTGGCCGTCGGGTCGGTGCCTTCACTGATGGCGTCGAGGAAGGACTCGGGAGTGAGCATCTTCAGTCCCAGGCCCTCGGCGAGCGGGGTCACGATGGACTCCGAGGCACCGATGGGGGTGTTGGCGTACTTGGCCTTGATGTCGGCGATCAACTTGTCGTACGGCGCGAGGGTCTTGGTCTCGAAGGCCGTCTTCCGCGCGTCGAAGTAGGCGGCGTCGGCCGGGTCGAGCTTCTTGTAGTCGGCGGTGATCTTCTCGATGACCTGGTGGACGTTGTCCGGCGAGTACCAGCGGTGCGGGTTGCCGCCCGGCTTGATGCCTACCAGGTCGCCGACCTTCAGATCGGTACGGCCGCTCTCGGGGTTGGCGGACAGCAGCTTGTCCGCCCAGGCGTCGTAGCCGATGCCGTTGACGATCGTGTACTGGGCCCCGGCCACGAGCCGGCCGTCGGCCGCGGTCGGCTCGTAGTCGTGCGGGTCGGCGTTGGGGTTGTCGATGATGCTCTTGACCTGGGCGTGGGTGCCGCCGAGTTGGGCGGCGATGCTGCCCCAGAAGTTCTCCGCGGCCACGACCTTGATGGTCTTGCCCGCCGTCGTCGACCCGGCGTCGGCAGTGTCGGAGGAAGAGGCGGTGGAGCAGCCGCTGGTGACGGCCAGGACGACGCCGGTGGCCAGGCCGGCGCCGATCAGGCGGGTGGAGCGGGACACGGAGCGGGATATCGGGATGCCGGTGGTGCGCACGACACGGTCTCCTTGACGGGGTGGGGGCCGCACAGGCGGGCGGGGCCCTGTGAAGCGGGTGCACCCCAGACCGTAAATGGAAATGATTGTCACTACTAGGGAGCCGGTTATCCCTAATGAAAATCATTATGCAATCTTGACGCGAGGCTCCCCCACCGTGTCCGGATCCAGCGGCACCCCGGTCGCGGCGACGCCGTACCGGTCCTCGTCCGCCGCGATGAGTGCGCTCGCGGTCAGCGGCAGGCCGTCGTGGTCGGACGCGGCAGCCATCAGCCGGGCCGCCGACCCGGCCCCGGTCTCCGGCGGGATGATCAGCAGATCCCAGCGTCCGATGCCGTAGGAGAGCAGCAGCAGCTTGTTCGGGTCGATCTCCGCGGCGAACCAGCCCACCTTGACGATGTGGCCGGCCACGGGAACCTTGCGGGGGATGGTCGGCCAGTACGTCGGGTTGACGGCGACGCGGGTGATACGGCCCCACAAAGGGTCCAACACGGCGGTCAGCGCGGGCAGTTCGCTCAGCAGGTCCCGGGAGCGGGGCCACCAGGCACCGTCCAGGAGGCCACGGACAGCGCCGTCGCTCTTCAGCGCGAGACGAACCGTCGGGACTGCGACGGGCTCGGGACGCGGCAGGGTGGGGTATGAGGTCGCCGGCATGATGCGGACCCGTCTCCGGGCCACCTCTGCGGCGGCACGGGTTTCGTTCCTCGCCGAGGACGACCCGGCGTGGAAGCCGGTGTACGAAGTGCCCTCGGTGCTGTTCACGGTACTCCGCGCTCCGTGCCGGCGCGGATGTGACAGTGCGGAGTGGTGGCCGCCTGGGGCACCCGTACTCCCGCATGCTCCGGACCGGCCCTTTCCGGAGCATGCGGGAGTACCTTGGAGTCACCGAGGGCTCTTGACGTGCCGGTGTCCGGTCCGGCGTCCTGTCCTCGCGTTTCCCTTTCCCAGGGGCAGCCCGTGACCCCGGCCGCGCCATCCGCAGCGAGGCCGAGGAGTCCCGCCATGTCCATCCTCTCCACCCCGTCCACGACGGAGATCCCGGCGGGCACCGACCCGCCGCCCCCGTCCTACGACGGCACCTCCCCCTTCCCCGCCGACGAGGGCCCGGCGCCCGCGCGGGACACCGGCCAGCGGATCTACGTCGCCGTCACGGCCACGATCGTCATCCTGCCGTTCGTCGCCCTCGGCCTGGCCGGCTGGCTGCTGTGGGGACGGCTCGTCCACCCCGTCGACATCGTGCTCGCGGCCGTCCTCTACACGGCCACCGGCCTCGGCGTCACGGTCGGCTTCCACCGCGGGCTCACCCACGGCTCGTACCGGGCGATCCGCCCCGTGCGCATCGCGCTCGCGGTGGCCGGGTCGATGAGCTTCCAGGGCGACGTCATCGGCTGGGTCGCCACCCACCGCCGCCATCACGCCTTCACCGACCGGCCCGGCGACCCGCACTCGCCCTACCGCTACGGCACCCATCTGCGCGGCCAGTTGCACGGACTGCTCGACGCCCACGTCGGCTGGCTCTTCCGCAACGAGCAGACACCGCCCGAGCGTTACGCCCCCGACCTCGTCGCCGACCCCGACATCCGGGCCGTCTCCCGCGCCTTCCCCTGGCTGTGCCTGCTCACGCTCGCGCTGCCGTTCGGGCTCGGCTGGGCGATCGGCGGCAGCTGGCTGTACGGCCTGACAGGCCTGCTGTGGGCGGGACTTGTGCGTATCGCGCTGCTCCACCACGTCACCTGGAGCGTCAACTCGCTCTGCCACATGATCGGTGAGCGGCCCTTCCGCACCCGGCGCCACGACCGCGCCACCAACCTGTGGCCGCTGGCCCTGCTCTCCTTCGGCGAGAGCTGGCACAACCTCCACCACGCCGACCCCACCTGTGCCCGGCACGGCGTCGACCGCGGCCAGATCGACCCGTCGGCCGCCGTCATCCGGCTCATGGAGCGCGCCGGCTGGGTCCACGACGTACGCTGGCCGGCCCCCGACCGGGTCGCCGCCCGCCGCGTCTGACGTCAAACGCTCATCCGTGCAAGGCAGTTGGCAGGAGCCTCATGACGACCGTGCTGCAGCCCCCGCTTCCCTCCCGTCCTGTTCTCCGCCTGCGTCTGCGCCTGGCCCCCCACGGGAACCTGCCCCGGGCCATCGACGGCGCGTGGTGGCCCCGTTCGTACGACCTGCCGGCCGAACTCCCGGGACTGCTGGCCGGGTTGCCGCGCAAGTGGGGCCACATCACCAGTGCCACGGTCAACGGGGCGACCTGGTCGGCCGTGCCCGGCCAGATCCTCGTCGCCGACCAGGTCGTACGACTGCGCGGGACCCAGGGGGAATCCACCCCGCACACCATCGTCCTGCTCTCCCCCGGCCGGGGGCGCTGGGATCTGCTGGTCGTGCCGCCGGACACAACCGAGCAGGCGGCCGAACCGCTCATGGCAGGCGCCACGGGCGGCCACGTCTGATCCGGCCCGGCACGGGCACACATGGCCCGGCCGGTCAGCCGAGGTCGCCGGGCCGGGCCGTCGCGGGGGCCGGAATGGCCCCGGTGTCGAAGTCGCCGGAGACGATCCGCGCGGCGAGGTCCGAGAGGCGCAGATGACGGGAGCGGGCGTAGGTCCGGAACACGGCGAAGGCGTCGTCGACGGAGGTGTTCCAGCGTTCGGCCAGGAAGCCCTTGACCTGTTCGATCAGGATGCGGCTCGTCAGCGCGTTCTCCAGCTGGCTGTTCTCGACATGGGACTGCTCCAGGGTGCGCTGCTGCAGGATCGCGATGGTGGCCACGTCGGCGAGTGCCTGGGCGAGCGCGATGTCGTCGTCGCCGAGGCGGTGCGGGGTGGTCTGGAAGAGGTTGAGGGCACCGACGACCCTGTTGCGCAGCCGTAGCGGGATGGCGTGCGTGGTCACGTACCCGGTCTCGCGGGCCTGCTCGGCGAAGCGCGGCCAGGCGCCGGTCGCCTCCGCCGCGGTCAGGTCGATGTTGGTTCGCGGGGCCCCGGTGCGGTAGCACTCGACGCAGGGGCCCTGGTCGTGCTGGAGCGCGAAGAGTTCCAGCAGGCGGGTGTGTTCGTCGGAGGCGGCGATGATCTGCAGTTCGCCGTGCGCGTCCACGAGCAGGATCCCGGCCGCCGACACGTCGAGCAGCTCGACGCAGCGTGCGGAGAGCCGGTGCAGCAGGTCGATGACGTCGAAGTCCTCGACGAGCGAGTCGGCGACCTCCACGAAGATCTCTGCCAGACGTCGTTCGCGGGCCATGGTCATCATCCCTTTCCACCCTCGGGCGAGTACGGCCCGCTTACATCGTCGTCGAAGTCGTCGGTGAATCGCAGCCTGCGGGCGACCACATCCGCCGCGATCTCGCGGAGGGGCCGTTCACTGCTGTAAGCGTGGGCGCGCAGTCGCAGCAGTGCTTCCTGCACGGACACGTCGAGCTGGGCGCTGACAATGCCCGTGGCCTGGTGCACGACCGCGCGGCGCAGCACCGAAGGGGGTTCCAGGGCCGCGCCGAGCCCGGGCCGGTCCCCGTCGCGCCGGTCGCCGTCCAGCAGGGCGTTGGTCAGTACGGCGGTCAGGGCGGTGGCGTCCGTGTACTGCTGCCCGCTCAACCGCCGCTCGGCGTCGCACAGCACCGTCAGTACGCCGACCCGGATCGCGCCGATGCCCAACGGGAAACAGCACACCCCGTGTACACCCAGTTCGCGCGCGGCCGGCAGCAGCGCGGGCCAGCGCTCGGCGCGCACCCGCGCCAGGTCCGGCTCCAGCACGGGCGAACCGGCGCGGACCGCGTCCGGCCCCGGCCCCTCCCCCAGCGTGAACTGGAGTTCCTCGAACCGGGCGCTCAGGTCCGGATGGAACCACAGCGGCTCGGCCGTCCGATCGGCGCCGACCAGCAGCGACAGTGCGACGCCCGTCGCGCCCAGCGCCCGCGCACACGCCTGGGCCGGATCCCCTGCCTCGCCCAGGCGCAGTGACCGCAGGACCTCGGCCATGCCGTCACTGATCACCCGTCTCCGTCCCGCGCGGGCCGGGGCACTTCGAGGTGAGGCGTCGCCTGGCCTGCGCCGTACATTACGTGCCCCGGTCTGCCGTCGCACGGTCCGCGGGTACGTCCCGCCAGGCGTCCTCGACGGTCGCGTACCGCGGGAAACGGTCCTGCAGACCGGCGGCCCGGAACACGAGATCCGCGCCCGGCCGGTGGTGCACGACCCGCAGCCAGCCGAGCCGCTCATGACAGTCCTCCCACGCCGCGCACAGCGGCTCCAGGACGCTGCCGTCCATGAACGTGACATCGCACAGATCCACGACGAGGAGCAGCCGTCCACTGCCGTGCCGGGCGACCACGAGGTCACGCGCGAAAGCAGGCGCGGTCGTCAGGTCCAGCTCGCCGCCGGCCGTGACCACACGCAACTCGTCGAACAGGTGGTGCTGCAAGCCCATGCGACCCAACTCCTATGTCACCGGGGGGCTTTCGCCTTGCGCAGGGCCTCTGTTGCGCGGAACGGGACGGTACGGAGAGGGCCGGGGTCTCGGGCGGACCGTAGGACGAGCGTACCGGCGCGGAGGGACGGGCCGTCGCCTTCTCTCCAGGTCCGCGTGAGAGTGGCGGAGAGTGTCGTCCTCGGTCGGTTCCTGACGGAATCGGCGGCGAATACGCAAGAGAGCGGCACGGATCGAGGCGCCGACCCGGGAGCCGGTCGTTTCGTGGCCGCCCGGGCAAGACGTCCGACGTCGCACGGTATCCGCGGCCTTCGGGCAGGACTACGCTGCGAGGAGAGGCCCCAGTCCCCGGTATCGACGCTGTTTCCAGCTCCCGGGAGGCCCGTTGTGCTCGTCCTGCTCCTCATCCTCGCCCTGGTCCTGTTCGGCTTCGGTTTCCTCAACCCCCTGTGGTGGCTGGCCGCGGCGGTGCTGGTCTACGGCGTCACCCGCCTCGGCCGTGACCGCGGCGGCGGCCGGAGTCGTGACGGCGGTTCCGACCTCGGGAACTACCGGGACTACCAGGAGCGCCGGGATCGTCGGGAACGCTGGGACCGCCGGTACAGCCGTCAGCACCGCGCGCGCTGGCGGCGCGAGGACCGTCAGGACCGCGAACGCCGCAGGTGACCCGTGGAGTGGCAGCAGGCGGGTCGTCCACGCAGGGAGAAACCATGATTCACGCAGCAGACCTACGGGAATGGCGCGACCGCGATGTCGTCGACACCGAGTCGCACAAGATCGGTGTCCTGGAGGCGGTCTGTGTGGACACCACCACCGACGAACCGGCCATGGCAACCGTACGGATCGGGCTCCCCACCCGGCACCGCCTGGTCTTCGTCCCCCTCGACGATGTGATCGCCGGGCCTGACTACCTCAAGGTCGGCTACGTCAGAACGCTGGTGAAGCAGGCCCCTTCGATCGGCACCGACGACGTCCTGCCCGCCGAGCAGGAGGAAGCGATCTTCAAGCACTACGGACTGCCCTACGAGCCCGGTGCGGGCGGAGAACGGCAACTGGCGCGGCGCTGATCGCCCCTGGACGGAGGGACTGCCCGCACGCGAACGGTCCGGGGACTCACCCCATCGACGGGAGATCCACGTGCCCATCTCGCACGCACTCCGAGCCCACGCAGCACATCCGCCTATGCCGATGCCCCGGACACCGATGCCGCGTTCCGCCGTATCGCCGTCCTGCCGAACGGGCCGGAGCGGACCGCACTGTGCCAGGAGGTGGTGTGCGCCTGGGCACCGATGGCCGTACGGCTCGCCCGGCGCTTCCGGCACCGCGGCGAGTCCTTCGAGGACCGCCAACAGGTCGCCCGACTCGGCCTGGTCAAGGCGGTGACCCGCTTCGACCCCAGCCGCGGCACCGCCTTCCCGAGCTATGCCGTACCGACGATCCTCGGTGAGGTGAAACGGCACTTCCGGGACCACCTCTGGGGCGTGCATGTGCCACGACGCGTGCAGGAGCTGCGGGGCGAGGTCCGGTCCGCCGGGAACGAATGGGTTTCGCTCCACGGTCGTGAGCCCTCCGTCGGCGAGATCGCCACGCAGGCGGGTCTCACCAGGGCGGAGGTACGGCTCGGCCAGGGGGCGCTGGACAGCTTCACCGCCAGTTCCCTGGACGACGTGTCCGGCCGCTCCGGTCACAGCCGCCCGCCGGCCGACACCCTCGGCACCATGGAGCCGGGCTTCGACCGGGTGATCAACCGCGAGGCCCTGCGCCCCCTGTTGCAGGCCCTGCCCGAACGCGAACGACAGATCCTCTACATGAAGTTCTTCGGGGAGATGACCCAGAACCGCATCGCCCTGCAACTCGGCCTCTCGCAGATGTACGTCTCCCGTCTGATCATCCGCACCTGTGCACGCCTGCGCGACCAGGTGATGACCGAGGCCCACGACTAGGACCTGTCGACACCGAGCCGATACGAGCCCCCTCCGAGGCGTGGGGTCAGCCCCCCAGGCCGGCAAGGGGTTCGGAGTCGTCGACGAAGGCGCGGGCCACGTCGGACAGGCGCCGGTTGTGGGCGCGGGCGTAACCGCGCAGCGCGCTGAACGCCTGCTCCATGTCGATGCCCTGGCGTTCGGCGAGCTTCCCCTTGGCCTGTTCGATCAGCACCCGGCTGTTCAGCGCCGCCTGCAGCTGTTCGTTGAGCACCGTGCTGCGGTGGGCGGTGCGTTGTTGCAGCAGGCTGATGGTGGCGGCGTCGGCCAGGGCCTGGGCGATGTGCGTGGCGAGCGGGTCGAAGGGGCCGGATGCGGCGCGGAAGAGGTTCAGGGCGCCCACGGTCTCCGCCCGCAGGCGCATGGGCAGTGCCTGTACGGCCCCGAATCCGCTGCGGTGGGCCGCCGTGACGAAGCGCGGCCAGCGGTCGATCTCCCGGGTCAGGTCGTGGATGATCACCGGTGCGCCGGTGCGGAAGCAGTCGAGGCAGGGGCCTTCGTCGTTCTGGAGCTGGAAGAGCTCCAGCAGGCGCACCTGTTAGTCGGAGGCGGCCATGACGCGGAGTTTGCCGTCCCGGTCGGCGAGCAGCACGCCGGCGGCGCTCGCGTCGAGCATGCCGACGCAGCGATCGGTCAGCAGGCGCAGAAAATCGATGAGGTCGAAGTCGGCGACCAGATTGTCGGCCAGCTCGACGAACGTCTTGGCCAGGAGCTGTTGGTCCATCGTGAGCACCCTCGATCGAGACTGGTCCCGGCCCGGAAGGGCGGGAAGTACGGCACGTTTCCCGGACTGCACACCTGCGTCAGGTTTCCTCGTCCGCTTGGTCCGGCTCCGCGTCCGGTGAGAAACGCAGCCGCCGGGCGACCACGTCCGCGGCCACCTCGGCGAGCCGGCGTCCCTGCGCGAAGGCATGGCCACGAAGCCGGACGAAGGCCTCCTCGATGCCCACGCCGAGCTGCACGGTCAGGACGCCGCTCGCCTGGTCGATCTCCGCCCGGTACGCGCCCAGGTCCTCGACGCGGCCACCGTGCGGCCCGCCCGTCTCGTCGATGCGCGCGTCGAGCAGCACCAGCGTCGCGAGATCGGCGAACGCCAACGCGTCCGCCAGTTCCTCCGTGTCCAACCGGACCGGAACCTGGGCGTACAGGTCCAGGACTCCCAGGCTGATCGCCCCCATCTGCAGCGGGAGCGCGAACACCGCGCGTGCCCCGGCTTCCAGGGCCGCATCCGCGAACACCATCCAATGGTCCTGCAGGTCACGGGTCAGCAGGTCGGGTGTCAGGACGGCCGAGCCGTGCCGGAAGGCATCCACACACGGCCCCTCGCCCAACGTGAGCTGGAGCTCTTCCAGTTGCTCGCTGATGTCGTCGGTGCTGCACAGCGGATGGCTCGGCGCGGTCCCGGACATCGCCGACAGCCCCGCCCCGCCGACCGGCAGCGCGGCCACGGCCGCGGTGCACACGTCCACCACGCCGACCCGGACACCGCGCCGGGCCGCCTGCTCGGCCACCAGCACCTGGATACGCTCCGAACGGCTGTCAGACCCCACCCCGGCCACCGCCCGCAGGCATCCGTGACAGGGTCCACCGACGCGGTGCCGGACGATGCCCGACGGCTGGTCAGCGGTCCCTCCCGCCCCCGCCGGCGCCCGGCCGTCATCGCACACGTCCCGAAAGGGCGGAGACCAGCCGGACCAGGCCGCGCGCCGGGGCCGGTACGGGCGTGGCGGGGATCTCCTCGGGAGGAGGTGGCGGTTGGCCGGACGGAGAGCCCAGGAGCAGCGATCCGCAGCCGGTGATGGCGAGAATCCGAAGCAGCATGTTCGACGGATGGTGCAGCCGCAGGGTCCCGCCGAGCGCTTCGGACTGCTGTGCGGCGCGGAGGAACGTGTTGAGCCCGCTGCAGTCGCAGAAGGTGACGGAGGCGAGGTCGACGTCAACGGCACGAATACCTTCTCGCAGGCATCGCTCCAGGGACACACGCACCAACAGCACGGATTCGAGGTCGATCTCACCGGTGAGGGTGATCAGCGCCCGGGTGCTCAAGTCATGGCGCTGGACGGTGAGTTGTGGCAGGGGCATGGCGCCTCGGTTCGGAAGGCAGTCCGGCAGCGGGTGCGGTGGTGCCGGAGTCCCGGCTCCCTGGGCGCGCTCCCGGCGGGGGCGTACTTTCGGCGGAGGCAGAGCAACGGCCGGTCCGACAGCCTGCGCGGCAGGACAGAGGATCAACCCGGTTCCCTCCAGGGACGCGCCGGGTGACAGACGAGGAGTCCGCACCCCGCAGCAATCTGCGTTCAGCAACTGCGTGCCGCCGGGGTCTGGGACGTCTGTCCAGCAGACTAGTCCTCGCGTCGTTCCCATGGACGGTTCCAGGCCGCCCGATCCCAGGATGTGGACGGTACAGAAGCAATGCGCCATGGGGCGCGGTCCACGTCAGAACGGCTCCTGCCAGACCGTCCGCTCACGCATCGCTCACGCAGAAGGGGCTGGTGGCCAGTGGGTGGGATGCCGGTCCGGCCCGCCGGTTCACGGTGTGCCGGACGCCAGTCCGACCCGGAGCACCTCCAGTTCGCGGGGCGTCAGCACGCGTACGACGTCCTGTCCGGCCGACCCGCCGCTGACGCAGTGAGAAACTGGGTCTGGATCTGGACCGGCTGGTCGGCCGCCATCCGATGGGAACAACGCCTCGAACTCTCCACTGGCGAGATCCGTGGGGAGATCCGTTGGCGAGATCCATTGGCGTCGGAGTCGTTCCCGCCTATCGCGGCCCCGACGGTCCGGCCAGCCGATGCGGCACAGCCTCGGCATTCTTGGCGGCGGCCGCCGCGACGGTTGCCAGGTCTTCGCCCGAGAAGCCGGCGCGGCTCAGCACCGCCAGGGACTTGTTCGTCGCCAGCGTGCACAACGCCAGCTCTACCGCCTCCTGTTCACCGGCCCCCGCCGCCAGCAACGCCTGCTCCAGCATCGCCCGCAGACCGTCGATCATGGCGCGGACCATCGCCCGACCCTCCGCGTCGAGCGCCGGGAACTGCGTTGCCGACACCGTGAGCAGGCAGCCGTCCGGGACCGTCGGGTCGGCGATGCGGTTCAGGGCGACCTGCAGATAGGCGGCCACAACGGCGCTCGGGCTCGGGTGGGGGCAGGACAGTGCCTGCTCGTACTGCGGTTCGTAGGTCTGCGCGTACCGTTGGAGGCTTTTCCGGAAGAGGGCGCTCTTGTCGCCGAAGGTGCCGTAGAGCGAGCCCCGGCCCAGGCCCGTGCCCTCGGTCAGGCGGTCGATCGAGGCCTCCGAATAACCCCAGCGCCAGAAGACGTGCATCGCACGTCGTAGCGCCTCGTCCACGTCGAACTGCTTGCGGCCTGCCATGGTCGTCAGCCTACACATCTTGTACTGATCGTTCAAAGATGGGTAGGGTCGCCGGCATGACAACCCTGAGTTCGCTGCGACTGCCCGACGGATTCCTCGACGTCTTCACCAGCCGGCTCGTGGAGGTGAACGGACTGCGGCTGCACGCGGTCACCGGCGGGGACGGCCCGGCGCTGCTGCTGATCGGCGGCTGGCCCCAGACCTGGTACGCCTGGCGGGAGGTGATGCCCGCGCTCGCCCGCCGGCACACCGTCGTCGCCGTCGACTCGCGCGGGGCCGGGCTCTCCGACAAGCCCGACGACGGGTACGACGCCGGCACGCTGGCGGCCGATCTGGTCGCGTTGATGGCCGCGCTCGGCCACGACCGGTTCGACGTCGTCGGCCACGACATCGGTACGTGGACGGCATACGCCCTCGCCGCCGATCACCCCGAGCGCGTGGGCCGGCTCGCCATCGTCGAAGCAGTGATCCCCGGCCTCACGCCGTCCCCGCCGTTCTTCGGCCCGGCCGCGGCCAACCTGAAGCTCTGGCAGTTCGGCTTCAACCGGCTCACCGACCTCAACGAGGAACTCGTCCGGGGACGCGAACGGCTCTTCTTCGGCTGGCAGTTCGCCACCAAGGCCGCCACGCCGACCGCGATCCCCGAGTACGCCGTAGACGTCTACGTCGACGCGATCACCGCGGATCCTCGCGCACTGCGGGCGAGCTTCGCGTACTACCGGGCGCTGGACGAGACGATCACGCAGAACGAGCAGCGCGGCAAGACCCGGCTGACGCTGCCGGTGCTCGGCGTCGGCGGCGCGCTGTGGAGCGGCGAGAGTGCCGCCCAGACGATGCGGCTGTCGGCCGACGACGTCACGGCCGTCGTCCTCGACGACTGCGGCCACTACCCGGCCGAGGAGCAGCCGACGCGGTTCGTCGAGATCCTGGAGAACTTCCTCGCGGCCAACCGCTAGCAGACACGCCATACGGCTGAACTCCGCGAACGACAGGCGGAGCTTCACAAACTCCGCTACGCCGTCCAACAGGCCTTCGCCGTCCTCCACCGAAACCGTCGCCGCTAGGGGAGCCGGGCAAGAACTCCTCCGGTACAACCGCTCACGCAGACTGAGCTTCACGCGCGCCGTGCCGTAGGCCCTGGGCCGCCCGCACAGGCGCCACCCCGCGTCCGCCCGCTGGGACACCGGAGCCGTCCTCACCCAGCTCCCGACCGGATTCACGCTGCTGTTCGGCCGTGCCGAACTCACCCAGACCGCCTGACCGTTCCGGACCGCAACGGGCGAGGACGGCCGCGCTGGCCAAGGACACCGTCGGAACGCGAAAGGGCTCCGCCGATGACATCGCCGGAGCCGGGCCCCTCGTTGCCGGGCGGGGCAGGCCGCCGTTCTGCCGACGGCCGTATGAATCCGATCGGGAATCCTGCCGTCGGCTTCTTCCCCGCCGACGGGTCAGGCGTCCGCCGCGCCCCGCGAGTTGGCGGCTTTGCGGTGTTCCTCGTTGATGCGCCGGGCTTCTTCGAGCTGGTCTTCGAGGATGATAATGCGGCAGGCGGCCTCGATGGGGGTCCCGTGGTCGACGAGTTCCCGGGCGCGGGCCGCGATGCGCAGCTGGTAGCGGGAGTAGCGGCGGTGGCCGCCGGCGGAACGGAGCGGGGTGATCAGGCGGGCTTCGCCGAGAGCACGGAGGAAGCCCTGCGTGGTGCCGAGCAGCTCGGCGGCTCCGCCCATCGTGTAAGCGGGGTAGTCGTCGTCGTCGATACGGCCGAACGAGTCGTCTGCTGTCATTTGCACCTCTCTGTGGAACGCGTCGAGGGGCCTTGGTGCCGTACGGCACCAAGGCCCCGAAGGAACTGCTACACCATCTGCCGGCCCTGACGGGGCGCCGGCCCTCTGTTTCCGCAGACCTCACCGGCATGCTGCCGGGGCTGCTGGGATCGCGGTTGCTTGACCGGAGACCACCTCACTATCGATGTCCTGCGGTACCCGGGTTCAAGATGTCGGCCCGGGCGATCCTGATGGCGCTCGGCTCCTCCGTTCTTCCCTCTGGGATCAACTGCTTACAAGTGGGGTACTGCCCTTGCGGTCCTGCTCACGGCGGCCCCTGATCACTGCGAGCCACCCAGTACGGTCGCCAGTCGCGTCGCCGTCCCGCAACCGCTCTGGCTTCGCAACTCCACCACCGCACCGTCCTGCGAACTGCACTTGCATGTACTGCCGCCTGCCAGTTCGTGTCTGCCAGGCCCTGCTGTCTCTCTGGGCTACGAGAGAACCCTAACCACGTCCCCACCCCAATGTCTACTCTGACAAACAGAGATTTCCGCGTGTTCGACAGAGAGGCAATCGGTCTAGAACAAGCGGCAGGCAGAACCGGACCTTGTCGTTCAACCTCCGACCGAACCCGGCCGTTGTCGCCGGTCTCCGTGATGGGCAGGGCGGCGAACATGGCCGTGTCACCTGCAAAACGCGTGCATCAGGCTGCGGTCCGGTTGAGCGGAGGACGTCTCGGCCGGCTTCGCAGAGATTTGGCCCGTAGGAGCCTTGGGTGCGTGGGTGCGTGGCTCGCATACCGGTCGAATGAGTTCGATCTCCACGCACCACCGGTTCCGGGATCCCCGGAGCACGAAGTGCGACTTCCTCACGTCGGTTCTCGTGTGCTGCCCCGGCTACGGAAGGGTCGCGCACATCGGTACGACACCAGACGCGTCGGGGATTCGCAGCCAGAGCCTCTTCGCGCCAAGGCGGCTCGCCTGTCGGAACTGCGGGACGGCGAAGGACTGAAGCCGTGGCGGCGTGGCCCCTTGGCCATGGCCACAACCCTACTCAGCACCTGATCGGGACGCGGCAGCGGCGCAGTCGTCGCGCCACCTTCAACACCGTCGACAACCTCGCCCTGGGCGTCCCTGATCGGCTCGTACGAGCCACACCCTCCGAAAGCCGGGGCGGGGCCGACCGGACCGCGCTGCAGCTGGGGCACGCAAGCCTCCGAAACCAAAGCAGCGCCCGACCCGACCGAAGCCGACCCGGACGCTGCACAGCAGGTCAGAGGGGGTACCCCCGTCACCCGCACCGTAGACCCTGTGGGACTCGAACCCACAACCAATGGATTAAAAGTCCACTGCTCTGCCAATTGAGCTAAGGGTCCCCGCGATGTTGCCTCCCCGAGCATAGCGGGACGTGGCCGTGTCTCCGATCGGGTATCGGGGACACGGCCGTGCCGGATGCGGGGAAGGGTGCGGGGAAGGGCGCCGGGCTGGTCCGGAGTGTTACGGATCTACCGGTTCGGGCGCGCCGGAATGCGCCGCCTCCCGCGCCTTCGTGCGGGCATGGTCCGGGTTCAGGAACCAGTGTCGGGCCGAGGCGCTCCACCAGGCCGCCGCGAAGCCGAGCACGACCAGTACCGCCACCGGCGCGTAGTTGAAGGACTCCCAGGTGACCGGTGAGATCTGGGGCAGCATGAACAGGATCGTGATCATCACCACCCACACCACCGACACCACACCGATCGGCCGTGACCACCGGCCCAGATGCCACGGCCCGCGCTGGAAGTCGTCCCCCTTGCCCAGCCGCAGCAGCGTCGGGATGACGTACGCGATGTAGAGGCCGATCACCGCGATGGACGTGACCGCCGCGTACGCCGTCACATTGATCAGGTAGGGGAGGCCGAGGACCAGCGCTCCGGCCGCCGCCAGCCAGACCGCCGCGACGGGGGTCCGGGTGCGCGGGCTCACCGTGTGCCAGACGCTGGAGAACGGGAGCGCGCCGTCGCGTGAGAAGGCGTAGATCATGCGGCTGTTGGCCGTCACCGACGCCATTCCGCAGAAGAGCTGGGCGCCGATCACCACGACGAGGAGGAGTTTGCCCGTCGTCGCTCCGAGTGCGTCGAGGAGGATCTGGGCCGGGGGCGCCCCGGTCGCCGAGTTCCGCTCCGCCTCGTACGACTGGATCGCGTACGTGAAGCCCAGGAGGAGGACGAAGCCGGCTATCCATGACGTCCAGATGGAGCGGACGATGCCCTTCGGGCCTGCTGTCGACGCGTCGTGCGTCTCCTCCGTCATGTGGGCGGAGGCGTCGTAGCCGGTGAAGGTGTACTGCGCCATGAGCAGGCCCAGCAACACCACATAGACCCCGCTGCCCCAGCCCGTGTGGTTCACGAACTTCGTGAAGACGAAGGTCGTCGACTGGTGGTGGTCGGGGACGAAGGTCAGCGCGCCGACGATCACACCGACGCCGACCACGTGCCACCACACGCTCACGCTGTTGAGGATGGCGACGATGCGGACGCCGAACGTGTTCAGCAGGCCGTGCAGGATCAGGATCGCGGCGAACAGGAGGATCGTGCGGCCCGGGGTGACCTTGAAGTCGAACTGGAGGTTCAGGTACGCGCCCAGGAAGTACGCGGCCCCGAAGTCGATGCCGGCGGTCACCGCGACCTGGCCGAGCACGTTGAACCAGCCCGTGAACCAAGCCCAGGCCGCGGCGGTGCGCGGGGGTGCCAGGCGGTGGGCCCAGAAGTAGAGGCCCGCCGAGGTCGGGTAGGCCGAGCAGATCTCGGCCATCGACAGGCCGACGAACAGCGTCATCAGGCCTACGGCCACCCAGCCCCAGACGATCACGGCCGGGCCGCCCGTGGTCATGCCGAAGAAGTAGAGCGTCAGGCAGCCCGACAGGACCGAGATGATCGTGAAGGAGACCGCGTAGTTGGAGAACGCCGACATGCGGCGGGCGAGAACCTGTGTATAGCCGAGCTGGGCAAGGCGTTCCTCGTCGGAGAGACCGGGAGCGTCTCCCTTTGACAGCCCACTCGCTATGGCGTCATCTGTCATGCCCCCAGCGATTCCCTCGCCGGGGACGTGACATGCGCCACTTAAGGAATCGATAAGGACTCGATGTGGCCAAAAAACGCCCCAGGGGTCGGATCAGGAGACGCCCTTGTAGCCGCTCCACCCGCCCGAGACCTTCACCCGCGCCCCGAACGACCCCTTCCCGTCACCGCTGTTGCGGAACAGACTGCCCGCCGAGTCCCGCTCCACCAGGTCCGCCTTCCCGTCCCCGGTGATGTCCCCGACCCCGACGACCGTGTCGTACGAGCCGCCCCACGCGCTGAACAGCTTCACCCGCGCCCCGAACGTGCCGTGGCCGGTGCCGTAGTAGCGGTAGACGTTGTTCGACCTGTCCTGCGCCAGCAGGTCGCCGACGCCGTCGCCGTTGAGGTCACCGACCCCGACGACCTTCTTGTACGTCTTCCAGTTGGCGTACAGCTTCACCCGGGCGGACAGCTTGCCGGTGCTGGTGCCCTTGTAGAGATAGACGTCCCCGGTGGACGCGCTCCGCGCGATCAGGTCCGGGCGGCCGTCACCGCTGATGTCGCCGGGAGCGGTCAGCACGTCGTACTGGTTCCAGCCGCTCGTCCCGAGTGACGTGTACGCCGTCGAGGGCTTGAGCGCCGCGTCGCAGGCCGGCCTGTACGCGCGCAGGGCGCCGCTGCTCAGGCGGACCAGGACGTCGTTGCAGCGGTCCCCGCTCAGGTCGCCGAAGGGGACCGCCCTGATGCTCGTCGGCCAGCCGGTGCCGGTGACCTTTCCGGCGAACCCGCCCTTGCCCGTGCCCAGTTGGTACGTCAGCGCGCCGGACGGGCCGAGCGTCAGCAGATCACCCACGGCGTCGCCGCCGACCTGGTCGTGGCGCGCCGGGGAACCGCCGCGCACCGCGACCGTGCCGCTCGCCGTCACCGGGGTACCGACCCCGTCGGCCGGTGCGACGGACAGCGTCCAGTCGTACGACCCGTTCGTCAGGAGCGTCGCCCCGAGGGACGCGGACCAGCCGACCTTCAGCTCGCCGCGTGCCGCGCCGCCGTCCCGCGTGTCCACGACCTTGCCGGTGGCCCGGCTGCGCACGGTCAGCCGCCAGCTCGCGGACGGCTTCGACAGCAGCACGGTGGCCAGGGTGTCCTGGGTCGTGTCGATCTCGTGCGCCTGGACGGAGGGGGCCGCCTCGACCGGGGCCAGCAGCCGCAGCGGCTGCGCGGTGACGCCGGCCGGCACCAGGTGGACGCGCTCCTGGTCGTCGACGTAGGCCACGTTCCCGGTCGACTCGTCGACCGTCCAGCGGACCTCGCGCTGGGAGATGCCGGTGTCGGGCAGCGCGCCGATCACCCGGCTCACGGGGGTGCCGTCGGCGAATGTGGTGAGGACCAGCTGCCCGGCCTGTCTGTCGTGCGTGACGACGAAACCGTCACCCAACTCCGCCTCGCCGGACGGGACCTGGCTGGACTTTCGCGTCGTTCGGTCGTAGACGCCCGCCGTGCCGTCGGCGCAACTCCAGTACAGCCAACGGCCGTTGGCCCGCAGTTCGGTGGGTGCGCAGCCGGCGTCGGTGGTGAGGGTCTCGGTGGTCTTCCTGGTGGTGAGGTTGTAGGCCGTGAGGGTTCCGGGGGTGGTGCCCGGGGTCCACAGGGTGTCGCCGGAGAGGGCGGCGGCGCCGGGGGTGCGGGTGAGGGCCGGGTTGCCGTCGTTGCCGATCCGGTAGACGGTCTGCGCGGTCGCCGTGGTGTGGATCAGGTAGCGGCCGGAGACGTCCGTGATCCGGCCGCCGGCGGGGGCACTTCGCTCCCAAAAGGTGTACGGGGCGGGCCCGTTGACGCGGATGCGGTCGCTCGTCGTGGTGTCCTTCGTCAGCCACGCGGCGCGGCCGTCCGCCGTGCCGTACAGCTGGGAGCAGCCGATTTCCGTCAACGGGCAGGTGCCGAGGTTCAGTTGGGTGCCGTCGAACGACGAGCGGGCGCCGAACTCGGGCGTACCGGTCACGGCGACGGTCCGCAGGTAGTCGTCGCGGTATCCGTTCGGGCCACCGGTGTCGGCGACGAGGAGCCGCCCCTGCTCCAATGACAGCCCCTGGATCCTGGTCGGCGGCTTGGGCAGCGCCCTGACCTGGGTGACGACAGGGACGCCGGCGGGACCGGGCTGGATGCGCTGGATGCCCCAGTCGTCGCTCCTGGTGCGGCCGATCTTCACGGCGGTGCCGTCGGGGCCGGCCGCGATCCCGGACTGCGACGACGGCATGAGGGTCACCGAGGCGCCGCCGTCGATCGGCTGGGCCGTCACCGCACCGGTGCCGTTGACCAGCCAGTCCCCCACGAGCGCCAGATCCTGCGTCGCGTTCACGCCGTCGCTGACGCCCCTGAGCACCACCTCGGCCGGGGTCGCCGACAGGTCGGCGCGCGGCAGCACCAGCACCTTGGCCTTGTCGTAGGCGGCGACGACCACGCGGTCCGGGGACGCGTACACATGGGTGTACCCGAGCGGCAGTGGACCGCTCGTGCTCTGCACCTGCCCGGTCTCCCGGTCCACGGCGATCAGCACCTGCTGTCCGTCCAGCGAGGAGCGGAAGAACACGCTCGTGGCGTCCGCGCCGGCCGGCAGACCGACGATCAGGCCCGCCGGTCCGCCCGCGACGGTCACGTCCCGGGTGGTTCCGTCCGGGCCCGGGGTCAGCAGATGCATGATCCGGGTGCTGGTGCCGTCCTCGGCGGTGGAGTTCCGGAAGGCGAGGGTGAGGTTGTCGAAGGCGCTCAGGACGCCGAGGCCCGCCGGTACCTGGAGACCGCGGGTCGTACCGTCGGTCGGGTCCCAGAACTCGAACCGGCCGTCGGGGAACTGGTACGCGAGGACATCGGTACCGGTCGCCCGGATGCTCGCCCCGGCCCGCACCGGCACGGGCACCGACCCGCCGTCCGAGTAGCGCGTCCACAGCGTCGGCGAGACGCCCTCCACCCGGTGGAAGACGCCCTGCGCCCCGGCGCTGTCGTGGCCGCCCTGGGTCGAGGACGCGAGCAGCGCGGCCGAGGTGTAGGTGCCGCGCAGCGTGGCCGGTACGACCGTCTCCTGCGCGTCCCCCACCGCGAGCGCGGGCGCCGGCAGCAGCGGGCCGAGCCCGGCCGCGAGCACGGCCGAGACGGCGATGCCTGTGAAGACACGACGAGCCAAAGTTTCCCCCCGGAAACAGACCTGAACCCCATGGAAGTCGGCTGATCATACAGTCAACACACAGGCAAGAACGCGCAAAAATGGCCCCCACCCGATCCCGGGCGGGGGCCATCTCGCTACTGCACTACTGCACTACTGCACTACTGCACTACTGCACTACGTCACTCGACGTCAGCCGTTGCGCTTCCAGCGCGGCTTGTCGTCGCGGCGGCCGAAGGTGCCGGTGCCGGTACCCGTGCCGGTCGTGCCACGGTGGCCGGACGGACGGTCGTGGCCGCCGGCGCGGAAGCCCGGACGGTCGCCCTGGCGGTCACGGTTGAACGGGCGGTCGCTGCCCCGGTGGCCGGTCGCGGGACGGTCGTCGCGCCGGAAGCCGCCGCGGTCACCGCCCGAGGGACGGTCGTCCCGGCGGAAGCCACCGGACGGACGGTCGTCACGACGGTCGAAAGAACGGCCACCACGGTCGCCGCCCGAGGGACGGTCATCGCGGCGGAAGCCACCCGAGGGGCGGTCGTCACGACGGTCGAAGGAACGCCCGCCGCGGTCGCCGCCACGGTCACCGCCCGAAGGACGGTCATCGCGCCGGAACCCACCGGACGAACGGTCGTCACGACGCTCGAAAGAACGGCCACCACGGTCGTTGCCACCGCGGTCGTCGCGGCGGAAGCCACCGGACGAACGGTCGTCACGACGCTCGAAGGAACGACCACCACGGTCGCCGCCACGGTCGTTGCCGCCACGGTCGTCCCGGCGGAAGCCGCCCGACGGACGGTCGTCACGACGGTCACGGCGCTCGTAGTTGCCGCGGTCGTCACGCTGCTGGCGCGGACGGTCGTACGACGACTCCTCGCGCACCGGCGCCTCGGCGACCGGCTCGGCAGCCGCGGCCTCGACCACGGCCGCTGCGGCCTCGGCCACCGCGACCTCCGGGTCCTCGCCCCGCTCACGCGCGGCACGGGCGACCAACCGGTCGGACTCCTCGCGGAGTTCGGCGGCGCGGCGGGTGGCCCGCTCCAGCTCCTTGGTGAGCTGGACGACCTCGCGCTCGGCCTGCTGCGCGGCGTCGCCCGCGGACTGGGCCTGGACCTCGGTCATCGAACGGGCGCCGGTGATCTCGGCGACCTCGGGCTCGAAGGCCGTACCGGAGTTGATGATGTGACGCCCGGCGTCGACGCCCGCGTCCTCCATCAGCCGGAAGATCTGGCGCCGCTGGTGCGGCAGGGAGAGGGAGACGACGGTTCCGGTACGACCGGCACGGGCCGTACGGCCGGCGCGGTGCAGGTAGTCCTTGTGGTCGCCGGCCGGGTCCACGTTCAGGACCAGGTCGATGCCGTCGACGTGGATACCGCGGGCGGCCACGTCGGTCGCGACGAGCGCGTTGACGTAGCCCTCCTTGAAGTCCGCCAGCGTCCGCGTACGGGCGCCCTGCGTCATACCGCCGTGCAGCGCGTCGGCCTTCACACCGGCGTCGCGCAGCTGCTCGGCGATACGGTCGGCGCCCAGCTGGGTGCGGACGAAGATGATCGTGCGGCCCTT
>Ga0307509_10004445_pt1 | contig 20209 bp, 20 predicted proteins | sample 10_EM_MG_FD_202245 | JGI IMG/M metagenome (GOLD analysis project Ga0307509, IMG submission 202245) | Populus trichocarpa ectomycorrhiza microbial communities from riparian zone in the Pacific Northwest, United States - 10_EM | ecosystem: Host-associated > Plants > Roots > Unclassified | place... | reverse complement strand
GGACCGGTTCGTGGACGCCTTCACCGCTGTGATGGACGACGCGCACAGCGGTGGCGGGCTGATGTGGGACTTCAGCAAAACGCTCGTCAAGCAGGCGGTGGCCAACCGGTAGAGGGTGGCCAACCGGCAGGGGGCTGCTGGTAGGCGGCTTCTGCCGGGTGTCGTGGGCTTTTGCCTCTGTGGCAAGAAATTTGCCGCAGAGGCAAGCCTGCGGCTCAATGGAGGCATGAGCTCCTCCGAGACAGAGCCGGAACCGTCGGCCGAGCCGGCCGACGATCTGCCGGCCACCGTCGCACCACAGCTCCGTGCCCTGCGTCGCCGCGCCTCCCTCACTCTGGAGGCCGCCGCCCGCTCCGCCGGACTCTCGCCCGCCCATCTCTCCCGGCTGGAGACCGGGCTGCGCCAGCCCTCGCTGCCGATGCTGCTCGCGCTGGCCCGCGTCTACGGTACGACAGTCTCGGATCTGCTCGGCGAGACGGTCACCGACCGGGACGCGGTCGTACGCGCCGCCGACATGGAACCGACCCGGGCGGGCGGCTGGACCTACTGGCAGGCCGGGGCGCCCGGTCGCGGAATGCAGTCGCTGCGCGTGCGCATCCCGCACGGCTCCCAGGGCGACATCGTGCGCGTGCACCCCGGCGAGGAGTGGCTGTACGTCCTCAAGGGCCGACTACGGCTGCGCCTCGGGGACACCGCGCACCTCCTCGCGCCGGGCGACAGCGCGCACTTCGACTCGCTCACCCCGCACCGGCTCGCTGCCGCCGACGAGACCGGTGTCGAGGTCCTGTTCGTCCACACCCTGTTGCAGAGCCCCACGGCCACCCTGTGCCTGGGCCCGATCACCGGAGAGACGTCATGAGCGGCAACAACATCGAGGACAAGTTCCCGCGCGCCCTGTGGGTACGGCTCATCATCTACATCGCCGTCGGCCACCTCTTCGCGGCCTTCATCTACCTGCTGTTCTCCGTGGGCGCCAAGTAGCCCGCAGCAGCGGCCGGTTGAGTCGGTCCGCTTCAGTCGAGCAGGCGCTCGCGCAGCCGCTCCCGGGTCTCCGGGGTGATCCCCAACCCCTGCTCCAGATAGGCGTCCACGCCGCCCCAGGTCTCCTCGACGGTCTCGAAGGCCGCCGTCAGGTACTCGGCGCGGGCGTCGAAGAGGGGGCTGAGGAGCTCCATCACCTCCGGGGAGTAGGCCGAGGCGGAGGAACCGCTGCGGCGCACCTTGTAGCGGCGGTGCTTCGCGTTCGACTCCAGGTAGTCGGCCACGATCGCCTCGCGCTCCACGCCCACGGCGAGCAGCGTCACGGCTATCGACAGGCCCGCGCGGTCCTTGCCCGCCGCGCAGTGCATCAGCGCGGGAACGCTGTCCTCCGCGAGTGAGCGCAGCACCTGGGAGTGCTCGGCGGTGCGCTCCGTGACGATCGTGCGGTACGAGGTGATCATGCGGTGGGCGCCCTTGCCGTCGCCGAGGATCCCGCGCAGCTGGTCTATCTCGCCGTCGCGGACCATCTTCCAGAACTCGGAGCCGTCCGCCGGGTCGGACAGCGGCAGATTCACATTGCGCACGCCGGGCAGCTCGACGTCGGGGCCCTCCAGCTTCTGGTCCGACGCGTTGCGGAAGTCGAAGATCGTGTGCAGCCCGAGGGCGGCGAGGAACGCCGCGTCCTCGTCGGTCGCGTGCGCCAGATGGCCGCTGCGGAACAGCACCCCGTGCCGCACCCGCCGTCCGTCCACCGTCGGAAGTCCGCCCACATCCCGGAAATTGCGCACTCCGGACAACTCCGGCTCGGTCGACGGAATCTGCTGCGTCACGAGGACTCCTCCCACTCGGCCCGACGACGCGGCTCACCGGCGGGCACGCTTTTGACGATACGACATCGATTCCAGCGGCCGTGAGTTGTCCACAGGCGTTGCCTCGCAGGCCCCGGCCATTGATGATGTTGCTGCTTGAGTGGACTTGTTCGAATCTGTGAGGGACCTGATGCTGGAGATCGCCGAGAACGGCCGTACGTGGGTGCTGTCGGGCCCCACAAGCAGCTACGCCGTCCATCTCACCGAGCACGACGAGCTGCTCCACCTGCACTGGGGCCCGGTGATCGCGCTCGCCGACGCCGAGGAACTCGCCGCCCGCCCGCTGCCCGTGGGCTCCTCCTTCGAGTCCCCGCTCGACGGACGCGAGGAGTACCCCGTCGAGGGCGGCCCCCGCTTCGCACGCCCAGCCCTGTCCGTGCGCACCCCCGAGCGTCGCGGCACGGAGTGGACCTTCGAGCGGTACGACACCGAGGGCGACGAACTGCGGCTCCGCTTCCGGGACACCGGCCTCGCGATCACGCTGCACTACCGGACGCGCGGTGACGTCGTAGAGCGCTGGACGACCCTGGACAACGACGGGGACGAGGCACTGGAGCTGCTGCGCGCCGACTCCGCCGTGTGGACGTTGCCCGAGCGGGAGGGGTGGCGGCTGTCGCAGTTGCACGGGCGGTGGGCCGCCGAGTCGCGGCTGGTGCGTTCCGACCTCACCTACGGTGAGAAGGTCATCGGCAGTCGGCGCGGACACACCGGGCACCAGCATCTGCCCTGGGTCGCGCTCGACCTCGACGCCACCGAGGAGCGCGGCGAGGTCTACGGCTGCGCCCTCGGCTGGTCGGGGTCCTGGCGGATCGCCGTGGCCCAACTCCCGGACGCGCGCGTACAGATCGGCGGCGGCGCCGGGTACGACGACTCCGGGCTGCTGCTCCTGGCGGCGGGGGAGTCCTTCACGACCCCCGTCTTCGCCGGACTGTGGAGCGACGCCGGCTTCGGGGGCGCCAGCCGCACCTGGCACGACTACCAGCGGACGTACGTCATCCCGGACGCGGACCAGGACCGGCCGGTGCTCTACAACTCCTGGGAGGCCACGCAGTTCGACATCTCCGAGGAGCAGCAGGGCGTGCTCGCGCGGCGCGCGGCGGCGGCCGGGGTCGAGCTGTTCGTGGTCGACGACGGCTGGTTCGGGAAGCGCACCAGCGATCGCGCAGGACTGGGCGACTGGACCCCGAACCCGGACCGCTTCCCCGGCGGCCTCAAGCCGCTCGCCGACTACGTGCACGCGCTCGGCATGCAGTTCGGGATCTGGGTCGAGCCCGAAATGGTCAATCCGGACAGCGATCTGTACCGCGAGCATCCCGACTGGGTGCAGTTCCAACCCGGACGAAAGCGGACGGAGTTCCGCAATCAGCTCGTGCTGAACCTGGCTCGCGAGGACGTCCAGGAGTACCTCTGGGAGCGGCTCGACACGCTCCTCACGAGCGCCCCCATCGACTACGTGAAGTGGGACTTCAACCGCTGCTTCACGGATGCCGGGTGGCCCGGTGACGCCTATCCGCAGCGCCTCTGGGTCGACCATGTGCGCGCCCTGTACGCCCTGTTCGACCGATTGCGGGCGGCCCACCCGGGCGTGGCCTTCGAGTCCTGCTCGGGCGGCGGCGGCCGGATCGACCTCGGCATCATGAGCCGTACGGACCAGGTGTGGACCTCGGACAACACCGATCCACTCGACCGGCTCGCCATCCAGCACGGGTTCAGCCAGATCCACCCCGCGCGCGTGATGGCCGCCTGGGTCACCGACAGCCCCAACACCCAGCTCAATGACCGGGTCAGCAGCCTGCGTTTCCGGTTCGTGAGCGCCATGGCCGGAGTGCTCGGGGTGGGTGGCGACCTCTCGGAGTGGACCGAGGAGGAGCTCGCCGAGGCCCGCCGATGGGTGGACCTCTACAAGGAGATCCGGCCGCTCGTGCAGCACGGCGACCTCCACCGGCTGCGCCCGCCGAGCGGCGGACTCAGCGCCGTGCAGTACGTGCGCGGCGACGAGACCGTCGTCCTCGCCCTGCTCCAGGCGCAGCACTACGGCGAGCCGCTGCCGGCGCTCCGGCTGCGAGGGCTCGACCCGGCAGCATCGTACGAATGCCTCGAAACGGGTGAAGTCCACCGAGGTGCGGTCCTGTTGCACCACGGGCTGCGTACCGGGCTGCGCGGTGACCTTGATGCGACGGTTCTCCGGCTGCGTCGTATCTGAGCCTTCTGTCCTAATTGCAGCCTTAGTTCCAACTCGCTCTGGAATAAGGGGACCTGGGGGGCGCGTACGTGATCAGTGTCATATTCGTGACCGTACGTCGCTCGTCATGTTCACGTAATTGACCTGCTTTTCCAGGGGGATTGAGGGGTGGGGTGCCAGGGGCATTCACGGAGGGTCACTGTGAATTCCCACAGGGGATCACAAGGAACGCAAATCCGTGGAACCTCCTGCTTGTCCCTTTGCGTCTTCCTCGCTTACGTTCGCCACCAATCCGGACGGACGCCCAATCCTGCCGCCGACCGGACTCCGTACCCATCCACCCGTACGCGGCAGGAGCGGGGGACCCACAGGTAAGACGCCTGTTCCGGTCTCCGGAACGGGCTTGGGGTAAAGCCGCGACCAGTGCGCGGCCGGGCATCTCCAGCTCGCACCCGACAGCTCACCTCGCAGGCGCCGGAGAGGAATTCGTCATGCCCGCGAAGGGTAAGCACCGCCGCCCGAAGGCCCAGCGCCTCACCCGCTCGATAGCCGTAGCCGGAACCGGCGGTGCCGCGCTCGCTCTTCCGCTCGTGGGGGCCGCAGGCGCTCATGCCGCTCCTTCGACTTCCGCTCCGGAAAAGGCCGTTCAGTCCGTTCCGGCGGTTGAGAAGGCGGCGACGGAGAAGGTGACGACCGCGAAAACCACGGGCGTCAAGACGTATTCGGTGAAGGCGGGCGACTGGCTCGCGAAGATCGCCGAGGACCAGGACGTCACCGGCGGTTGGAAGAAGATCTACCAGGACAACCGCGAGGCCATCGGCGGGGATCCGTCGCTGATCCACCCGGGCCTGAAGCTCTCCCTCGGTAAGAAGGCCTCGACGAGCGGGACGGACAGCGATAACTCGGCCAAGTCGTCCGGCACTTCTTCTTCGTCCTCGTCCTCGTCGTCGTCCTCTGCTTCCTCTTCCTCGTCGAAGAGCAGTTCGGCCACGGCCAGTACCTCCAGCGGCTACACCCTCCCCGTGACCGGCGGCACCATCGGCACCGGCTACCGAGTCGCGGGCAGCATGTGGTCCAGCGGCTATCACACGGGCGTCGACTTCGTCGTCCCGACCGGTACCACCGTCAAGGCGGTCGCCGCGGGCACGGTCGTCTCGGCGGCCTATGACGGCGCCTACGGCAACGAGGTCGTGATCCGGCACGCGGACGGCGAGTACTCGCAGTACGCCCACATGTCGCAGCTGTCGGTCTCGGCCGGCCAGACGGTGACCGAGGGCCAGCAGATCGGCCTCTCCGGCGCGACCGGCAACGTGACCGGCCCGCACCTGCACTTCGAGATCCGGACCACGCCGTACTACGGCTCGGACGTGGACCCGGTCGCCTACCTCCGCTCGCACGGCGTCACCGTCGGCTGACACCGGAGCCCGGCGCCGGGCAGTTCCGGGGGCAACGCCCCTGATCAGAGGGTTATTCCGACTTTGGACAACCCTTTACGAGTGGCTTATATCACCGCCCGTCAACCCCTAAATACGATCGCGTAGGTCACAGCTCAGGGTGAATTATGGTTGCCGTGGCTAACGATTCGAAGAGTGACAACAGATCAGTGATCGGGTCGTACGTGGCGGTGGGGGACAGCTTCACCGAGGGCGTCGGCGATCCAGGGCCCGACGGGGCGATGGTCGGCTGGGCCGACCGGTTCGCGGTACTGCTCGCGGACCGGCGGCCCGAGGGCGACTTCGAGTACGTCAATCTCGCGGTGCGCGGGAAGCTGCTCGACCAGATCGTGGCCGACCAGCTCACCCGGGCCAAGGAGATCGGGCCCGACCTGGTCACCTTGGCCGCGGGCGGCAACGACATCATCCGTCCGGGCACCGACCCCGATGAGGTCGCCGAGCGCTTCGAACGCGCGGTCGCCGACCTCACCGCCGCCGTCGGCACCGTCATGGTGACGACCGGCTTCGACACCCGCGGTGTGCCCGTGCTCAAGCATCTGCGCGGCAAGATCGCCACCTACAACGGACATGTGCGGGCCATCGCCGACCGCTACGGCTGCCCGGTGCTCGACCTGTGGTCCCTCAAGACGGTCCAGGACCGGCGGGCCTGGGACGGCGACCGGCTCCACCTCTCTCCCGAGGGGCACACGCGCGTGGCGCTCCGCGCCGGCCAGGTCCTCGGCGTCGAGGTCCCGGCCGACCCGGACCAGCCCTGGCCCCCGCTGCCGCCGCGCGGCACACTCGACGTCCGGCGCGACGATGTGCACTGGGCGCGCGAGTACCTGGTGCCGTGGATCGGGCGCCGACTGCGGGGCGAGTCCTCGGGCGACCACGTGGAGGCGAAGGGCGCGCTGTCTCCGGACGACATCAAGATGCGGATCGAGCGGGTGGCCTGACGGGGCGACGCGGTAACGGGTGACAGGTGCCGAAGCGCTGGGTGAGGGGGTGACCCCTCGGAGAGGCGGCTTTTTCGGGAGGCGTCTCCTCGAAGAGGCGGCTTCTGAGGGGACGACTCAGGGAGCGGTCAACGCCGCCCGCTCCAGGCCCAGTTCCCGTGCGAGCGCCTCGTCGACCCACTCCAGGGCCCGCGCTCGCGACACCGCGCCTCCGTAGGCGGTCATCTGTACGGCGAGCCCGTCGAGGAGGGCTGTCAGGCGCAGGGCGGTGGTGGCCGGGTCCGGGCAGTGGAACTCGCCCGCGGTCACTCCCTCGGCGATGACCTCGGAGAGGGCCTGCTTCCACTGGCGGTCGAGATCGCGGGTGACGTCCAGGAGGGCGGGTTCGCGCAGGGCCGCCGCCCAGCCCTCGATCCACAGCCGCCAGCCCTTGGCCTGCCCGGTCGGCGCGTACCAGCGCAGCGCGGCCCGCAGCCGGCGCAGCGCGGTCGTACGGCGGCCGAGCAGCTTGCGCAGATGCGCGAGGTCGTCCTCGGCGGCGAACGTGAACGCGGCGGCGACGAGCTTCTCCTTGGTCGAGAAGTGATAGAGCACCAGCGCGTTGCTCACCCCGAGTGCCGAGGCCACGTCGGCGATCCTGACCGCCGCGACGCCTCGCGCCTCGATCTGCTCGACGGCGGCCCGCAGCAACTCCGCCCGCCGCTCCGCCACGCCCAATCGCACTCTCGCCACGCGGTCACCCTAAGCCGTTGCCCATAGGGGCGTTGTCCCGTAGGTCACCGGTACCAGCCGAACCGTTCCGCGATGACCGGTAGCCGGTCCGCGACGATGGCGTGCGCGGCGGCGCGCGGTGTGGTGCCGTCGGCCTCCGCGCGGGCCAGCATCCGGTCGATCAGGGCACGCATCGAACGCCGGGTGTGGGCGAACGCCTCGTCCGCGTCCGCGCCGATGTCGCCGAACAGGGTCCACCACCACCATGCGTTCGTCCCGGAGTTCACGACCACGTCCGGCAGCACGGTCACCCCGCGCGCGGAGAGCAGTTCCTCCGCCTCGGGCAGTACGGGCATGTTGGCCGCCTCGACGATCCAACGGGCCGTGATCCCCTGCTGGTTCGTGGTGTCGATCGCATACGACACCGCCGCCGGAACCAGCACCTCCGCCGCTACGGACAGCCAGTCCTCGCCAGGGAGTTCGCGATCGCCGGCGCGCAGCGCGGTGCGGTCCACGGTGCCGTACCCGTCCCGGGCCGCGAGCAGCGCGTCCACGTCGAGGCCGCCCGGGTTCACGATCGTGCCCTTGACGTCGGCGACGGCGACGATCGTCAGCCCCGCGCGCGTGAGGAACCGTGCCGTGGCCCCGCCCATGGTTCCCAGCCCCTGCACGGCGACCCGCGTCCCCGCGTACGGCACGCCCGCCCGGTCCAGCGCCGCGAGCACCGACTCGGCGACCCCGCAGCCGCCGACCAGCTCATCGAGACCGATGCCGTCCACCTCGACCGCGAAGGCGTCCGCGAGCCGCCGCCGCGCCTCCGTCTCGTCGTCGAGCAAGGGATACACGGCCTGGATCGTCGACACGAGCCCCGCTTCCATGGCGGCCCTGTCGACCAGGTCCTGGCTGAGCCCGAGATCCTCACCCGTCGTCCAGAAGCTCTCGATGTACGGCCGCATGGCGCGCAGGTAGCGCACGAGGAGGCCGTACGACACCGGGTCGCGGGGATCGCAGTCGATGCCGCCCTTGGCGCCGCCGAGGGGGACGTAGCGGCCCTCCGGGTCGTAGTGCAGGGCTTCTTTCATGGTCATGCCCCGGGCCAGCCCCGCCACCTCGTCGAGCGTGCAGCCCGGCCGCATCCGCAGTCCGCCGCTGGACACCCCGCGCACCAGCCGGTCGACGACCAGGAAGCCCTGGCGGCCGGTGACGTGGTCGGTCCAGGTGAGCGACATCAAGGGGGCGGTCATGGAGACTCCTCGCGGCGGCGGCCGGAAGGCCGGGTACTGAACGGCGAGTCAGTATCGGAAGCGGTGTCGCGTCCTGTCAACGGAAGATCGAGTCCCACCCGGTGGTGTGGCCCTCCACCCCGTGGTGTCAACCTCCGGGGCGGAACTTTGGTCTTTCCTTGGAATGCGGGCTCCGGGATGCCGATCCACCGGCGTTGTCAGAGGGGTCGACCATAATGGAAAGCCTGACCGACTCCACCTGGAGGAATCGTGACCGGAATCCGTACCCTGAGCTCCGGGCTCCGCGAGCTGCGGCCCGCGGCCTTCGGCGCGGACCCGAGCGGCGAGCGCCTGGCGCGCATCCGCAGATCACCCCACTTCAAGGACGGGGTCTTCCAGAACCCCGGGGGCAAGACGAACGCCGGCCCGTCCAGCGGCTCGATGCGCGGGATGGGCAAGTCCTACCTCGACAAGGAGCAGCGCGCCCTCCGCGCCCCCGACGGTGTGCTGCCGGTGCACGCCACCACCCTCGCCGACCTGGCCAGGCCCGCTGCCACCGGGCTGCGGCTGACCTGGATGGGGCACTCCAGCGTGCTGGCGGAGATCGACGGCCACCGGGTCCTCTTCGACCCGGTCTGGGGCGAGCGCTGCTCCCCGTTCCCGTTCGCCGGACCCAAGCGGCTGCACCCGGTGCCCCTGCCGATCGCCGCGCTCGGCCCGGTCGACGTCGTGGTCATCTCGCACGACCACTACGACCACCTGGACATGCCCACGATCAAGGCGCTTGCCGACACGGACACCCTGTTCGCCGTGCCGCTGGGCGTCGGCGCCCACCTGGAGCACTGGGGCGTGTCCGCCGACCGGCTGCGCGAGCTGGACTGGCACGAGGAGACCAAGGTCGGCGGCCTCACCCTGACCGCCACCCCGGCCCGCCACTTCTGCGGCCGCGGCCTGCGCAACACCCAGCACACCCTCTGGGCCTCCTGGGTGGTCGCCGGTGCCGAACACCGGATCTACCACAGCGGCGACACCGGCTACTTCGAGGGCTTCAAGGACATCGGTGCCGCGCACGGCCCGTTCGACGCCACGATGATCCAGATCGGTGCGTACAGCGAGTTCTGGCCCGACATCCACATGACACCCGAGGAGGGCATGCGCGCCCACCTCGACCTCCAGGGCGGGCAGCCGCACGGGGTCCTGCTGCCCATCCACTGGGGCACCTTCAATCTGGCGCTGCACCCGTGGGCCGAGCCCGGCGAGTGGACCGCGGACGAGGGCGAAGCGGTCGGCCAGGCCGTGGCCACACCGAGGCCGGGCGAGCCGTTCGAACCGGGCGGCGACCTGACGACGGCCCCTTGGTGGCGGCCCTTCGGGGGAACGTTCGCCCACCACTGGCGGACCCCGAAGCCGGTGGCGACGGAACCGGAGCCGACGCCCGCTCCCGCGGAGCTGGACCTCGCGAGCGAGCGCTGACCGAGCGGGTCCCCCAGGGTGCGGAGAGCCTGCCCGGCCGACTCCGCTCCGTCGATGACCGCGGTGGCTTCGACCTCGACCTCGACGAGATGGTCGGGTACGTCCAGGGTCGCCACGCCGATCAGTGTGCCCAGCGCGATCGGCGTGGTGCCGACGTTGAGGTAGCTCCGCTCGACCTGGGCGGCGAGGTCGCCCGCGCCGACCGTGCCCCCCGGCGACCTGCCCGGCGACAAGTGGGCGTTCCTGGCTGGAGCGCAACTGTCTGGTCGAGCGCGATGTGCACCCCCACCGTGCCGCCGCTTCGACGCCTGACGCACGCGTACGTCCCCGCCGCGAACACGCTCTGTGATGCTCCGGGGTGTGATCGAGCGCGGTCGAGACCCCGGGATACGCCTCTGCGGCTCGTCCTTGAGTGTGGGGCGGGTGAGTATCAGGGGGCGGGGCAGCATCGAACTCCTCGGTCCCCGACGCCCGTTCGTGACCGGTTCTGATCAGGGGTGATCGATTCTTTGTCCTTCTTCGGTCTGCGGTCGAGGGGGTTATCGGTCTGTCGTACGAGGCCTCATACCAGAGCGGGACGCTCACCGGGGGACTTTGTCAACTGCCCACCGCACCTGATGCGTTGACGACTACTGTGAGTGTCCGTCGGGCGACGCGGGGCCGGATTTTTCGGTTCTCTCGACCGGCACCGCGATGGCGTATGCCCGAATCGCGCACCCCGCGCGAACCAACCGGCCCGACGCACCAGTACGAGGACGCCGATGTCTCAACTCCGTGCACCGGCCGCCCGCGCAGACCGCCGTGAGGGCGGCCGGCACGGGCGACCGGCCGCCCGCCCCGTGCCCGCACTGCCCGATACGCACATACGCCCCCAACTCCTGCGCCTCGCCGTGCTGCCGCCCATCGCGGTCGCGCTGAGCGCCAGCGCGGCCGTCCTGTTCACCGTCCGCTCCACCGGAGCGCGGACCAGCCTCACCCTCTGGGGTGTCCTCGCCGGAGCCACGTCGGTGACGTTCGCGGGCATCCTGATCGCCGCGGTGGCCGCGGGCCGCGCCGCCGGTTCCGTCAGCGACCGCATCGACGCCCTGCGCCGCAGCAGCGCGCGCGGCGAGGCCGATCTGCGCGACCTGGTCGAGGCGCTGCGCCGCGGCGAGGGCCCGCCCCAGCGCAAGCCGCGCGGCAAACCCCCCGGGAACGCCGACGACTTCGACCTGCTCGCCGCCGACCTGGCACACGCGCACGACGGCGCCGTCACCGCCGTCGTCGCGGCCTCCCAACTCTCCAGCCAGGCGGGCAGCGAACAGAAGGTCGAGGTCTTCGTCAACCTCGCCCGGCGCCTGCAGTCCCTAGTGCACCGGGAGATCTCCATCCTCGACGAGCTGGAGAACGAGATCGAGGACCCCGACCTGCTCAAGGGCCTCTTCCACGTCGACCACCTCGCCACCCGCATCCGCCGCCACGCCGAGAACCTCGCCGTCCTCGGCGGTGCCGTCTCCCGCAGACAGTGGAGCAACCCGGTCTCCATGACCGAGGTACTGCGCTCCGCCATCGCCGAGGTCGAGCAGTACTCCCGCGTCAAACTCGTCCCGCCGATCGACGGCACCCTGCGCGGCCACGCCGTCGCCGACGTGATCCACCTGCTGGCCGAACTCGTCGAGAACGCCACGGTGTTCTCCGCCCCGCACACCCAAGTACTGCTCCGCGTCAACCTTGTGACCTCGGGCCTCGCCGTCGAGGTCGAGGACCGCGGCCTCGGCATGCCCGTCGGCGAACAGAGCCGCATGAACGCCCTGTTGACCGATCCTGACCAGGTCAACGTCGCCAGCCTGCTGGCCGACGGCCGCATCGGCCTGTTCGTGGTCTCCCAACTCGCCCGCCGCCACGGCATCCACGTCCGCCTGCAGACCAACATCTACGGCGGGGTGCAGGCCGTAGTCGTCGTGCCGCAGGCCTTGTTGGGTACGGCGCCGGGCGCCCACGGGGCCGTAGGGCAGCCGCAGGACACCTTGGGCGGGGGGCAGCCGCTCGCGCCGCCGCAGCAGGCTCCGCGGATCGGGGCGCAGGGTGGGACCGAGGGCGGTCAACCGGCCGCCGGTCAGGGGGTGTTGGCGTCGCCCGGCACGGCGGGGCGGCACCAGCGCGGGTCGGGGGCACCGGGGCGGCATCAACGACGGGACTCCGCACCGGGGCCGAACGGCAGCGGACCGCCGTTGCCCGTGCGCGGCGCCCACGCGGAACGGGCCAACCCTTCGGAAGCGGTGCCCGGCATCCGTCCCGACGACCGGGGAACCGTGGCGGAGAACGTGACCGCCCCGCCCCTCCCACGCGGCGGAGCGGTACGCGGCACCATGGGCAAGCCGCCCCAACTGCCCCGGCGCCGCGCCCAGGAACACATCGCACCCCAACTCCGCGACGGACCGACGCCGCGCCAGGACTCCGAGGATCCCGCAGGCCATGACCCGGGCCTGATGGCCGCGTTCCAACGGGGGATCGGCCTCGCCGAGGCGCGGCAGCACATGGAGGCGGCGGAGCTGGTGGAGGGGACCGAAGCGGCGTCACCACACATGGAGGCACCCCAGATCATTGAGCCGCCGCATATGGAGGCTTCGCACAGGGAGTTGGCGCACCCGGAGTCGGTGCATCCGGAGTTCGTGCCCACGGGTGAGGTCTACACCGGCGAGGTCCACACGGGCGGTCTCTACATGAACGCGCTCCACGCGGAACGGTCCGCCCCAGAAACCTCCGCCCCGGAAACCTCCGTCCCGGAACCTTTCGCCGTAGAGCAACCGCACATGTCGCCAACCCACATGGGCTCCGGCTACATGGACACCGCGCTCCACCGCTACACCACTCAGCCCACGACGCCGGACGCGGGGGCGGACGTGGCGGCGGACGTAGGCGCACGCACGGACACGGGCCCACGCACCTCCACCGCCCCCGGCACCCACATCGGCCCGGACCGTTTCACCCGCGCCCCCCACATGGACGCAGCCCCCATAGCCGAAGCGCACGCGCGTGTGCTCGGACACGACCACGACCTCACTGCCCGGCACGACGGGAGCGCATCAGCCGGATGACCACGCACGCCCCCACCCCCACAGTCACCCCCACCCGCGCTCCCGCAGACCTTCGTACCCCAAGGAGTCGATCCACCATGGCGAGCGATGCGCCGACCGGCCATGTATCCGATCTCGACTGGCTGATGAGCGGCCTCGTGCAGCGCGTGCCGCACACCACCAGCGCGGTCCTGCTCTCCTGCGACGGGCTTGTGAAGTCGGTTCACGGGCTCGACCCCGACAGCGCCGACCACATGGCCGCCCTGGCCTCCGGGCTGTACTCCCTCGGCCGGAGTGCGGGCGTCCGCTTCGGTGACGGTGGAGACGTCCGACAGGTGGTCGTCGAGCTCGACTCGACGCTGCTCTTCGTCACCACGGCCGGCTCCGGCACCTGTCTCGCCGTGCTCGCGGGCCGGGAGGCCGACGCCGCTGTGCTCGGCTACGAGATGGCGATGCTGGTCAAGAGCGTTCGCCCCTACCTCGTGACCGCGCCCCGGCAGCACGCCGTCGAATCACCTGCGATGAGGCCTTGAGCGTGGCGACGGCCGGCGACGGGCCTTGGTTGGACGACGCGGCCGGACGTCTTGTGCGCCCCTTCACGGTCAGCAACGGCCGTACCCGGCCCTCCGTCGCGCTCGACCTCCTGTCGCAGGTGATGGCCACCGGCGCCACCCCCCTCGGCTACCTCGGCCCGGAGCACGCGCAGGCGCTCGACCTGTGCCGCGCGCCCGTGTCGGTCGCCGAGGTCGCCGCGCACCTGAAGTTGCCGGCGGTGGTCACCAAGGTGCTGCTGTCGGACCTCGTCGACTGCGGAGCGCTGACCACCAAGCCACCCGAGTTCCACCACAACCCCACTGACCGGTCTCTTCTGGAGGCAGTGCTCGATGGACTACGACGACAGCTCTGACTACGAGAGCGGCCACGATCCCTTCCCCACCGCACTGAAGATCCTGGTGGCGGGCGGTTTCGGTGTCGGCAAGACGACCTTCGTCGGCGCGGTGAGCGAGATCGCGCCGCTCAGCACGGAGGAGCTGCTCACCACGGTCAGTGCCGCGACCGACGATCTCGAAGGCATCGAGAACAAGGTCGAGACGACCGTGGCGATGGACTTCGGCCGGATCACCCTCGACCCGGAACACGTGCTCTATCTGTTCGGTACGCCCGGACAGGAGCGGTTCTGGTTCATGTGGGACGAGCTGTCCGAGGGCGCGCTCGGCGCGGTCATCCTCGCCGACACCCGACGACTGGAGGAGTGCTTCGCGGCCGTCGACTTCTTCGAACAGCGCGGCCTCGGCTTCATCGTCGCGATCAACGAGTTCGACGGCTCCTACCGCTACGACCCCGAGGAGGTGCGTGCCGCCATCGATCTCGACCCCGGGATCCCGGTCGTCCGCTGCGACGCGCGGATCTCCAGTTCCGGCGTCCAGACCCTGCTGACCCTCGTCCGCCATCTCATCGCCCACGCCCCGGCACACGTGCCGAGCCATGGTGCCCACATGTGATTCCCGCACACCGCCACGGAGTTCCTCTATGTCATACGTCCACAGGGACGGAGTAAGCCCATGAGCTACGACCCGCCGCGTCCGGCCGGTCGTCTGCTGCTCACGCCCGAGGACAAGGAGGCCCCTCAACGGGTGCGACGGCTGCGCGGGCTGGGCCTGGGGGAGCACCCGGACCCGGCGCTCGACGCCTTCGCCGACCATCTCGCCGACCTGACCGGGGCGCCGTACGCCATGGTCAACTTCATCGACGAGAACCGGCAGTTCTTCGCCGGTCTGCACACTCCGGGCGGGGTAGGACTGCCCAGACCCGTCACGGGAGGGGAGCACGCCAAGCCCGAGGTGGGCCGGCAGTTGGCGCGTGATTATGGGTTCTGCCCCCATGTGGTGGTCAGACGTAAGGCGCTGGTGTTGGAGGACGTCTGCGACTATCCGCGGTTCGCGGGCAATCCGGTCGTCGACGAGTTCGGGATCCGTTCCTATCTGGGGGCGCCGCTCATCGACTCCACGGGGATGGTGCTGGGCACGGTGTGTGTCGTCGACACGGAGCCGCGGCCCTGGGGAAAGCAGGGTCTTGGGACGATCAAGTCGACGGCGGCGGAGCTGGTGTCCCGCCTGGAGTTGCTCGGCGGTGGAGAGGCGGGCAGTCGGTAGCCGACCGGTCGTATAGTTGTCGTATGGGTAGGACCAGTGATGCCGGAGAGAAGATCCTCGCCGCCGGGCGCTCGCTCTTCGAGGCGCGCGGTTACTCGGCGCTGGGGGTGGCCGAGATCTGCAAGGCGGCCGGAGTGCCGAAGGGCAGCTTCTACTACTTCTACGCGTCGAAGGAGGCCCTCGCGCTGGCCGTCGTCGACGAACACTGGGCGGACCAGCGGCGGGAGTGGACGCGCATCCTCAGCGGGGAGACCGGTGGTGCCCAACCGCTGGACCGGCTGCGGAAGTTGTTCGAGGAGACGGAGGCCGGACAGCACGCCGTGCAGCAGGGCTGCGGCACCGTACTGGGCTGTCTGTTCGGCAACCTCAGCCTGGAGATGAGCAATCAGACCGAGGCCGTTCGCGCGCGGCTGCAGGAGATCTTCGACGCCCAGGTCGAGATGGTCGCCGCGGTCATCGGCGAGGCGCGCGAGCGCGGGGACGTCACCGTCGACGACGCCCGGGAGGCGGCGCGTTCCGTCGTCGCGCAGTTGGAGGGCCAGGTGATGTTCGCGAAGCTCTACAACAACACCGGGCGTCTGAGCCCTCTTTGGGGCAACTGCCTCGCGCTGCTCGGGGCCCGCGCGGCCTGATCAGCGTTCGGCGGCCTGTACCTCCTGGGCCGGCACGGAGGGTCGTAGCGTCACTGTCCGGGATGGGAAGCCGGCCCGCAGGACGGCGGCTGCCGCGGCCGCGGTGAGGACCACCGCGGCAGCCAGGAGCAGGGCCGGGCGGTAGCCGTGGTGCAGCAGCGGGGCTACGGAGAGGGGGCCGAGGATCTGGCCGACGGAGTAGCCGGCGGTCAACAGGGCCACCGAGCGCGGGAATTGCAGTTCCGCGCCGGCCGCCAGGGCGAGCGTGCTCACGCCGATGAAGGTCGCGCCGAACAGCACGGCGCCGAACAGAGCCGCCGCCACCCCGCCGACCAGCGCGGGCAGTGCGATGCCGACCGCCTGGATCACCAGCGCCACGCACAGCAGCCCGGGCCACGACCAACGGCGCCCGAGCCGCGCCCACAGCGCGGCGGACGGTACGGCGGCCAGCCCGACGAGCACCCACGCGCCGCTCCCGATCCAGCCGGGCGAGCTCTGTCCGATCGCGGCGACCAGGAAGGTCCCGGCGACGATGTAGCCGACGCCCTCCAGGGTGTAGCTGACGAACAGGGCGCCGAACCAGGGGTCAACCGCCCTTTCGGGAGCGTCGGTCGAGGGCATGACCGGCACTTCGGGTCGTAGCTTCCATGCGGCGGTCGCGAGCGCCGTGGCGAGCACGGCCGAGGACCACCACGCGACCTGCCAGTCCACGACGGAGCGCAGCGCGAGGACCAGCAGGCCGGAGAGCGCGATGCCGGCGCCCACGCCGCCGAAGGCCCAGCCGGGGAGGTGCGGCGGGTGGTTCCGCAGGTGGCCGAGGGCCGAGCTGACCGCGACCACGAAGATCAGCGCGCTCGCGACGCCTGCCAGCAGGCGCAGCGCGATCCACACCTCGGTGCTGCGGGTGGCGGGCATCGCGGCGAGCGTGCCGATCAGCAGGACGAGCGCGCCGCGGAAGACCGCCCGTGAGCGGACCAGGGCGGGCAACAGGGTGCCCGCGAGGGCACCGAGGAAATAGCCGATGTAGTTGGCGGTGGCCAGGTGCGCGCCGGCGTCGGTGCTCAGGCCCGCCTGCGCGTGCATCAGCGGGAGGATCGGGGTGTAGACGAAGCGGCCGACCCCCATGCCGGCCGCGAGGGCGGCGGCGACCCGGGCGACATGGGGCCAGGGCGACAGGAGGGTGCCGTCCGCCCGGGGCGCGGGTACCGGGGTGCAAGAGTTCATGAAGGTGAAATCCCTTGCAGGTGAGGGGAGTTACTCCGCATATCCGGGGTCGTTCGGGTGCGGTTCCAGCGGGGTGACGGCGAAGGTCATCCACGCGTGCAGGGGCAGGGTGCCGAGCACCTTCTCGTGGAGTTGTTCCTCGTCGTCGGCGCGCCAGACGCCGATGCTGCGCCGTTCGCCGACCGGACGCCACAGCCTTCCGAGATGGCCGGTCGAGGCCAGTTCGCGGGACCGGACGGCCTCGGCGGCGCGCCGCCGGTCGACCTCGTCCTGAGCTGTGCCTTCGGGGACGGTCGTGGTGATCTCGACCAGGAACTCTCGCATGATCTCGCTCCGTTCGGGCCGGCCCGGCCCGGCGGTCGGGCGCCGGACTTCCATGCCCCCATCGTGACCCCGGACCGGCGCGGGCGCCACGACAGGCTTGCTCCCTGGTGAGAGGGACGGCCTTCCAGCCCGCGTAGCATGACGGGCGTGGAGCTGCGCCAACTCAGGTATTTCGTCGCCGTCGCCGAGGAACTGAACTTCGGCCGGGCCGCCGACCGCCTCCTGATCGCCGGCCCCTCCCTCTCCCAGCAGATCAAGGCCCTCGAACGCGATCTGGGCGTACGGCTCTTCGACCGCGACCGCCGCTCGGTCTCCCTCACCCCGGCCGGCGCCGCCCTGCTCCCGCACACCCGGGCGCTGCTGGAGCGAGCCGACGACCTCCGGCGCCGGGCCGGCCGGCTCGCGGGCTCGGAGGCGGTGCGGCTCGGTTACGTCAACTGGCTTCCCGCGGACCTGACTTCGCGCACCGCCGGAGTGGCCCAGGTGCACGTCGACGCGTGGGTCGCGCCCTCGCACACCCAGGCCGCCCGGGTCGCGGACGGCAGCCTGGACCTCGCGGTGTGTTGGGTACGGGACGAGGACCTGAAACGGCACGGCCTCCGGGCCCGGCTGCTGGGTGCGGATCGCCTATATGCAGTGAGCACAGGCACCGACGCCGGTGATGTGTGGGCGCGGGACACATCGGTCCTCCTCGACGACGACACCAATTCCTGGTCGTCGTGGAACGTGTACGCCGAGCGGCTCGCCCATGACACCGGGGCCCGTGCGGTGCCCATCTCCGACGGCGGGATCACCGGCCCCGCGTTCTTCGACCACGTCCGCCGCAGCCGCCGCCCGATCGTCAACTCGCCCAAGGGGCAGACCACTTCACTGCCGCCCGACCTGGTGCGCCGCGAGATCGTCGCGCCGACCGTCCACTGGACCTGGTCGCTGGTGTGGCGCGAGGGCGAGACGCGTACGGCGGTCCTCGCCGCCGTGGACGCGCTCTGCGAAGGCGTCGACGTCGGTGGCCTCGGACTCGGCGCTCCTGACACCTGGCTGCCCGAGGGCGACCCGCACCGCTGACGTGGACTGGGAGGCCAGGCCTCTCAGCAGTGAGGATTCCGGTCCTGGGCAAACCCTCTCCGACCTTTGCTTTCACCTCTCTGGATCACTTACTTTCTCCAATAGGCGACCGGTCGGCTAGTAGAAACGATCGGCCGGGAGCACCTCAGTCACCACTTCGGAGAAGGTCGTCATGAGCACTCAGAACCAGAAGGTCGCGATCGTCACCGGTGCCTCGCAGGGCATCGGAGCAGGCGTCGTCGAGGCCTACCGCAAACTCGGCTACGGCGTCGTCGCCACCTCGCGCACCATCGCCCCCGCCGACGACGCGGACATCGTGACCGTCCAGGGCGACATCGCCGACCCGGCCACCGCCGAGCGGGTCGTGGCCGCCGCGATCGAGCGGTTCGGCCGCATCGACACGCTGGTCAACAACGCGGGCGTCTTCGTCGCGAAGCCCTTCACCGACTACACGGCCGACGACTACGCGGCCGTGCTCGGCATCAACATGACCGGGTTCTTCCGGATCACCCAGCTCGCCATCGGGCACATGCTCACCCAGGGCGGCGGCCACATCGTCAACGTCACCACCAGCCTGGTCGACAACGCGGACACCCGAGTCCCCTCCGCGCTGGCCTCCCTGACCAAGGGCGGCCTGCAGTCCGCCACCAAGTCCCTCGCCATCGAGTACGCCACCCGCGGTATCCGCGCCAACGCTGTGTCGCCGGGCACCATCAAGACCCCGATGCACCCGGAGGAGACCCACATGGGCCTCGCCGCCCTGCATCCGGTCGGGCGGATGGGTGAGGTGAGCGACATCGTCGACGCCGTGGTGTTCTTGGAGAACGCTCCCTTCGTCACCGGCGAGATCCTGCATGTCGACGGCGGTATGAGCGCCGGTCACTGAGACCGGCCACTGAGAAAGGTCGACGGAGATGAACAGCACGAACGACGACGAAGTCATCCTGCGCGGCGTCCTGGACCTCTGGAAAGCGGCCGTAGACGCACATGAACCGGAGGAAGTGGCCCGGCTCTTCACCGAGGACGCGATCTTCCAGGGGCTGCATCCCTACAGCGTCGGTCGACCGGGCATCGCCGAGTACTACGCCTCCCAGCCGCTCGGGATGAAGGCCGCTTACGACGTTCTGGAGACCCGGCGGTACGCCGACGACCTCGTACTCGGTTATCTGGACACGGAGTTCACGTTCACCGACCGGGCGCCGGTCGACGTCAAGCTCGCCGTGTTGGTGAAGCGGCTGGCGGACGGCTGGTACATCGCCCACTACCAGGTGTCGCGGCTCGACGGGTGACAGGCGTGCGGGTGCCCGGCGTGAGGGTGTCAGGTGTGAAGGAAAGCTGCGGCACGGCTTAAGGAAACCTCGATGGACCGGGGCGCTCAGGTGGGGCAGATTGCTAGCGGAATCCACCCCCACCCCTGGAACGGGCTCATCCGGCATGCCCGGATCGGGCCCGGCCCCGGGACCTCACCCTCAGGAGCCGTAGCGTTGAAGGCGCTGGTCAAGGAGAAGGCGGAGCCCGGGCTGTGGCTCGCGGACGTCCCGGAGCCCGCCGTCGGACCGGGCGACGTACTGATCAGGGTCCTGCGGACCGGGATCTGTGGCACCGACCTGCACATCCGGAACTGGGACGGGTGGGCGCGGCAGACGATCCGCACGCCGCTGGTGCTCGGCCATGAGTTCGTGGGCGAGGTCGTCGGGACGGGCCGGGACGTCGCCGACATAGCTGTCGGCGAACTGGTCAGCGGCGAGGGCCACTTGGTGTGTGGCAAGTGCCGCAACTGCCTGGCCGGGCGCCGCCACCTGTGCCGCGCCACGGTCGGGCTCGGTGTCGGACGGGACGGGGCCTTCGCGGAGTACGTCGCGCTGCCCGCCGCCAACGTGTGGGTGCACCGCGTTCCCGTCGACCTCGATGTCGCCGCGATCTTCGA
>Ga0307509_10004444_pt1 | contig 20215 bp, 11 predicted proteins | sample 10_EM_MG_FD_202245 | JGI IMG/M metagenome (GOLD analysis project Ga0307509, IMG submission 202245) | Populus trichocarpa ectomycorrhiza microbial communities from riparian zone in the Pacific Northwest, United States - 10_EM | ecosystem: Host-associated > Plants > Roots > Unclassified | place... | reverse complement strand
GGCGCCAGCTGCGCTACATGGTGTTCGAGCTGCCGGGCGCGGCCGGCTCCTTCGCCGAGCGCGCAGTGCGCATTCGCGAGCTCGCGACGCAGACCGCGTGGGCGCAGCTCGTCGCCGTCGAGCAGACGCCCGTCGCCGACCGCGATGCGCTGCGCCGGCGTCTCGCGGCGACCGTCGCGCAAGGCGGCGAAGGGCTGGTGCTGCACCTCGCGAGCGCCGCATACCGGGCCGGCCGCAGCGATGCCTTGATGAAGTTCAAGCCCGAGCTCGACACCGAGGCCGTCGTCGTCGCGCAGCACCCCGGGCGCGGCCGCTACGCGGGCCAGCTCGGTGCGCTCGAGGTGCGTGCGCCCGATGGCCGGCAGTTCCTGCTTGGCAGCGGCTTCAGCGACGCCCAGCGGCGCGACCCGCCGGTCGTCGGCAGCGTCGTGACCTATCGCTACCGCGACCTCACGTCCAGCGGCCTGCCGCGCTTCGCGAGTTTTCTGCGCGTGCACGACGCGCTGTGAGGTCATATGTCGCTTCATTTATCAAGCCCTAATCCGGGACCATTTTTCTCGGTACCTGTAAGACCTGACAGTAGCAGTCGTCACGCGCTTCGTTTACAACTCTTCACACGAACGGTGACGGCGTCCTATCTCGCGTTGTCAGACGAACAGAGAACAGTTCCTGGGAGGGAGCATGCGAGATAGAACGACTTCGGCCTCCGTCGAGGCCGAGGAGACAGGTGTCCAACTGATTGGCGACGAAGGCGCCACCAGCGGCAAGCACGATGCCCTCGCGGCCCTCTGCCTGATCGCCCGCCTGCACCAGATCGCCGCCGATCCCGCCCACCTGGCGCATCAACTCGGCTGGACCCCCAGCCATCGCCCCAGCCTGACCGACTTGCTGCTCGCCGCGAAGCACATTGGCCTCAAGGCCAAGCTCAGCCGCACCACACCGGATCGGTTGCCACTCTCGCCGCTGCCGGCCCTGGCTGTGCTACGCGACGAGACCGGCACCGAACGCACCGTCGTCCTCGCCCAATGCGACGGCCAGCGCGTGCTCTTCCAGGACCCGTCCGGCGCCGTGCAAGGTGGCCGCGCCGTCATCGAACCCCTCAGCGTCTTCGCCTCGCAATGGACCGGCGACCTGATCCTGATCACCAGCCGCGCCAGCCTGGCCGGCGAGCTCGCCAAGTTCGACTTCAGCTGGTTCATCCCCAGCCTGGTCAAGTACCGCAAGCTCTTCGGCGAAGTGCTGGTCGTCTCGCTATTCCTGCAGCTCTTCGCGCTGGTCAGCCCGCTGTTCTTCCAGGTCGTGATGGACAAGGTCCTCGTGCACAAGGGCCTGACCACGCTCGACGTGCTCGTCATCGGCCTGCTCGTCGTCGTCGTCTTCGAGAGCGTGCTCACGACGCTGCGCACCTACGTCTTCAGCCACACCACCAGCCGCATCGACGTCGAACTCGGCGCGCGCCTGTTCCGCCACCTCGTGAGCCTGCCGCTCGCCTACTTCCAGTCCCGCCGCGTCGGCGACTCGGTGGCGCGCGTGCGCGAGTTGGAGAACATCCGCAGCTTCCTCACCGGCAACGCGATCACGCTGGTGCTGGACCTGCTGTTTTCGGTCATCTTCATCGCCGTCATGCTCGCCTACAGCGTGCCGCTCACGCTCATCGTGCTGGTGAGCCTGCCGCTCTACGTGCTGCTCAGCCTGACCCTGCTGCCGATCCTGCGCGCCCGGCTGAACGAGAAGTTCGCCCGAGGTGCCGAGAACCAGGCGCTGCTCGTCGAGACCATCACCGGCATCCAGACCGTCAAGGCCAACGCGCTCGAGCCGGCCCTCGCCAAGCGCTGGGACGACCAGCTCGCGGCCTACGTGGCGGCCAGCTTCAGAACCAGCACGCTGGCCAGCTACGGCCACGAAGGCATCAACCTGATCGGCAAGGTCGTCAGCGCGGTCATGCTCTGGTACGGCGCTCGCCTCGTGATGGACCAGCAGCTCAGCGTCGGTCAGTTCGTCGCCTTCAACATGTTCGCCCAGCGTGTCGCGCAGCCCATCATGCGCATGGCCCAGCTCTGGACCGACTTCCAGCAGACCGGCATCTCGATGGCGCGCCTGGGCGACATCCTGAACACGCGCACCGAGGTGCCGCCGACCACGGCCGCCCAGCTGCCCGCGCTCAAGGGACGCATCCAGTTCGACCAGGTCAGCTTCCGCTACCGGCCCGAAGCGCCACCGGTGCTGCACGCGCTGACGCTCGACGTGAACCCCGGCGAAGTCATCGGCATCGTCGGTCGCAGCGGCAGCGGCAAGAGCACGCTGACCAAGCTCGTGCAGCGCCTGTACACCCCCGAGCAGGGGCGTGTGATGGTCGACGGCATCGACATCAGCCTGATCGATGCCGCCCAACTCAGAAGACAGATCGGCGTGGTGCTGCAGGAGAACCTGCTGTTCAATCGCAGCGTGCGCGAGAACATCGCCATCGCCGACCCGGCCGCACCGATCGAGATGGTGATGCGCGCGGCCCAGCTGGCCGGCGCCCACGAATTCGTCAGCGAGCTGCCTGAGGGTTACGACACCATCGTCGGCGAGCAAGGCGCGTCCCTGAGCGGCGGTCAGCGCCAGCGCATCGCGATCGCAAGAGCACTGTTCACGAACCCGCGCATCCTGATCCTGGACGAGGCTACCAGCGCGCTCGACTACGAGAGCGAGGCCATCCTGCAGCGCAACATGAGCGCGATCTGCAAAGGTCGCACCGTCATCATCATCGCGCACCGACTCAGCTCGGTGCGTCAGGCGCACCGCATCATCGCGATGGACAAGGGACGCATCGTCGAAGAAGGAGCACATGAGGCCCTGCTGCTGCAGCCCAAGGGGCTCTATGCCTACCTCTGGGCGATGCAGTCGGGAGCGCCCGCGTGAACGCCGCCAACGACGCGGTGCAGCGGCACCCGGTTATCGAGCTGCTGGCGCGCTACCGGGCGATCTTCAAAGCCGTCTGGGCGGTGCGGCATGAACTCGCCGGGCCGAAGCGCCTGTTCGACGAAGCGGCCTTCCTGCCGGCCGCGCTGAGCCTGCAGGAGACGCCGGCCCATCCAGCACCGCGCCGTGCTGCGCTGGCGGTCTGTGCGCTGCTGGTGATCGCCATCGTCTGGGCCACCTTCGGCCAGATCGACATCGTCGCCGTCGCGCCCGGCCGCATCGTGGTCAGCGAGCGCACCAAGACCCTGCAGCCGCTCGAGGCTGGCGTCGTCAAGCGCGTGCTGGTGAAGGACGGCGACGCGGTGACGACCGGGCAGGTGCTGGTGGAGTTGGATGCCACCAACGCCAAGGCCGACGGCGCGAGCGTGAACGAGCAGCTTGGCACGGCGATTTCCGAGGAGCGGCGCACTAGTGCGTTGGCAAGCGCCATCCAGTCGAACCGGCCGCCGGTGTTGCCGAAGGCGCAAGACGAAACGCGGGAGACGGCGGCCAGGGACAGCGCCCAGCTGCAGGCCGAATGGTCGGACATCACCGCGAAGCTCGCCAAGCTCGCGGCCGAGCAGACGCACCGGCAGGCCGAGTTGGTGACGGTGCGCGAGCTGATCAAGAAGCTCGAAGCGACGCTGCCGATCGCCAGGCAGCGCGAGGCCGACTTCAAGAGCCTGACCGAGCAAGGGTTCATGTCCAGCCACGCGGGGCAGGACCGCACCCGCGAGCGCATCGAGATGGAGAGCGATCTGGCCACGCAGCGGGCACGGTTCAACGAAGCGCAGGCGGCACTGGTCGAGAGCGGTCAGGCCCGCTTGTCGTATCTGGCGGAGACCCAGCGCGCACTGAGCGAGCGGCATGCGGTCGCAGCGTCCAAGCGCGAGCAGTTGACGCAGGAACTCAGCAAGACCGATCAGCGTTCGCGCCTGACCCAGCTCGTGGCGCCGGTCGACGGCACGGTACAGCAGGTGGCCATTCACACGGAAGGCGGCGTGGTCACGCCGGCGCAGGTGCTGATGGTGATCGTGCCGAAGGATGCAGAAGTCACCGCCGAGGTGGTGGTCGACAACAAGGACATCGGCTTCGTGAGCGCAGGGCAGATCGTGGCCATCAAGCTTGAGACCTTCCCCTTCACGCGCTACGGCACGGTGCCGGCCACCGTGAAGAGCGTCGTGGCCGATGCGGTGAACGACGAGAAGAAGGGGGCCATCTTCCCGGCAATCCTGAGTTTGCAGCAGGCGACGATCGATGTGGATGGCAAGAGGATCAACCTGAGTCCAGGGATGAACGTGACCGCGGAGATCAAGACGGGAAAGCGCAGGGTGATCGAGTACCTGCTGAGTCCGATCCAGCGCAGTGTCAGCGAGAGCATGGGGGAACGTTGATGCGGCTGCTCGTCGTTCACCAGAACTTCCCCGGCCAGTTCGGTCACTTCGTGCGCGAGTGGGCCAAGCGCCCTGGCTGGGACGTGCGTGGGCTGGGGCGGGATACCGCGCCGGGTATCCCAGGCTTCGACAAGCTGATCCGCTACAAGCTCGCGCGCAACATCCGCGCCGACCAACACCTGTACCTGCGGCAGATCGAGGCCTCGACGCTGCACGGGCAGGCCGCGACGCGGGCCATGATCAAGCTGAAGCAGAGCGGCTTCACGCCCGATACGATCCTGGCGCACCCGGGATGGGGCGAGACGCTGTTCGCGAAGGATGTGTTTCCCAACGCACGGCTGGTGCACTTCTGCGAGTGGTATTACCACGCGGACGGTGCCGACCTGGGCTTCGATCCGGAGTTTCCGCTGACGTTTGACGACCGGGCAAGGATCCGGATGTGGAATGCGCAGCATGCGCTGGACCTGATCCAGTGCGATGCGGCGGTTAGTCCGACGCAGTGGCAGCGCAGCCGCTACCCCGAGATCCTGCAGTCCAAGATCATCGTGCAGCATGAAGGGATCGATACCGAGAACCTGGGGCCTGATCCGAGTGCGACGGTCACGACGCCGAGCGGCGTCGTGCTCAAAGCGGGCGATCCGGTCATCACCTATGTGGCACGCAACCTGGAGCCGTACCGCGGCTTCCACGTCTTCATGCGGGCGCTGGAGAAGATTCAGAAGGCACATCCACGCTGCCATGCGCTGATCGTCGGCGGCGACGGCGTGAGCTACGGCAGGCGGCCGAAGGACGCGCCGAACTGGCGCGAGCAGATGCTGCAGGAAGTGAAGCTGGATCCAACCCGAACTCACTTCATGGGGCGGGTGCCCTATGCGCAGTACCTGAAGGTTTTGCAGGTTTCGGCGGCGCACATGTACCTGACATATCCGTTTGTGCTGAGCTGGTCGTTGCTGGAGGCGATGGCTTGCGGCGCGCCGATCGTTGCGTCGGACACGGTGCCGGTGCGGGAGGTGGTGCAGTGCGGAATGAATGGGCGGCTCGTTCCATTCTTCGAGGTAGTGACCGTAGCTGAGGCTGCGATTGACGTTCTTGGCGATTCGTCACCGAATCGGTCGACGCAACGGCAAGCACGGATCGATGCGCGGCGACATGATCGCGCAGCGGGCCTCAGGGGCTATGACAAGTTGATCGGTTGCCCGATGGCATGGGCAACCGAATCAGTGAAATTGACGGCAGATTGGGAGACGACTTGATCGATGCGCAAATCTTTAGAAGCTGGCGCGGTTCGGGAAGTCGCAGATCATCGTTCACGCATTCCGCCTCTTGCGCATCAGCGCGGGGGCGATTCTCCTATGCATAGGGAGGCACCATGCGTGGACTAGTTCTTGGCCTTGCGACGCTTGGTGCCACGCTTCTCGCTGGCTGCGAAAAACATGACTTGGACAAGCGGATGGGAGAACTCTGCAGAAAGAATGGCGGGGTGACGGTGTACGAGACCGTCAGGCTGCCTGAGTCGGAATTTAGCAAAGATGGCGTTCCGCTCGCCCCGACTCTCATCGGCAGAAAGAGGCAGCCCGGCTTGAGTGCCTGCGCAACGAACACTCGCATCGAATCGAAGGAGATCCAATGATTGGATTGCTGTTTCTGGGCTTCATTACTTTCTGGTTTGTTGGTTCGGTCTGGTTGGCGCGCCAGCTGACCAGCCACCTGCCATCGGGCGTGGCCCGCACTGCACCCTTGTGGGCGCTCGTGGCGGCGTCAGTCGCACTGCCGCTGTCCGACGAAATTGTTGGTGGCTTCCAGTTCAGAGCGCTATGCAAGCAGAACGCGGTGCCCACGGTCGATGCCGAAAAGACCAGGGGCAGGAACGTCCGCGTGAAGACTGACCCGGCCAACAAGGAAGTAGACGGCACCTGGGTCCGAGTCCTTCACTCGCATTCGTCATACCGCGACGCAGAGACCAATGAGGAGCTGTTCAGCTCCCACCGGTATGTAGCCAACGGAGGGTGGCTCATACGCGCACTTTCAACAGACCAACACACGACACCACTGACATTTGAATCGACTTGCGACACCACGCCATCGAGAGATCTCGGGCTCAAACTTGTCAAATGAAATAGGAAGACGGACATGACATCGATCTCTGACACCTACATCAACGCACTCCTGGCCGACGCGACATATGTCCACGGATTGAATCCCAATTCGGACTTGGAGACAGCGCTAGCCGACCGTATGACCCCGGTACTTGCCAAGTACATCGACGAGAACTTCAGTGTCGTTACGCAGATTCAATCGGGGGATCTTGCCGGTTCCGGTTTCGACGCCACCGTGTGGAGGCAGACTGCAACCAACAAGTTGTACGTGTCTATGCGTGGCACGGAACCCGGAACTGACTTGGCCATTGCCGATTTGGACTTGGCACTGGATGGGTCTGCGCGCTATCAACTCGTTGACATGATCAACTGGTGGTTCCGTGAAACTGGTGCGGCTGGCCAACCGGTTCGTCAGATCAAGGTCACGACGCTCCCGGGAGCGCCTACCGTGCCCATATTCAGCGAAGCAGACGCAGTCGTTGGCACTGGTCGCATCACCGCCGCCGATCTTGCTGTAGGAGTCGAGGTCAACGGGCACAGCCTGGGAGGATACCTGGCAACGGCCTTCACCCGCCTCTTCGGCAACCAGGCGCATGTGCAGCAGACCAGTACCTTCAATAGCGCCGGTTTTGCGCCTGGGAGCGAAGGCCTGTTTCAGAGCCTGCAAAACCTTGTCGGCGTTAGTTCGGGGCTCGGACGCTTTCCCAACGCATCTGAGCAAAGCAACTACTTCGCCGAGCATGGCATCAATCTGACGACGAACAGCCTCTGGTTCTCGCAGCAGGGTCAGCGTGTCGAAGTCTTCAACGAAGAGAGTGGCAGTCAGGTCGCCAACCACTTCATGTACAAGATGACGGACAGTCTCGCATTGGCAAATGCCATGTCGACGCTTGACCCGGCGATGACCCTGGCGCGCGCGAATGCAGCGTTCGAATCCGGCAGCAACGTGGTTATTGGTGAACTTGAAGGAGTGCTCGATGCCCTGCGTCGCCTGCTTCTCAATCCTGCTTCGCCATTCACTGACAACAACGATGCAAGCGGCAGCGTTGGAACACGGGTGACGTTCCATTCGAATCTCGATGCCTTGCAGGGCATCGTCAATTCGCTCGCAGGCAAAGTCCGTATCGATCTCAGCAGCGCCGATTTGCGAGCCAAAGCCCGCAACGACTTCAGTGCGCTCGCGAGCCTGATCACACTGAGTCCGGTGGTTCTGACCGGCGTGGACTCCTCACTCGATACGGTGCTGCAAGGCGTGTGGGGCAGCACCTACACCGACTGGCAAACAGACAAGAGCATGTCGCAAGCAGATCGCGCAGTCGGCAAGGAGACGTACACCGACAACTGGATCGACGACCGCAGTCGATTGCTCAATTCAATTGTTCTGCAAAGCCAGCGCAATACCACGACAGGTTTGGTGCTAGACCCGAGCGTGCCCGCAGACCGCTCATATGAGTTCCGCTACTACGGCGGAACCCCTCGCCCTGGAGAGAGCCAGTCGCCTCTTCAAATCCTCTTTGCGGAGAGCCGTCCAGGGACGGTGAAGCCCTCTCAGTTGATCGCCTTCGGCAATGATGGCAACAACCAGGTAGATGGCACCGACTATCAGCTCGGTGACCATCTATACGGCGGCGCCGGCGCCGACACCCTCAGCGGCCTCAAAGGCGACGACTACCTCGAAGGCAACACCGGCGCCGACCGCCTCTATGGGGACGAAGGCTCCGACACACTCCTGGGCGGCACCGGCGCCGACACGCTCGACGGCGGCCTGCAGAACGACCTGCTCAAGGGCGGCGACGGCAAGGACACCTACAACTTCGCGCAAGACTGGGGCGACGACATCATCGTCGACAGCGATGGCGACGGCCTCATCAACGTTGCCGGCATCGGCGACATCACCGGCGCCGGCGCCAAGAAGAGCATCGACGGCAAATGGGAGACCTCGGACCACAAGATCCGGTACGCCCTGGTTCCGATGGCCAGCGGAACCTTCGATCTGCTCATCAGCTTCAGCGACCGCCCCGACACCATCCGCATCGAGGACTGGAAGAGCGACAAGAACCTGGGTATTACATTGCCCGACGCGATCGAGCCACCGGTGCTGTCAACGACCGTCATCGGCGACATCCAAAAAGAGACCTCGGACAACGGTTCGACCTATGTCCGGTCGTCCACTGGCTACGAGAGCGCCGGCACGCTCGCCGGTGCAGCCGATGTGATCAACGGCGGCGAGCAGGGCGACGATCTGCGCGGCCTGGGCGGCAACGATGCGATCGCTGGCCGTGAGGGCGACGACCTGATCGACGGCGGCGATGGCGACGATTTGCTGCTGGGCGGCACCGGGGTCGACACCATCAACGGCGGGGCGGGCAACGACTACATCTTCGGCAGCGCGATGGGCAAGATCGACACGCCCACACAAACCAACTTCACCCAACCCTCTGTGCCTGTCGGCGGAGTCGAGATGGGGCGAGGTTTTTCATGGGTGGCGTATCGCGGCGCGGACACGCGCTGGGACGACGCAACCGACACGGTGCACTTCAGGGCGCCGGGCGTCATCGGCGCCGACGTGAGCCCGGTCTACGTCTGGACGGGCGACGGGCAGACCTACGTCGAGACGAGCGGCAACGTCATCGATGCCGGTGCGGGTGACGACATCGTGGGCGCCGGCACCGGCGACGACGTGGTGCACGCGGGCGAGGGCGACGACGACGTCTACGGCATGGATGGCAGCGACCTGCTGTTTGGCGATGCGGGCAACGACCTGATCATGGGCGATGGCATGGCAGCGTCGTTTCTGAACGGCAGCTACGGCATCGTCTCCACGCCCGAATTGCACGGCAACGACACGCTGGTCGGTGGAGCCGGACGCGATGCACTGGCGGGCCAAGGGGGTGACGATGAGCTGTATGGCGGCACCGAGGATGACCTGATGTGGGGGGATGACGGCGGAGGCGGGAATAACTTCCAGAACACGCCACTCGAAGTTCACGGCAACGACTATCTGGATGGCGGCGACGGCAATGACGTGATGCACGGTGGTGGCCGGGACGACAGTTTGTTTGGTGGCGCGGGCAACGACACGATGTTGGGCGATGGCAATACCAACGACAGCGTGAGCGGCGCCTACCAAGGCCTGGACTACCTAGACGGCGAGGACGGCGATGACGTTCTGATCGGCGGGGGCAACGACGACGAGTTGTTTGGTGGTGAAGGCAAGGATTCGCTCTTCGGGGATGATTCGAACGAGCACAACACGCCGCTCGCCAACCAGGGCAGCGACTACCTCGACGGCGAGGGCGGTGACGACCAATTGGCAGGCGGCGGCAACAACGACACGCTCATAGGCGGTACCGGCGACGACGCCTTGTGGGGCGACGACACGCAGGACTTTTTGCCAGTGTCGGCGCACGGCGACGACTACCTCGACGGCGAAGATGGCAACGACCAGCTGACGGGAGGCGGAGGCAACGATACGCTCTACGGCAGCGCGGGCAAGGACACTTTGCACGGCGACGACACTGAAGCAAACGTGGCCGTGTCGGGGCATGGTGCTGACTACCTGGATGGCGGCGACGGCGATGATGTGTTGTACGGCGACGGCGGCGCCGACACCTTGATCGGCGGCGCGGGCAGCGACTACTTGGATGGCGGCAAGGGTAACGACCTGCTCGTAGGCGGCGCCGGAGCAGATGACCTGCGCGGCGGCGCGGGCGACGACACGTACATGATCGCGGTGGCAGACACCAGCGACGGCGTGCTCGCCGACACGATCACCGATGCGGAGGGCCAGAACGTCATCGAATTCGAAGGCGCCGGATTGGACGGCTTGATGCTGGCGCAAGCAGGCGGCGCGCTGGAACTCTTCTGGTCGCCGACGCAGGGCGTCTACATCACGGGGGGGCTGACCTCCAATTTCAGCGAGGTGGTCGCCGATGGTGAAGTGGCCTCCTTCGAGGAACTGGTCGGGTCGCGCTTGACCACCGTGGTGAACGTCGCGTCGAGCCACGATGCGGGGCGTGTGATCGGCGGTGCCAACGGTGACCAGCTTACCGTCACGAATGCCGACAACCGGGTGTCTGGCGGACAGGGCAGCGACACCATCAACCTGAACACGGGCAAGGGCTCCACGGTTGCCATGCGGGTCGGCGACGGAACGGACCTCGTCGTGGCCGCACACCGCGATGTGCCGGTTCTTCCGACCGATCCAACACCTCAAAACGTGCTCGAGCTCGGCGCAGGGTTCGACAGCGCGCAGTTTCGGCTGTTCAAAGTGGGGGCGCAGTCATACATCTTGTCGCTGAACGCACAGGGCGATGGCGTTCGTTTCGACGCGGCGGCGGATCAGTCGGGATCGATCGCGGCGGGGGCCCAACCCTTCGATACGCTGCGCCTGAGCGACGGGACAACGCTCTCTTGGCAACAGATTCTCGACCGGGGCATCGCGGCGCTGCCCAACGCCACCGTAGGCAACGATACGCTGACCTTGACGCCGATCGGTGACGTCATGAACGGTCTGGCCGGCAACGACTACATCGACGGCTTGGCCGGCAACGACTACATCGACGGTGGCGCCGGCAATGACACCCTGATCGGCGGCATCGGCAGCGACACGCTGGTGGCCAACACCGGGTTCGACTCACTCGTCGGTGGCGACGGTAACGATTCGCTGTACGGCGGAGACAGCAGTTCTTATGACGTGTTTGAGGGCGGTGAAGGCGACGACCAGTACTTCTTCAGGCAGGGTTACTACAACGCCGTTGATGGCGCCGCGACCGATGTCTCGTTGACCTCGAACGACACGTACCACGTCCGCGACTATGGGCAGATCGGGGGCGGGGGCTATCAGACATGGAATATTGCAGACGGTGGCGGCGGCAATGATGTTGTGCGCTTCGACTCGTCAATCGTCGCACCGGGCAGCACCACGGTGCGCTCCACGGGGACAGGCTTCACGCTGACGGAATGGAATCTGACCGTCAACATTCTCAACGCCGTGGATGCCAACGGCAACACGGGTTCAGGAAGCATCGAAGCCGTTGTGTTCGCGAACGGGACGACGTGGACGGTCGCGCAGTTGCGAGCCATGTCTCAAGCGACGACAACGGGCAACGACAGTGTCTTCGGCTTCGGCAGCAATGACGTGATCGACGGAGGTGCCGGCGCAGACACGCTGAACGGCGGTGGCGGCAACGACCAGATTCTGGGCGGCGCGGGCTATGACTATCTGAACGGCGGTGCGGGCAACGACACGCTCGACGCAGGGGTCGACGGTGGCCGGCTGATCGGTGACGCCGGCGACGACACTTACGTGATCCACGCGGGCGACGGCAACGTGAGCATCGGCGCAGGCTCTCGTGCGGCGTCGGGAGACGTGGGGTACGACGTGCTCAGCGTGATGGCCGCCAGCAGTGCTGTCACAGTGTCGCTCGTATCGGTCGACCCTCAGTCGACATCCACCGCGCCCGACAGCGTGCAGGTTCGATGGAACGATGGCTCCGCGTCTGCGATTTTCAACCTGTATGGTACCCAAGCGGGCAATTCTGACTCGGTGGAGGAGATTCGGTTCACCGATGGCACGTCAATCAACGTGGCCCAATTCGTCAGCGCAAGCATGCCGCTTCCGACTGCCGGGGCCGACACGCTCGCCATGACATCGCTGGACGACGTCGTCTTCGCTGGGGATGGCAATGATGTTGTTTACGCCAAGGACGGCAATGACACCATCTACGGTGGCAATGGAAACGATCAGTTGTACGACGGTGCCGGCGACGATCTAATCGACGGCGGGGCTGGCGACGACACGATCTGGACAACTGGCAACAACAACACGATGTTGTTCAACCTGGGTTCAGGCCACGACATCTTGACAGGAGGCAGCGCGAACGTGCAACTGGGCGCGGGGATTGCGGCAACCGACTTGCATGTGGACTGGACGGCAGGCAACTTTTCATCGTCCTATGACGACAGCGGGGTTTATCGCTATTGGCCAATTGCGCAGGGAACACTTGTTCTGTCGCTGGGGTCCGGAGCAGACACCATTCAGACCTGGGTGACGAACGCGGGCTCATCGGCATCCAGCCTCAAGTCCGTGCAATTCGAAGACGGTTCGGTCTTGAGCCTGGCATCCATCGTCTCCCTGGCCAACATTGCGACGAGTGGCAACGACTTGATGGTCGATGGCTTGGGTACGGGGCTGCTGGAAGGGGGCGCAGGCGATGACACTCTTTATGGTCTGAACGGCGACAACACGCTGGATGGTGGCTCGGGCAACGACGTTCTGCAGGGCGGAGATGATAGCGATCGAATGATCGGCGGTCTCGGAGATGACACGCTGAATGGATACTCTGGTCTGAACACCATTGTCTACGCAAGCGGTGACGGGAACGATGTCGTATGGACGGGCAATGGCGGTCAGACCGCCATCGAATTTGGCTCGGGAATCGCAGCGTCCGACATGGCTCTGACACTGCGCGGATTCAACTTGGTTGCCAGTGTCGCGGGTGGTGGGTCGATCACCTACGGCCTGGCGCAGACTCAGGATCGATTGCCTATCGAAATCCGATTCGCAGATGGCACGGTTTGGAATCAAGCGCAAATTCTGGCCAAGGTCTTCGCGGGCTCGACGGGCAATGACACGATCGGCGGGTTCTTGGGCAGTGATTCGATTCAGGGCGGCGCCGGCAACGATTCGTTGACCGGGTACACCGGGTCGGACACGCTCGACGGAGGTGCGGGGAATGACACCCTGACCGCCAACGGCTACGGCTGGGGAAGTGATGGGGCCTGGGACCAAGACGTCCTGATCGGCGGGGTAGGCGACGACATCCTCAACGGTGGCAACGGCTACACGACGTACCGTTTCGACCGCGGATTCGGCCACGACACGATTGTCGGTGCGCTCGGTCGCAACACGGCCGCATCTTCGACCCTTGCATTCGGCCAGGAGATCTCGGCGAGTGAGATCCAGGTCAGCTACAGCGCGTCTTCGGGTGGCTACATTCTGTCGATCCCATCGACTGGCGATACGGTAGACGTGGCGCTTGCCAGCAATGATCAAGTTCAATTTGTCGACGGCACCATTTGGACCCGCGCCGACGTTGCCACGCGGGCTGTTTACGCTGCGACCGACGCGAGCGACATCGTTTATGGGTCTGCGCAAGCCGATGTCATGGATGTGTTCGGCGGCAACGATCTTGTCTATGGGGGCGACGGAAACGACGCGATTCACGGCAGTGCTGGCAACGACACGCTGAACGGCGATGCGGGGGATGACACGCTGACCGGTGGTGTCGGGAATGACGCCTTGAGTGGCGGGGATGGCAATGACCGCTACGAGTTCCAGGCTGGGGACGGTCAAGACCAGATCTCGGACGCATCAGGAACGGGCGATGTGCTGGCTTTCGGGCCGGGCATCGTGTCGAGCGCTGCATACGTGACCTCCGATCCCGTCAGCGCTGCGAGTGGGACGTATCAGATCACATTTGCCGGTTCGAACGACAGCGTCACCCTGACGGGTATCGACTCCGTGGTCTTCTCGGATGGCGCCATTTGGACCAGCGCCTACATCGACGACCTCGCCCGCACGATCAATGGCACCGCGGGCAACGACGTGCTCAACGGTACGTCCGGGGGCGACCGTATGTTTGGCCTTGACGGCAACGACCAGCTCAACGGGCTTGCCGGATCCGATTGGCTCGATGGCGGCTCGGGAAATGACACGATGAAGGGGAGCACTGGCGACGACACGTACGTCGTCGACAGCGCGTCCGACGTTGTCACCGAAAGTTCGGGCCAGGGCAACGACGACGTCCTGTCGAGTGTCACGTACACGCTGCCCACCAACGTCGAGCGTTTGGATCTGATGGGCAATGCGGCCATCAACGGCACCGGAAACAGCCTCAACAACATCATCGTTGGCAACGCAGCCGCAAACGTCATTTCCGGTGGAACAGGTGCGGATGAGATGGACGGCGGAGCTGGCGACGACAGCTATGTTGTCGACAACGCTGGCGACGTCGTCAATGAGAATGCCGGCGAAGGGAATGATCTGGTGCAGTCGTCAGTAACCTTTGTGCTGGGCAACAACCTCGAGAAGTTGACACTCACCGGCAGCTCGTCGATCAACGGCACAGGCAACACGCTCGACAACGTGCTCACCGGCAACGGCGTCGCCAATACGCTGACCGGTGGCGCCGGCAACGACACGCTCGACGGTGGCGTCGGCAACGACACAATGATCGGCGGTACGGGCGACGACACCTATGCCGTCAACGTCGCCACTGACGTCGTTACCGAGAACGCCAACGAGGGCACGGATACCGTGCTGTCGGCCGTGACGCTCACGTTGGCCAGCAACGTCGAGAACCTGACGCTCACCGGCACGAGTGCCATCAATGGCACTGGCAATGTTCTGGCGAACACGATCACCGGCAACAGCGGCGCCAACCGACTCGACGGCGGAGCGGGTGCTGACACGCTGGCCGGCGGTGCGGGCAACGACACCTACGTCGTCGACAACGCGGGCGACACCCTCACCGAGCTGGCTGGCGCTGGTACCGACGCGGTCGAGTCGAGCATCACGTGGACGCTTGGGGTCGAGCTGGAAACTCTCACGCTCACCGGCAGCAGCGCGATCAATGGCACCGGCAACGCCGTGGCGAACACGATCACCGGCAATAGCGGGGTTAACCGGATCGACGGAGGCGCCGGAGCGGACACGATGATCGGTGGCGCAGGTGATGACACCTATGTCATCGACAACGCGGGCGACACCGTGACCGAGGTCAGCAGCGCTGGTGCCGACACGGTCGAATCCAGCATCAGTTGGACGCTAGGCGCTCAAATCGAGAATCTGACCCTGACCGGCGTCGACGCCATCAACGGCACTGGCAACACCTTGGCCAACACGCTGCGCGGCAATGGCGCCAGCAACGTCCTCGATGGCGGCACCGGCAACGACACGATGATCGGCGGCGCCGGAGACGACGTCTACAAGGTCGACGCCACGACCGACGTAGTAACCGAGGCCGCCACTGAAGGTCGCGACCGGGTCGAGACCACTGTGACGCTGACGCTGGCGTCGAACGTGGAAGACCTGACGCTGCTGGGCACCAGCGCGATCAACGGCACGGGCAACACGTTGGATAACCTGCTGACCGGCAACAGCGCGAACAACACGCTGAACGGCGCCGCGGGCAACGACACGCTCGACGGTGGGGCCGGCAACGACACGATGGTCGGCGGGACCGGTAACGATATCTATCTCGTCAACGTCACGACCGACGTGGTCACCGAGAACACCAATGAGGGCACCGACACGGTTCAATCGGCCGTGACGTGGACACTGGGCTCAAACGTCGAGAACCTCGCCCTCACCGGTACGAGCGCCATCAACGGCACCGGCAATACGCTCGACAACATCCTGACTGGAAACTCTGGAGCCAACACCCTGACGGGCAATGCGGGCAACGACACGCTGGACGGTGGCGCCGGTGCCGACACCTTGATCGGCGGTGCGGGCAACGACAAGTACGTGATGGGCGCGGGCTACGGCGCGGAGCTGGTCCAAGAGAACGACGCGACGGCAGGCAACACCGACGTGATGCAGTTCCTGTCGGGTGTGGCGTCGGACCAGATCTGGTTTCGCCAGGTTGGCAACGACCTGGAGGTCAGCATCATCGGCACCACCGACAAGTCGACGGTGCAAAACTGGTACCTGGGCAGCCAGTATCACGTCGAGCAGTTCAAGACCTCGGACGGCAAGACTTTGCTGGACTCGAAGGTGCAGGACCTGGTGAGCGCGATGGCGGCATTCGCGCCCCCAGCGGTAGGGCAGACCACGTTGCCGTCCAACTACCAGACGACGCTGTTGCCTGTCATTGCGGCAGATTGGGGACCTTGAGTTTGCCCCGAATGGCGCCGGATCGCCTTCGTGCTTCCGGCGCCATTTGTCCTTGTCTGAATAGCTCTGCCGGTGGAATTTGCCGGGGCTCGTGGTCAGGCAGCGAACGCCATGATCGGCAGCAGCTCGTCTTCGTCGTCCTCGACGGCCGGGATCACGTCGATGATCTCGAACAGCGGCGCCGCGAAGAACGCTTGCGCGTGCAGTGCGTCGATCGCCGCTTCGTACTGCCAGACATCCGCGCCGCAGCTCAGCTCCCACACGACCACGTGGCTATAGCGGCCGTGGAAGGCGCCGGCATTGAAGCGGCGCATGCGCAGCTCCGGGTAGCCGTTGAAGACGGTCATCAGGGCCTGGTCGAACACGGCGCGCTGTGCGTCGGTGTCGAGCGCGCGCCAATGCGTGGTGGCCTTGAGCAGCATGAAGAAGGTGCGCTGGGACATGTGACTGCCATGAGTGCTTGACGGCGTTCGCCGCGGTGGCCACACTATGCGAGCTTTTACTCGCATTGCCAACTCGCATTTCGATTCACCCCGAGGCCGTCGATGACTCCCCAGCTTTCCCCCCGCAAGGCGCCGCGCCAGTCGCGTTCGCAGGCCACCGTGACGGCCATCCTGGACGCCACTGCTCACATTCTGGTCGAGCGCGGAGTCGCCGCCGTGAGCACGAATGCCGTCGCCGAGCGCGCCGGCGTCAGCGTCGGCTCGCTCTATCAGTACTTCCCGAACAAGGACGCGCTCGTCGCCGCGCTGCACGACCGCCACGGCGAGCAGATGATGGACGTGATCCAGCGCGCGCTGACCCAGGCGATGGACGCGACGCTGGACGAGGCGCTCGGCGGCTTGATCGAAGCCACCGTCGAGGCGCATCGTGTCGATGCCGACCTGCACCGTGTGCTTGAGCATCAGTTCGGCGGTCACGACCAGGCGATGCACGAGGAGTACATCGGCGTGATGGAAGACCGCGTCGTCACGATGCTCGCGCGGCACCGCGACGAGATCGCCGTCCCCGATCTGAAGCTCGCGTCCTACATGCTGATGCACTCGGCGCACGGGCTGATCCACGCGGTCGTGCTGCAGCGGCCCAGGGGCGTCTCGCTGAAGGCCGCCACGCAGGAGATCGTACGCATGATGAAGTCGTACCTGACGACCCCGCTGCCGGCATGAGCAGCGATGCCGTGAGCCAGACGCGCGCGTGGGTCGAGCATGCGGTGGTCGGGCTGAACCTGTGCCCGTTCGCGAAGGCGCCGATGGTGAAGGGGCAGATCCACTATGTGCTGACCGACACGACCGACCCGCGCGTGCTGCTCGACGAGCTCTGCGCGCAGATGCACACGCTGGTCGAGGCCGACCCGACGACGATCGAGACGACGCTGCTGATCCATCCGAACGTGCTGGTCGACTTCCTGGACTTCAACGACTTTCTCGATGCGGCCGACGCGGCGCTCGACGAGCTCGGCTACGGCGGCGTGCTGCAGATCGCGAGCTTTCACCCCGACTACCAGTTCGACGGCACCGAGCCCGACGACCTCGGCAACGCCAGCAACCGTTCGCCGCACCCGACGCTGCATCTGCTGCGCGAGGCGAGCGTGGACCGCGCGGTGCAGGCCTTCCCCGAGGCCGAGGCGATCGTCGAGAACAACCTGCGCACGCTCGATGCGCTCGGCGCGGACGGCTGGGCCGCGCTGCAGAGCCGCTGGCGACCCTAGCAACTCAAGCCTGCGCGACGATCTGCCCGAGCCGTCGCAACGCCGACTCGGTGTCGGGCGTGAAGGCCGCGCCGCAGCTGATGCGCACGAAGTGATCGAAGCGGTTCGAGTTCGAGAACAACGCCCCCGGCGCGACGCGAATGCTTTGCGCCAGCGCGGTCTCGAACACCGCCTGCCCGTCGCGCTGGTTCGGCAGCTCGACCCACAGCATCATGCTGCCCTCGGGCACGCTGAGCTTGGTGCCGGCGGGCCAGTGCGTCGCGATGGCATCGGCCGTCTGCTCGCGCTGGCGGCGCAGCACGCGGCGCAGCCGCGCCAGGTGCCGGTCGTAGCCGCTGCTGGCCATGAACTCGGCCATCGTCAGCTGCGGCAGCGCCTCATTGGCGCGGCTCTGCGCGTAGCGCAGCATGCGCACGCGCGCCTGCCAGCGCCCGCCGCTGACCCAGCCCAGCCGCAGGCCGGGCGCGATCGTCTTGCGCAGCGAGGCGCAGTGGATCACGTTGCCGCTGTCGTCCCATGACTTGAGCGCGCGCAGCGGGGCGTCGTCGCGGCCGAGCGCGCTGTAGGTGTCGTCCTCGATCAGCGGCACCGCGTGCTGTTCGCAGAGCGCGACCAGACGCGCCTTGTCGGCATCGGGCATCACGCTGCTCAGCGGGTTCTGGTAGTCGGGCACCGCGACGACGGCCTTGATCGCGTGCGTCTGCAGTGCGAATTCGAGTGCATCGACCGACAGCCCGGTCTTCGGGCTGGCCGGGATCTCGAGCGCGCGCAGGCCCAGGCTCTCGAGCACCTGCAGCAGGCCGTAGTAGCTCGGCGACTCGACCGCGATTGTGTCGCCGGGTTGCGCGACCGCGCGCAGCGCGACATTGAGCGCCTCGGTGCAGCCGTGTGTGACGATGATCTCGTCAGGGCTCAGGCGCATGCCGGTGTCGAGCGCACGCCGCGCAATCGCGGCCCGCAGCGCCGGGTCGCCGGGCGAGAACACCGGGTTGACGAGCAGCAGCGGGTCGCGCCGCAGCGCGCGCATTGCGGCGTTGCGCAGATCGGCGGCGGGGTAGGCCGCGGGCGCCGCGTAGGTCGAGGCGAAATCGGCCGGCGCCGGGTGCGCCTCGCTCAGCGCGACGAAGCGCGAGACGCGGTCGTGCACGCCCACGTACTGCGCCGGGTCGAGCGCGCGCCGCACATCGGGCTCGGCCACCGGCGGGATGCGCGCGCGGCGCGGTTGCAGCACGAAGTAGCCCGAGCGCGGGCGCGCCTCGAGCAGGCCCTCGTCCTCCAGACTGCGGCAGGCCTGCAGCGCGGTCGACACGCTGACCTGGTGCAGCCGCGTCAGCGCACGCACCGAGGGCATCGCTGCGCCGGGCGCGAGCGTGCCGCTGCGGATCGCGCCACGGTAGTGGTGGGCGAGGCGCTGGTAGAGCGGCGAGGTGTGCGGTGAGGTGTCCATGCAAGGATCGATGATGAACGAGGCGGTGCGCGGGCACCAGCACAGATGGCCGGCCGGCGCACCGGTACAGCGGGCACGTGCGGGCGTTGATGCGGTGGCTGGATGCAGGGCCTGTGCCTTTCGCGCTGCGGTCGGGCTGCCTATTCTCGTGCCATCGACATCACGCCCTCGCCGCATCGTCACCATGTCGCGCCATCCTGAGTCCACGAGCACCTTGCTGATTGGCGCGGGCGAGCATCGCCTGCTGCGCGCGGCCGCGGGCAGCCGATGGTTCGCGTCACGTGGCGACGTTCGTCTGATCGAACCGCCGCGCTGGCTCGGCGAGCGCCTGGTCGGCATAGAGCTCGTGCTGCACGACGGTGCCGAGCACGTGTTCGAACGCGGCGGTTGGGTCGACCTGCACGCTGCGCGCGACAGCGCGCTGGTCTGCGAAACGCCGCAATCTCTGGCGAGCCGGCTGCTCGCGACGTGGCGCATGATTCGACCCGGCCGCGGTGCACGCGTGCCGGCCTGAGCCGCTTCGTCCTCATCCCGATCCGATCACCATCATCACCATGCTGCAATTCACCGACATCCAGGCCGCCGCTGCGCGCCTCCACGGCCACGCCCACCGCACGCCGGTGCTCACCTCGCGCACGCTCGACGCGATGCTGGGCGCGCAGGTCTTCATGAAGGCCGAGAACCTGCAGCGCATGGGCGCGTTCAAGTTCCGCGGCGGCTACAACG
>Ga0307509_10004443_pt1 | contig 20217 bp, 22 predicted proteins | sample 10_EM_MG_FD_202245 | JGI IMG/M metagenome (GOLD analysis project Ga0307509, IMG submission 202245) | Populus trichocarpa ectomycorrhiza microbial communities from riparian zone in the Pacific Northwest, United States - 10_EM | ecosystem: Host-associated > Plants > Roots > Unclassified | place... | reverse complement strand
TCCACACATCGTTGTCACTGTATTGGCTACTACCTCCCTATGTTCACTCTTTTTGTCTGCTTTCACTTTCACATCTTCCGCTATTCTCAGCCCGTTCGATCGCTAAATACCTGCCCCCAGTACTGTAATAACTTTTTTTTCTTCTTTTCCTTCTTTCTTTCTTTTTCCAACCGGGGGTGGCATATGATAAGGGACCAGATTTTTTGTGTCAAACATATGGCACGGGCATGCTGAGTTAGTTGGCGAGTGGGTGAGGTGAGACGGTGGGTGATACAGAGAGTTTGTGCTTGCGCTCGTGCGACGGTATTTTTATATCATTACCCAAGTTGCCGGTGTGGAGTTGGGGTGGTCACGTGATTGGTGATGATGTATCTTTGGAGTGGGGTATATATATATATCGCTCGGGTTTATTATTATCGTTAAAGTTAAGATGGCGAAGGGAGAGGAGGGGAGGTTTGGTGCCCCATCGGCCACTCAAACACTCCTGTTGCCCCCCTCGTCCGGCGCAACAGCCACGATCCACCACGTAGTCCCAAAATGATACCTTCTAACCTCCAGCACCCTAAGCCCACTCCTCTCGACCAGTTCCCCCACATCCCTATTCCACCAGCACCCCCAACGCCTGGCATGCCCCCACGCCAACCTATCCAGCACACCGTTAACCCAGTCAAACCTACTCCTCCCGTGCTCGAGCAAGATGATCCTGCCCCCCTCACTCTCCCCCTTCACACAGCGGCCCAGATTGCGCAGTAGGGCGGTGGGATCCTCGTGCGAGCAGATGCCCATGCTCTGTATCACAACGTCATACTTCCCCTCAGCCGACAGCGTCGTCGTCGTCTTCGTCGCCGTCGGCGGGATTGGGGGCGGTGGTAAGGGCGCCGCAGCATCCATATGCACGCACCGCACCCTAATCCCCGACGTCGGATGCTTCGCTGCGAATGCGGCCCGCGCAACGGCCAGCATCTCCCGGCTGGAGTCTACGATCGTGACGCTGGCGCATTTACGCATATCGTAGTACGCTGCGTTCCGCCCCGTGCCCACGCTCGCTTCCAGCACGTGTCCGTGAGCTCGACGTGCCAGTGCGCGGCGGAGGAGTGGTAGGCCCATGGTTAGCTCGGAGAACCAGATGTTTGTGTCGTACTCGCTCGCGAGGGTGTTGTAGACTCTTGCATGGCTGGGTTGTAGGTGTGGGCTTGACGGGGCGGGTGGGAGGTCTTTGAGGCTTGTGTAGAGGTATGTTGTGTAGAGGGATAGGCCGTACGCTGCTACTCCTGCTGCTAGGATTAGAGGGGTTCTCGAACGGGTGGGGCGCTGGGGTGGTGGTCGGATGTGGAGGGGTGGCTGGGCTCGTACTCCCCGTCGTGGGTGGGGGAATTGCGGCGGTGGTGGTGGTTGTGACATGTTGATGGATGAACTTTTTCTCTGGAGTTGTCTTGGAGCTTTGATTCAAGTAAAATAATTATTCCGGTTAGCGCATCTTGGCCCGCGTCAACCGAAAGATTGATCGGGTGAAATTCTTGGCAACATTTTCCGTTGCGTCCTAGTCTGTTTTAGCCAGTGACAGACGTCTAGTCAAGTTTTTCCGGCAACGGCGCGGTCTAGAAGAAAGAAAATAAATCAAATTTAGGTGACATCACCAGTTATATTCTCGTGTTGGTTTTCGGTTGATTTCAAGTACTCGGCACCATTCTGGCGCTGCCCCAGGCGGGCAGGCCGACCGGCATTGGCACATATGGCGCTAGGACGATCACTAAAAACATATAAGACAGAAGAAGATATATAGATGAGTGAACGACAGGGCCTATGTTTATCAATTGGCGTGAATCAAGAGAGAGTCACATCCGTAAGGTTCCCATCGCTCTCCAAGTATGATATGATACTAGTCTAAGCCCTTGGAAATGCTTCTCTTTCCCTCCCTTTCTATTATTCAGCAAGGGGAAAGAAGAAAAAAAAAGTCATAAATTTCACAATGAACCTAGAGACATATTGGGAAAAGATTTTATCCATCATAGCAAGCTCTAGAAGCCTACTATGGAAGACCGCCATAGACTGGTAAGGTGTCGCCTGGGATACATACTCCTCCTCCTCCTCCTTGGCGATTGCCATGAGGCAGTGCAGTACAGAGCACTCTGGTCCAGTGCAGAGCGAAGAGCTATCCCCCAAGTGAACGAAAATTGACAACACGATCGATGATAATATTCATAGGCTACATCCGTGCCCCACTGTACTATAACGAACTATATCTGTGAAGAGAAAGAAGGGGGGGGATATGGATAGTTTATTATCAATAAGGAATTACCGTAGATGAACCTCTAAAAAACAGAATAAACAGTATCAATGATCGAATCCCAGCCTTTACATACAAGAACTAACAATTATCCATCCTATCTCTTCCCTCTTGCCACTAGCACCAACAAGAATCCACCAACACAAAAGGCCGCCAAGTGGATTTCTCAAATCATCATCGGGAAAACGCGCCAAGCGATGCTCTCCTTCAAAGGTATTTCAAGATGCAGCGTAGTTCCGATGGCGTAGTGGGGGAGGGCTGGGGGAGGGGGGGGGGGAAGAATCTCTCTACAGCGTGGCTATTAATGGTGTTTCATTACATACCCTCTCCCTGAACCCTACCCTCCCCCCACACATCCTATTTGATCCACATGCGCTCGAGTATCTTGGCCCACTTCCTGGTTGAGTATATCCTCTCCTCTGCCTTATGTGCCGTGGTGCGGATATTTGAATCTTGTAGACTTTCTAGTACTACTAGTGCGGTAGTGGGTTGAGGTGGTTACGGTGCTGGTTCGTCTTATGGTGAGCGCTAGGAGCCGAGACACAGGGCTTCATGCTTAAGATAAATATAATGCGTAGGGTGTCTAGTTGTATGCTACCAGTGCCTACAGTATATGGCACTATAAGCAATACAGTGCAGGTTTTTGGTTTGTTTCCCCCGCTTTCCGGAAATGTGTGAGGGCCAGGGGTGGTGCAATGGGTGAAGAGGGACATGGACGTGGTTTGGTTCCTGCAACGGTAGAGCGTGGATCACAAGTGGTGTAGTGTGAAAAGCGGACTGTCTTGTTACCATGGCTTGTGTGATATGATATGATATGCATTCACGCCAGCCAGAAGCCGGCTTATACTACAGACCTCCCCTCCTAGCGTGTAATGAAAGAAAAGGAAGGAAGGAAAACAATCCCCCCTAAGCCCTCCATCACCCCAATCACCCACCCCAACTAATCCCCTTAAGTCATATAATACTTCGGCCCCTCCCCCCCCTGCGGCGTCGACCATTCAATATCCTGACTGGGCGCCTTAATATCACAAGTCTTACAATGAATGCAATTCTGCGCATTAATCTGAAACCTGACCCCCAACCCATCCCCTTTCCCCTCCCCTTCCTCCTCAACATACTCATAAACGCCGGCAGGACAGAACCTATTCTCCAGCCCATCAAACCTCGGAAACTCCCTACGCGCATGGGCTCGCCAATCTTTGACACGAAGGTGCACGGGCTGGTCCTCTTCATGATTAGTGCCGGTGCGGGAGACGCTAGTCAGGAGATCGAACGAGAGGATGCCGTCGGGCTTTGGATATGTGATTTTCCGCACAGAAGGGTGGGAAACAGGCAGGGTAGCTGCGTGGTCGGGGCCCGGGTGCTTGAGTGTCCATGGGACGCGGCCTTTCAGTATGTAAGCTTCGAGTCCGGAATACAAGACTCCGCCAATGAGGCCTAGCGGGTTGTGGAAGCTCGGGCGCATGTTTCGGACTTGCTTTAGTTCCTTCCAGATGGTGCTTGCGCGTAGGGCATCTTCGTATGCGTATAACATCACTGTGCCAGAGGTGTTCTCGGTCAGCGCGGCGTAGGTTGCCTCCGCAGCTAGCATTCCGGACTTCATGGATGTGTGGGTTCCTTTGATCTTGGGCACGTTGAGGAAGCCTGCAGTGTCCCCGATTAGGGCCCCACCCGGGAAGGATACTTTCGGGATGGATTGGAAGCCGCCTTCGTTTAGTGCCCGAGCGCCGTACGAGATGCACTTGCCGCCAGAAAGGACGGAAGAGAAGAATGGGTGGTGCTTCATGCGTTGGAATTCGGAGTAGGGGGAGAGGTAAGGGTTCGGGTAGTCCTATCAACAACCTCATAAGCACGGAAATGATCGAAATCGGAGGTTTGGCCAGAAGAGGGAGGGGCAGGGAGAACTTACGAGGCCAACAACAAATCCCAGACTAACTTTGTTGTCGCCAAAATGGTACATCCACGAGCCACCATAGGTATTATTCGGCAGCGGCCAGCCGAGGGTATGGCTGACCTGACCCTTGACGAAATTCTCCGGCTTGATTTCCCAAACCTCTTTCAACCCCAGCCCGTACGTCTGTGGCTGCGAGTCCCGACGCAGATCGAATTTCTTGATAACCTGCTTCGTCAAGCTCCCGTGACACCCCTCCGCAAACAGTGTGCACCTAGCATGGAACTCCATCCCCCGCTCGAACGAAGGCTTCGGCTTCCCATCCTTCCCAACTCCCAGATCATTCGTCGCAACGCCCATGACCCCACCGTCCGGCCCATACAGCACCTCCGACGCGGCAAATCCCGGATAAACGTCGACGCCAACCTCCTCCGCACGCTCAGCCAGCCACTTGACCATCTCGTTCAATGATACGATGAAATTCCCATGATTATTCATCTGTGGCGGGCCGGGCATCGGGATGGCCCACTTCTTCGTCAAGAACCTCATCCGGTCGCTCGTGACGGCGGTAGTGCCCTCGAACCTAGCTGGGTTGTCTGGGGAATTCCAGTCCGGCAGCAGCTCGTTGAGTGCTGACGGTTCGATCACCGCGCCAGAAAGAGTGTGCGCTCCCATATCGCCGGCCTTCTCCAGCAGCAGGACGCGGAAGTCAGCATTGTTGGAGGCGTTCGCTAGCTGCTTCAGCCGGATTGCGGCGGAGAGGCCGGCCGGCCCGCCGCCGACTATCACCACGTCGACTTGGTCGAATTCCCGCTCCGCGCGTAGGAGAGATTCATTCTGCAATCGCTGGGCGGAGGAGAAGGGACGGAGGGTTTGGAGAGTTCTAAGGGTTGTTGCTGTTGGTATTGGTGTTGGTGTGGGTCTTTGCTGGAGAAGGTGCAGTGGCGAGCACCTGCTGCTGCTGGATAATAATGCCGGCGAATTAATCCGGCGGAGGGGTACCGACGACATTCGACGGGCGGTAGCCATTGCCGTAGAAATCATTCTTTCCTCTTCAACTCTCTCCCTCTCCCGCTCTCTCCCTTGAGCTCTTTATGGTAGCCGTCGCAAAGTAGTACCCCGAGTGAGAGCGAATTGATGTGTACTTCCTTTGGAAAGATGGATGAAGGGAGCAGAGCCCTTTTGCCTAGTTAACTTTCCCAGAACAAAAGTAGTCCCGAAAAACTTTGTGCGTTCGGTTCTTTTCCTTTCTTTTTTTGGCGTAAGTTATGTGGGGGGGGGGGCGAGATCATGTGAAAGAGAAGGGGCACTTCCCCACCACAGATTCCATCCTTTTTTCCTTCTTTCCTCCCGCTAACAAACCAACCATCTACCATTGCCAATCGGAGGGATGGGGATGTAATGAGGATCCCACTCTCCCTTCCAGCAATAGCACAATTTGAAGGGCGCAGGCACTCGCACAGGCAGTATAAAGCCGAAACTCAATTCGTCGCAGGTGACCAGTCTACAGGCGGTTTATTCGCTTCATATTCCATCTTCCTCGGTTAGGCTCAAGGAATGAGTGGATGACGGAGAGGCTGTTATCTACAAATCCGGTGAATAAGATTAGATAAAGATCCCCCACTTTTGGGTAATGATAGGCTTGCTCGTTGGTGGGGCTGGCATTGTGGGGGGCGAGCACTTCCGCCTGGAGTGTGCTCGAGTGGTGTACTCGAGTAGACTACGAGTACGGTGCCGGTGTATGCTCGAGTACTCGAGTACCGCCTTTCACAGTACCGATCCTGTTAGAATGTATCATTTCCTATTCATCTAACTCATATTTCTGATGACTCATATACGATGCACTGATATGTGTTGGGTTATGACCCATAGGGATCTCCTTGGCGTAAAGCCTTGCTCTCGCATCGTGATCGTGATGTGAGGGTATATAAGAGGTAGAGCTTCCCGTTGTGCGGGAGAAATTTGAATATAATCTCTGGACTAGGTCTTAACTATATCAGTTCAATCCTTACAGCCAACTTTATCACATGAGCAATTGTCTGGAGACAGATATTTTCCTGTAAAGTGGTGTTCACCACCCTCAATCTCCATCCGACTCACCGCCCCGTTGATAAGCAGCCCCGCCATCCAGAACCCACTTTCATCCACAACTACCCCCCACCAACAATGGTTCACCAAGACCCAGACTCCCACCACTTAGCCCCCGCACAAACCCTCCACGAGATCTTCCCCCCAGTGCAAAAATCCCACATATTAAATTGCGCCTTCGCCTCATGGCACACACGCTACAAGTCGATAACACCGAAAGCACGTACAATCCCGCTACCACTAGAGTTCCTCACATATTTGCGTGAAGATGGGATCATTCTTCCGGACGATGAGGACGTCTCCCCACCTGCTGCTGCTACTGCCGCTGACTCGGATGACGGGGAAATGAGTGTGCCCAGCCACTTCCCCCCCGGCGAGGCCGAGGATGAGGAAGACGACGAGGAAGACAGAGCAAGAAACCCCACACAGCGATTCCCCCAGCTCCACTCCCAAATCAAGCAGACGATAGCAGCCCTCGGCGGTGCCGTGACCCCAAAGCTCAACTGGTCCTCCCCCAAAGACGCACTCTTCATGAACGCAACGCACACCCTCGAATGCCGAACACCTGGCGACATCTACCTCTTGCTGAAATCCTCCGACTTCATAACCCACGACCTGGAGCACCCGTTCGATGATACCGACCCATCCGACCCAACCCCCGCCTCCTCGATCCAATACCATCTCGTCCTACGAAAATACTTCAACATGAACCCCGCCCTCGAATTCCGCACCTTCGTCGCCGGCCGACGCATTGTGGGAATTTCGCAGCGCGACCTGAACCACTATGCCTTCCTGGGCGAGTTGAGGGGCGAGGTTCGCCGGTTGGTTGTGGGGTTTTTTAACGAGTTCCTCACGGGGTTTCCGGATGGGGATTTCGTGTTTGATTGCTATGTGGAGCCGACGGCGCGAGAGGGTGGAGGGGAAAGGGGGGGGAGGAGGGTGTGGCTAGTGGATATCAACCCCTTTGCGCCGAGGACTGATTCGGGCTTGTTTTCTTGGGGTGAGCTATTACGACTTCGCACGCAGGAGGTGGAAGAGGCGGATGAAGAGGTGGCGGAGGTTAGGCTCTTGGAGAGCGGGGACCCAGAGGCGTGGGGATTTGGCACCGCCACATATTCTGCCAGTAAGTTGCCCAGGGAGGTGGCCGAGGCCGGCTTCCAGGGGGAGGAGGCCGTGTGGGAGTTTGCCAGGAGGTGGAAGGGGATTATGGAGGAGATCGAAAGAGGGGAGGGGGAGGGGAGTGGGACATAGTTGGGTTTCTTCTCCTTATGTTCATTGTGTGGATAGAATGGCAGCAATGCTGTGTCTAAATGATTTTTTTTGTTTGGCCCCAGCTTTATCTTGATATAGTAATCTCTCAATACATATCATTCATACTTTCCTCCTTCCTTGCTTTCCCACACTCCCCTGTTCATAGCCCATCACTCGGGAATCTCCAAAGCGTGAAGGTGGGAAAAATATGGGGAACGAAGATGCGGTACTTGCAGAAGACGAAACACATAATTCTCTGTTCAGGCGGACACATAGAACTACATACTGTGGGAACCTCCTAACCACCGCTGGTGATCCATCTCATGCCAAGTAGACTAAATCCTTAGTCAAGTGTAACTAGTGAGGCCTTCATCTCGGCATCCACTCAATGGGTACTAGGGAGTCGGCTAGTACAAGTAGGATCACTACAAGCCACCGTTCCCGATAGCGGATTACGTTCAAGCAAAGTAGTATGATGGAGGAGGAAAGAGAATCTTGATTAATCTCGAATACTCAAACAACCGGCTTAAAAACGCCTGTAAACCCAAACACACTTTAACTGCCACTGCACCGTCCCCGCCCTTCATTACCATCTTCGCCCATTATTACCCCAACCGAGTCCGCCGCCTCCTAATACTGCTACTGCTTGCGCCACCTGCGGACTCCCCCCTGGCAGTAGTCCCTATATTCTCCGACAGACTCCCGATCCCGGAATCCCCCACATCGCTCTTTAGTAGGACTTCATCGTCATCTTCGTCGTCCTCATCATCCGCTTCTAGGCTCTCTGGTGTGGTAAAGCCCAGATCATCTGCTCCGCCGACTCCATCGCCTTCCTCTTCCATAGTCTCATCTTCGTCTTCGGGGTATCTTCCCCCGTCAGACGCTGCTGGTGCTCCCGAGCCGGCGAACCATCCATAAACCGCCCACCAAACTATCACCGTCGCCAAAACCTCAACAGCAAAAAACAATCCGCTCCCCAAGAGAAAGCTGAGGACCCTCCATCGCCACATGATCCACCTTATCCCAGCCAACTTCGCATAGAACTCGACCCTAGCCTCATACACGTCCAGCCTCGAACGGCTCTCTAGACTAACCACTGCATGCTGTGCGGGCTCATCGAAGACTACGTTCTCGAGTAACACCACGCGGACGGCTTCCTCCTCCTTGGTATTTGGTAGTAGGAGTAGTAACGGGAGTCGAAGTAGCGTGTGCGCCGTGCGAGCGATAGGGCTGCGCCAGGGCATTAGCCCCCCCCGACGACCAGTCGCTATCACTGTTCCCGGAGAGGAGGCTGGAGAGGAGGGGGAGGGGGGAGTAGAATAAATCGTTATTTCAGCCATAAAGTTCCCGGCATTCTGGTTCTCAGGTGAGGGTGGGAGGTGCAGGAGGAGGGCGACGGAGTATTCCTGCCGTGGGATGATTTCACCGCTAAAGTGGATTACCCCGGTTGGATGGTGATGGCGTTGATGGGGGAGGGGGTGGGATAGGGGGGATAGGGAGGTGGGGAATTGTAGGTATAGGGGCTTTTGAACGCCTATGTGTGGGATATGGTGGATATAGAAGAGGGTATAGGAGATTACGGCTAGGAAGAGGAGGACCAGGGTTGAGATGCTTAGGAGAAGAGTAGTTAGGTAGGCTCGCTGCGCGGGCCGCGAGCGGAGGAAACGAAGGGGGAGGAGGAGGAGGAGGAGGAGGCCGTTAGACTGTTATGAGCTCCTGTTAGCTTTTTGATAAAGTAGTTGAAGGGGAAGCGCTAGGTGGGTGAAGGACCATTTCATTAATTAGCTATTAGGGGATTACCGTCTGGTGTCAGCGTCGTAGCCGAAGTATTTAGTATCAAGAGAATGTGTAAATACTGGTGATGGAGATGTTGTTGAAGGGGATGTGAGGATGAAGAGGATTCATTGCATTGTTTGTTGCGAGTTCATTGACGTCGTGTGAGGTTCACAGGTAAGGGACACCCCCATGCGTTTCCCACATGCCATGGTCACACGTGGTCGCGAGCCTTCGCTATGCAACCGTGGATAAGTTTCAATCTCAAGTAGAAATTCACCCACGAAGTAGATGTCGAGGGATATATATTAGATGATACTAGCATATCGCGACCAACCCAGTAAAATATTAAGTCCCCTCCAAGTCTGCTGCAAACCCTGGCAATACACTTCTATATCATACAAATGACCGCTTCTCATGAAAAGATAAAAATGTGGGCCCCGCCATAAAGGAAATAACTATTAACCACCGAGAACTCCTTGCAACACCTACTCATCATCCAGAATCGAGCTAGCCAAGGGGCCAAAGAAGGGCACTTCACATCTACCGTATCATACCCCAGCAATGGTCAGCAGCCCTCCCAAAATTAACCCCCAAAGTAAGGGACAACCCCAAGCATACCTATCAAGAGTATCCGCATCAACATACGCATGGAACCCCAAATACCCAATCAGGCCTAAATCCACTACTAGCAGGGAATACGACAAAAACGCCGAGAAGGAAAAGATAAGATGTAAGATCTGTACCCCACTGTTAACCATTCCATCCAGTCACCCATCCTCAGCGGGGAAACCTACCACCAGGAAAGCAAACAAAAGCGAACTCTGCCACGCATGAAACCTAAACCTCCCAATCAGCACCCACCCACGCCCCATACTTCATTAAAGCAGACGAGAAAGTAGTGAAAGTACCTAACATAATCGCTCTTATGTTCCAAAATCAACAACAACACACCACCAGCAGGCGGCAATAGCACGTATGCCATAACGGCTTCCCAGTCCAACCTAAACCCCCATCAGCCTACTACTCATCCTTCCCCGCCATCTTCCCCGAGAAAGGTAATAAACAAACCGTATGGGCAAACTCGTTTCAAACTGATTTATCGTCTCTCGACCTAGCCCACCGCTACCCCATCCCGATGGTGAAGAGTGGGTTGGCAGTATTGGTGGGGGGACTTGAGGTGTGGGGAGGGGTGAATATGAGGATCGTGCAGGTGGGGAAGTCGGCCGGGTGAAGTTTCTTGAGGCCTCAGGAGACTCGGATTGGTAGGGGGCAAAATCCATTGGTATTATTTATTTCGTTTGTTGTTTTATTGGTGGTTACTGGAAGTGAGCGGGGGGAAGGGAGGGCAAGTAGTAGAGATCGTGGGGAAGGTCGGGTGTCATAGGTGTACGCGTGGTTTAGCGGTGGTGCTTTCCTGCGTGATTATGAGAACCCTCTTGGTTGCTGGCTGCGAACTTACTGTTGCAGAATCTTAGTCGAACCAAGAGGCTGAACCTTGCTGGGTCAGCTTGTTTTCCTATGTTACCCGGCCGAGGCCAAGCTCTGATACCAACCCACGTCCGTGGCATATGTACGACAGGCCGGACATTCCCCATGCATGAATAGTAACAGCGAAATGAAACTCTAGTTATGGCATTATCAACTTCTGCTTAATGATATATAATATGCTACACATGCCCCATTTTGCCCTCCCCATAATCAAACACCCAAACCGAGAGACAAATAGGCACAACAATAGAAATGAAATTAGAAGGAAGTTATCGAATTGAGAGAAATTAACTTGAACCGGCCTCGGTACCCTCCCCCCCACTACTAATAGCTCCCGCAGCCGGTGCGGCAGGAGATGATTTTGCCGCCATCTGCCACGCGGGGATTGCGGCTCTGCCACTAAAAGGCAGTGGGCTACTTTCCTTCCTCTGCAGACCCCCAAGAGCATTTCCTCCTGTGCCCAAAACATGTTGTGTCGCAACACTACCCAGTGTCTGGCCAGCTCCTCCCGCTGCACCTCCGGGATCTAGCGGTGGGGTACCGGCCGGTCCATTGGGCAAAAAGCTTGGTCTAGCAGCACCAGTCCTGTTCATGACCAATTGTTTCAAACTCTTCAACTCGGTCTGTAAATCTTCGAGAGATTTCTTTTGTAACTCTTTCTGTCCTTCCAGCGCCTTCGGAATCAAATCCCTTAAACCGCGAACCTCATCTCCGACGCGCTTCGACTCGTCCTCACGCCGCTTCCCGGCCTCCTTCAGTCCCTGAATGACATTCTCCACCTCGGCGAGGGCCGCATCCACGCGATTCTTACGCTCTTCCTCGGCAGTCTTGAGCGCTGCCGTATCGTTCTTTAGGTTGTCTAACAGGTCAAAGGCTTCTGCAAACTTTGCATCAATGAGTGCCTTATCCGTCTCTAGTTGAGGTGGCGTGGGAGGGGAGATCATCGGTGCTACATATCGCTTCGCCAAGTGGTACAGCCCAAATCCAATAGTGGTTGTGACGGTTGCCATGATGAACCAGTCACGCCAATCACGATCTCTGGGCCTTGAGCGGAATTAGCTACCCATTTGAATCCATACGCACCAAAGGAACGTACCCTGCCGCAATCTGCTGATATTGTTGAGGAGCATAGTAACCGGTATTGTATCCAGGCGCCGGTGGTGATACAACTGGAGGATAAGTGCCTGATGGCACTAAACTGGTGGATACGGGGCCAGGAGCCCCTCCAGCCCGTAATAGAGCTGCATCGACTTCCTCCTTGGTCAAATTCTTTGATTGCAAAAAAGCTATCCGTTTCTCGAGGGGCGCAGCGGCAACAGCAGGGTCGGAGAGAACTGTGGATAGGAGTTAGCATATTTTTGATGGATACCGAGGATCGCACATCATACATGTGACCTAGAGTAAAGTTAGAAAACGCGAGTTAAGGACCGAATTCGCATGATAGAACTTACAGCGGAATTTATGAGATCTTCCCGCATGTTTAGAGACGTGATATATATAATCCCTTACTAAAACTTAAAGGAAAAAGTGAGGATGGATTGGATAAGGGAGAAGATGATGTTGAGATTGAGTTGGGGGCAAGAAGAAAATGGATAGGAGAGGAGAGAGAGAGAGAAACACAGAGTGAGTGGGTCTACCGGTATGATGTTCTGGATTACCGTTGTCCACACGCATGTCTGGACCTGGGCCGAGGATGGAGAAACACCTGGTCGCGTGCGATACGTGAACACTATAATACATAAGTTCTATCTACACATCATGAAATTTACTATATAGAATATACAGAATCTGATTAACGCTTGGCTGAGGGCATTTTGTTCATATTTGCAGCCGTTGCTATTTGGCACACCCCTGAGGCTCGGTTGTTTGTTTTGATGCACGACTTCCTGGTCTTCACCCGTTTCCCCACCATCACCACTGCTATCATACACACACAAAGCCATACCATACCATAGCATAATTTCCCTCCAACACCAGGTCTATACCACCTCTTGTCACATATAAGATTCTCATTCCCCCTAACCGCGATGTCGCAGGATCCAAACCTGTTCAGTGCTTTCAAGCGCCCCAGAGAGGTATTCCCCCCCCCTCCGCCAAGATGAATGACGAATCGTCTAACAACCTATCTCCCAGACTATTAGCGGAATACCAAGCTCAAACATGTATAATTCTGGTATCCCTCAGCCTGCCTCGGCGTTGAAGCGATCGAACTCCAACTCCAGGCCATCAAACTCTCGTATGTCTCTGGCTGCTCGTCCTGCATACAACCAGCCAGACGTTATGTCGACTGCAAAGCGAGAATACTCTGCGCGCAAGTCCTATGCTCCCTCTAGCCAGCCCCCTCCGTCCCAGCGTCGCAGTAGCGTTATGCGTCGTTCTTCTATGGGTGTTGCGGCTTTCAGTCAAATGAACAGCTTCTTCAGTAGTGCTGCATCCGCAGCTGTTCAGAGAGATCCAAGACCACTCAAAGACTCTGCATATCGACACGAAATTGCTGGTAAAGTATTTGAGTACGTCGTTAACAACGGGTTCGAGCTAGAGATGAAGCACACGCTTGGTCCCAATTCCCTTAAGAGCCCTACCCAGAAGGATTTCTCGATGGTGTTCCAGTGGCTGTACAAAAGGCTCGACCCAAACTACAATTTCCAGAAAGCAATTGAAAACGAAGTCTTGCCCATCTTAAAAACCCTCCGGTACCCCTATGCTAGCACAATTACCAAATCGCAACTGGCAGCAGTTGGATCTATGAATTCGTGGCCGCAGTTCTTGGGGATCCTGCATTGGATGATGGAGTTGGCAGTCACTATGGAGCGCTTTCAATCTGGTGAATTCGATGATGCAGCTGCAGAAGACGTGGACATTGCAGCAGAAAAGATCATTTTCAGATACCTTACCCGCTGCTACTCAGCATGGCTTGTGGAAAACGATGACCACGATGAATTCCTGGAGGAAATGGCTGCCTCTTTTGAAGACCGACAATCGGGATACAAGGAGGAGTTGGAAATGCTTGAATCAGAGAACGAGCGGCTCAAAAAACAACTTGAAGAAATGCACGAATCTGCTGATCCTCTTAAAAAGTTGGAGGAAACCCGAATTCTTCTTGAAAGTGATAAACAAAAGTTCGTCGATTGGGTTGAACGCGTAGAAATCCGCATACCGAAGGTTACCGCATCCAACCAGAAGCTCAAGGAAGAGATTGAGGCCGTTGAGCGAGAACTTGCAGAGTTGACAGCCGAAAAGAAAAGCCTCCAAGAGGCTGTCGACAGACAAGGCTTAACACCAGCGGATATAGACCGCATGAACAACGACCGTGAAAAGCTTTCCAAATCTCTATCCCTCATCTCCTCCAAAATCACGGAAGCCAAGATCCAACTGGCGGAGCGCGAATCCGAAGCTTCATCAAAACTCGAAGCTCTCGAGCGCTCGGTGTCGAGGTACAACTCCTTGGCGTATCAAATCGGCATCATACCCTCGTCATCTCGAAATGCCGGGGGAAAAGACTTTGAGCTCCTCATTCTCCCGACCCAGACTCCCGAAAGCAAGTTACTCGCGGACGAGGTCGGATACCAGCCAGCTCAGCTACTTAATCGCGATCTGCGACATGATATTAAGCCGGCTCTCAATAGGCTCCGACAAGAAATCGGAGCACGGATTCACGAAGCCCAGGACGAAGCTATCAAGACTCAAGAGTTGATTGATCGCATAGTCGAGACATTGGCAGACAAACGGGATGAGGTTGACACCCTACACGCTAAAATCCGCACCGCAGTTGATGAATACCAAGAGCTCAAAGAGACCATGGCAGCAGAGGGAAATGCATCAAATGCCGAAATTGAGAAGCTCGAGAAAGAGCTTGCAAGCATGAGATTGAACATGTCTAATGGCGTCTTGGCCTTAGAGCAACGTATGCAAAGTGTTACCATTGAGTACGTTCCCATTCCCACTATTTAAGGAAAAACTAGTCTAATAAACTACAGGCGCGATCAGTTAGAGCACGCTTGCCATACCCTCCGGGAAAAATTCCACGGGGAGGTCGACAAGATGCTTCATGAAGTCATCAAGTTTAAGGTGCACATTCAAGAAAGCCTAGAAAACTACGAAAATCTTGTGGAGGAAGAGTTGGCGGGTAACGACAAACTTCTGGATAGCTAGACTGTAGTTTATGCTAGCGTGCTTCCTTTAATGATTGTCATGATGGTGTGAGGCGTGAGGGAGTAATGTCGATTTTGTCCAATTGGTGCTTGTATGGGTGGAGTTTATGTTATCTTCCTTGTGTTATATCTAGGGTTACGTTGCTAGATGGTTGGTGGTTAATTGATGTTTTTTTTTGTGGTCTAAGGTTTCCGGCGATGTGATAGCCAGAATAGTCACCCCACTGTCTCGCGCCTCGGTGGTCCGGGTACCTTACTGTCCCGTGTGGGCTACCGGGTGTTCTGGGTTCCTCTGTGTCGAAACTGACCTATTGTCCCGGATCACCCGCTACGACAGAGCCTTTGGGTTTTGGCCGTCCAGGATAGCGGGGCGCGACTGTGCTACTATATATTACAGCTGCGATACCGGTAGTTAGTATAAGTAAAGTTAGTGTTAACTTTATGCCTTATCGATAAGAGATAGGCCACCGTAATACAAGTATCATACTCGTGCTTCTCGGCCAAGAATTGCCTTCCCCATTTGTCGCAGAAAGGTTTGCTATCATAGTTTTTTTTCTGCCGGAGCGGTATGATATTAGTTGTGTGTGTTATGGTAGTGCATAATTGGTGAGGGCCTAACTATCTATGATATTATAGCGGGTTCCATGAGGCATCATGAACTGGGTTTGATGGGATTGAACTTTCTTGCAGGTCTAGGCAATCTTGATATTCCGGATACTAGCCTGCACAGTGCTTCTTGGACAGCCCTTCCTACGACAAATGGGGAAGGCAATTCTTGGCTGAGAAGCGCGAGCATAGTACTGAGTACCGGTATGTAGTTCGCGAATTGCTGCACATAGAATAATGCGATCCCAGTAGCTGCACGAATACTGATACTGCAGCAATTCCATCCAGCACACCTTACACCATATATCCCACCCTATATAACCACCCTTCCCCTCCACTCAAACCCTTCTTCCCGCTAAAGATCCTTATAGTAATTATTGACAATGGCTCCCACTTTCACCCCTCCGTCGACAATTATCATAGTAGGCTGCGGAGTTTTTGGCCGTAAGTTCCACACCTTTCTCCTTCATTAACTCGTCCTCATAACTAACCCCAGAACCCACCTAGTGTCCACTGCCCGTACACTCTCAGACCGGTACCAATCCACCAGAGTCCTTGTCATAGACAAGCATGCTCTCCCATGCCCCTACGCTGCTTCAATAGATTCCTCTCGTATCGTCCGCGCAGACTATGCAGATCCGGCCTACTCAACCCTGGGCCAAGAAGCCCTCAAACAATGGACTGGGCATCCAGCATTCCGCAAGACAGGACTAGTCATCACCGCAGATAGCGAGAACAAATACCTCGAGGATTCCTACAACAACGTGAAATCGGAGGGCGAGGTAGAATATCTCCCCACCGGGAAAGACATCAGAAGCCTCATGGCAGGCGGATGTAGCGGGAAATCCGGGTACGTAAACTGGAGCAGCGGCTGGGTCGACGCAGAAGCGGCAATGCGGACGCTATACGCAGAGGTTAAATCCCGAGAAAATGTTCGGTTTTTAATAGCGGAGGTGTCGGGACTCCTCTGCCCAGGACGTAAAGTCCTCGGCGTCAAACTCGCCGACGGGGAAGAAATCACGGCCGGACTTACCATTCTCGCTGCCGGCGCATGGACGCCCGGCCTTGTGCCATTACACGGCCGAGCGGTCCCGTCGGGGCAAGTTATGGGCTATCTAGCCTTGTCCCAGGAAGAAGCAACCCGCTACGCAAGTCTGCCCGTCCTGCTAAACCTCACGACAGGCACATTCGTAATTCACTCTCCAAACACCTCGCCCCCAACCCTGAAGTTTGCCCGACACGCCCAAGGATACGCTTCCCCTACACCGGTATTCCCAAAGACGATTCCACGGGAGGGTGAAAATGCGCTGAGGGATATGGTCAAGCAGATAGTACCCGAATTCTCCGGGAGACCGTTCGAGAAGACTAGAGTATGCTGGTATACTGACACCCCTGATGGCGACTTTTTGGTGACTTGGCATCCGGAATATGAGGGGCTGTTCATCGCTAGTGGGGGCAGTGGGCATGCGTTCAAGTTTTTGCCGGTGTTGGGGAATGAGATCGGGGATGTGCTTATAGGGAAGGGAAGGTTTGGGGAGAAGTGGGGGTGGAAGGAACACGTTGAGGGATTGGGTGATGGGAGTAGGGGCGGTGGTGATGGGGGAAGGGTTCCGCTTGAGGAGCTATTGCGGGAGGGAGGTAAAAGCAAGCTATGACAGGGGAGGTGAAAAGTGTGTAAATGAAAATGCAGCGAACCACGGTAGCCACCAGTAAAGAATGCCGGCTCCCTTTTTACATATAATACATAGCTACAGTAATCCGATTTGAGTTTATTTATTACCTCACCTCTATCTATCCCCCTCTAAATAATTCCCACCTCCTCCCATCGCCTCCGGGCTCTAAAAATTTCACCTCAACCCATAAACCCAAAATATGCCTACACACAGAACCCCCCTCCAGTTCCAAAGCACACACTCAACATGGTTCACCAACCATCACTCTCGGTCACCACCCACCCAGTAATCTGTAACCAGCAACCCACGCTTCCTCAAATGATACTCCGTGACCAAGCCAAAGCCACAAAGGGCCGTTGGGCTCAAACAAGGAAACCCAACCCATTCTACACGGGGGGAAATCTTTTAACAGATGCAATACATACTCGGGGAATGCACGGAGCAAGTACCAAAAAGCACAAGCACCATCCAGCGGAAGAACTGCTGGGATGAAAATTTATCTGCACGGGATGCAGATGGCAAACCCTCATTCGCGCGCACGAACGGAAGAAGTGCCGGCCGGCCGTTACTGCTTAGACAGTAGATCATTGACACCCCGGGATATGACCTCCACACAGGCGGTGTTTAAGGCTTCCATTCCATTTGATTGGAATGAGTAAACTATTTACTTAAGCTTGTCTACTTATCCGCAATTGCAGGTACCGGTAGTCTGAATAGGGAGATCCTAGTGACCATAGTTCCAGAAGACCGCACGAAGAAGGGTGAGCACGGTTGGGGGTGGCATGGGTCAGCCGAATCGAACCCCCCCTGCCTTCTGGCAACGAAGTTGGGAATAAGAGCCTGCCTAAGCCAGAGCAAAATCTAAATCAAGTTTTATTTCCCTGGGTTGCTAGTTCTATAGAAAGCACGGCGGCTCACGGTATTATCCGATGAAGAGCTAGAGCTGCGCAGGGAGAATTAGGCTCCCCTCAACAGAGCATGTGCAGATCATGGTTCCCGAGTGACTGCCTATGATTAATAGAACTATGGTTGTAAAGTCTCAGCACACGCGACGCGACGCGAGGGGGAAAAAAAAGATAGAAACCCCTTGGGAAATAGCAATTGCCTGTTGGTACAATTAGATTAAACTACTAAATATGCCACATTAATAATACTGATACAGAACAAATCTCCCCCCCCGTCCCCCCAAGATCCGGCTTCCCCTATTCCACACCGTCCAGTACATCTCAGACCAGCAGCAGCGAGTCGGGCAATTGACCTAGACCGAGAAACCAGAGCACCCACTGACATCTCCTTTCTATAAAACAATCAGCCCCAAACTCTGTAGAAACAAGAGGGGAATTTTTTTTAAAAAAAACTTGCCTCAATAGCCTCACTGCTACAGCAACCAAGTCCACCATCACACTGAGCCCGGGTCTGTTCACTATTTCCTGTATACCCCCTTCCCATTAGCCCCGACCCCTCTCTTCCCATAATAGAAGACAAGATATCATACCTGCCAAAACATAAGAAGGAACGCTAAGGCAAGTGACATCCGCGCCATTGAGATTTCCGGCCAGATTGCCCTTGGAAGCACCGTTGCTAGCCTTATCACAGCAGATCACGGTCTGGCCTTGGCTTTTGCACTTTTCGGTGAAATCCTTGATAGCAATGTCCTCCACGCTTCCACCGCTTCCACCGCGTCTAGGGACGGCGACGGCGGCGGCAACTGCGGCGAGGGTGAGGAGGGTGAGGGTCTTGAATTGCATATTTTTTTATTTTTATAATTTTTTCGTTAGGAGATTTGTGCTCAAGTGAAATGAAGGTTCGAGTTGGTCTGAAAAAGAGTGTGATTGTGGGTTGGTGGATTAATGAACGAGTGTGGGATGAAGGGGGGGGAGAGAGAGGAAGGAAAGGATTTGGGAAAGGGGTGTGCTTGGGTATAGAAGGGAGTCCGGGGTTGGGCTTGGGCTTTGGGAGGACGGACTCCTATTATGGTCTTGATTGGGATAAGCTTGGATCCATCGGGTCTTGGTATTTGGCGCAAGCTACCGGTATTTGTGTCTTGCCTGGTCTCGGATCGTTCCCGCGAGGTAGAGATCTCCCTGCCGTGGTTGCGGCTCTTAGAAGTATCATCGTAGTGCTGGGGTTTTTTTACAGCCCCAACAAAAAACGAGCAGTTCACGAAGAGGAGAGGTATCTTACCAATATGTCGGTACTCGGAGTCGCTGGGGGGCCGTTATAGTGCTGTCCCGGGGCTTGTCAGTCTCCCACAGGGACCGGTAGCGTGCATCCGATCACCTAAAATCATTCTATCAACAGACCCCCATGAACGCAGACATTGGAACCCCCGATACCACTGATTAAAGATCCTCCACCCTCTGAAGTGGAACTCCATTAGGGGCAACCTCGCAAAGATCAACGCAAAGCACAAATAAGCACTGCGAACTTTGTCTGAGGAAATTATTTCCAAGATTCCCCTGAGTAGCCGAGTGTGGGTAAGGGGCGTCGAGCCACTAGTCTGCATCGAGAAATGATCTTGACCTTTTGAGTTTCAGGCGGCGTTTGCCGATTGATAAAGTATTCGGATTGATTGATTGGCGCAAATATTTGACTTCTTAGGTGTAAGCTGGGACATCTTGGCGCCTGTCCATCCGAATACTCGAGTACTTTATAAACCCCCAAGTAGTTTCTGGGAAGGTATTTTCGCTCTGGGGAGCAGCGGGTTGGATTTCTAGGGTGAGGCGTTGGGAGAGTTGGTATCGTAGTGATGCTGGTTCTGTTGCTGATCTAGACCTGGGCGCCCGCATGGTGTGGCATTTCTGGTGCCGAAGATCGACGGGATCTAGGATCTGCTATGCAGCCCGTTGGGGGCAGCTGGGAATACGTTTACTGTACCGTAACGTATCCGACCTAGAAGCAGGTCACGACTGGGAAACGGGCCACCCCAACACAACCAAGTCCCTTGTCAAATAACAGAGGTATTACGACAACCAAAAGACAAATGTAAAGAAGAATAAAATAAGT
>Ga0307509_10004442_pt1 | contig 20222 bp, 22 predicted proteins | sample 10_EM_MG_FD_202245 | JGI IMG/M metagenome (GOLD analysis project Ga0307509, IMG submission 202245) | Populus trichocarpa ectomycorrhiza microbial communities from riparian zone in the Pacific Northwest, United States - 10_EM | ecosystem: Host-associated > Plants > Roots > Unclassified | place... | reverse complement strand
ATCAAGCAGCCCGGCGCGGCCCTCAGCCAGCTCGTTGAGAACAAGTGAGCCACCAGACATCTCGGCGAGTATGGCGAGCAGCCCGGTCCCGGCGGAGGGCTCCAGCACGAGGTCCGTCTTCCCGATGGCAGCAGCGGTGCAAGCGACAAAGCCCAGGGAGATCGGCGTCGAGAATTGCTGGAGTGCGTCGCTCTCCTCTGAGCGACGAGTGTGGGTGGGGAGCAGGCTTGCGACTTTGGCCAGCATGGAGAGCATTGAAGCTGGCGAACCCGCTTTGGCGCGCATGGAGCCGCCATCTTTGCGAAGAAAGAGAACCGTCGCGGCCTCACAGGCGTCATAGGCGCCCTTCCAATGCCAGGCGCCGGTCGTATCGGAGGCGCCGACGGCAGCCTTCATCGCGCCACGCAGGACGGCGGCGTCGACGCGACGGCCGCGTTCGAGATCGGTCAAAAGCTGTCGCGCTGCCCGCGCGACAGCCGCGGCGAGAACTGTGGCGGCGCGCATCGAAAGCGGAGCGGCGGCGGTGCCGCTGAGAAGAGATTCAGTCATGGCAGGATTTCTCGGGAGAGCGGGGCACGGGCGAGCCGGCCGGCGCTCTCTCTGGCCCGCGCCGGCTCAAAACCCGGCCCAGCCAATCTCTCCCTCTCCTTGCCCGGAGAGGCAGTTCGACCCATCTTGCTTTCGTCTTCGAGGATGACCGATTGGCCGCCGACAAGCCGAGCACGACCGTTGCGACCAAGGGCCAGGTCATCCTGCCCAAGGCGATCCGTGAGGAACGCCGCTGGCGGGCCGGCACGCGGCTTACCCTCAAGGACACGCCGGACGGGGTGCTTCTGAAGCCGGCCTCGCCGTTCCCGGCGGCCAGGCCGGCGGACGCTTTCGCATCGTTGCCTTATCGGGGCAGGCCAAAGTCCCTGGAAGAGATGGAGGCGGGCATCGCCCCGCAGGCTCGGCAACGCCTTTAACGCCAAACGGATGCGCAGAGCACGGTGTCGATGGGCATTCCAATGTCGCGCTCGAGGACTCCGAGTTGGTCGCTTTTGCGCTGGATCGAATGGATGACGGCATGGATTTTGCCGATTCACTCCACCTGGGACGCGCGGCATCCTGCGATGCCTTCCTGACGTTCGATCAGCGATTCGCGCAGATCGGCGAAGCGATGGGTTTGGCAAGGGTGCGATTGCCGTAAACCGCGTTCAGGCGACGCGACCATCGGCATTGGCGCCATCTAGCGCTTATGCGCGCAAGCTGGCGCCATCGGTCAGGCCGTCGGCGAATCGTGGATGCGGTCGTCGAACGCGACGTCCTCGATCAATGCCTGCCGCCCGTCTGGAGTGACGCTGTCGATGAAAGCAATGACGCCTTCACGGCGCTCCTCGATCTCAATGTGTTCGGGATGCGCTCCCAACCCACCGCAGCCTTGGCGGCAATCTTGACTACCTCAACCGCCTTCGCGTCGGTATCGGCCTCGATCGTGAAGCCATCACAGGCGCGTAGCCAGAATGCGATCTTGACGGAAGTATTCGGTCATGACGCACCTCCTATATTGGCTATGCGGGTCAGTAAGAGATCACGCATGGCATGCCTCCCGGATTCGGCGCGCGAGATCCTCGGGCCGGTTGAGAAGATCGAGAGAGGCGAAATTGTTTGGACCACCGCAATAGTCCTTCCGTCCCTTGCAGGCACGGAACAGGATGCTGCTGCTGCTGTCGTGTCCCATGGCCGATTGGGATACCTGCACATAAAGGCGGTCGCTGTGCAGGGTGATCTCACCGGAGACCGCGATGCCGGCCAGATTCGAGCGCAGGTCATACGAGCCGGACTGAAGGCCGAGCACTGTTGCAAGGCGGCGAAGCCGAGACCGGGCGCAGAAGTGGAAGCGGCGCTTGGCGGCATCATCATAAGCGACCGGCGCACGAAAATTGAAGGGCTTGGAAGTTCGGGCCATGAGGGAAGACTCCGAGAGCGGATCGAGCCAATCCCGGCCGCGCGCTCTCATCGCGTGCCGGGCTCGCCCCCCACCCGGCCCGCCTCTTCCTCTGATCTCGGCCTCATGCCGCGGCCTTGACCGCGCGCCACCACGCGATGCGCTCCTCGCGCGGGGCGTTGGCGAGCCGCAGCAAGAGGTCGCCGTGGCGTGCGGCGCGCAGAAGCAGACGAGATCGTGCCCTCGCAGTTCGTCGAGCGCGCGCAGCAGGTGGCGCTGGTCGGCCAGCCATCGCTCGTATTTCGGGATGACGGATGCTCGATCGGCATCCCGGCCGATCCGGAACGGATTGCCCCATGGGCTACCGCGACCGATGTAGATGGCGCCGCCTGGAATACCCGCGTGATGCTTGTTGAGAACCTTGCACATGCCTCCTGATCCCTGGCGTTGCGTCGGACTGGCAGCGGGGCGCGGCCTAAGCATCGGCTGTCACGCGAGGCGCTTTTCGCCGAAGCGGGAACGGCTTGCTCGTTGACCGCTGATGCGCCGCGCCCAGACGGGACTCCGACGCAGCGTCGATCGGGAGACGTTGGCGGGTGCAGGGTTCTCAACGAAACACCACGGGGGTGCCAGGCGGTGCCACGTGTCGCAATGTGGTGCTGCGGCAGGTCTAGCCGAAGATGGTCTCGGCCATGAAGATGATCCCGGCATGGTGCCGCAGCGCGCGGTGCCGAAAATCAGCGATGAATGCTTTGCTGGTGTCGAACCAGCTACGGATCGCCAGATCGTCGCCGACTTTCCCGCTCCACTTCCTCACCAAGAACGGCGAATGAGGATACGGACGTGCCATCGCTCCCTCCCTCAGAATACATGCCGGGTGTATTCGGAGATTTCGATCCGCTCATTGAAGTTGAGCTTGATCGTCCGCTCGGCAACGTCGAAGACGAAGTCGCCGTAGGCGCCCAGGTCCTTTTCCCACCCGGCATAGGTCTGTTGGAGAAGATCGTAGACCAGCTTCTCAATCGCATCCTTCACCGATAGGGTTTCGCGGACGACGGCTGGGTTCCCGCGTTCGACGCGCGCAATCTCGATGTTGATGAGCCGAATTTCTGCATCACCGCCTTCGCCGTCGATGACGGCCTCATCGATTTGCCCGTTGCCGGCATAGCCGTTGAATGTCACCTCCACGTTACAGATGCGAGCGCGGGCGAGCGCATCGAACAACGCTGTCTTGTTTTCTGAGAGAGTGGATTTGCACAGTCTGACGAATTCCTGGTCTCGCACGAGCCAGAAGCCAGAATCGAAACCCGAGCCGGGTGCTGAGATGTCGTCGGTCATGAGTGTGCTCCTAAAACAATGAAGCCCGGCGCGATGGCCGAGCGTAAGAGATAAGATGGTGCGGCGAAGGGCTGCGGGGCGGCGTCGGCCGCCCCGCAGCGGTGGGTTATTCGGCAGCAACGGCTTGTGTCGGCTCGTTCTCGCCGACGTCGCTCGCCTGTCCCTCGTCGACGGCGAGGAACTCGGGCAGCGACTCTACCGCGCCATCGCTGACGTCCGATGGCGCATGCACCACGGAGAGCCGCAATGGATCGGGGAGCCAGCGTGTATCCGCGAGCAGGCGCTCGGCTTCCTTGGCCATCTCGCCCTTCTTGAGGTGGTCGATGAGCTGCGCAGCGGCCTCGCCCTTGGCCTCACGAACCGCTTCGAGGATGCGGCTCTTGGTGACGCGGCCGAGATAATTGTCGACCGTCGGTCGCCAGCCGACCTCCGCCATGTCGAGATTGACGGCTCGCGCCAGGCGATCTGCCTGATCGAGGCGGCGCTGCAGGCCATGGGCGGTCAAGCCGGAGCCGCCATAGCGGTCGACCTTCTCGAACAGCGCATTGACGCCGAAGCAAGCGCAGTGGGCGAGCAGCGACAGGCGGCTGGCATCGTCAAGCGCTGCGAGCCAGTCCCACAACGCCTGTTCGTCGGCCGGCATATCGGCCTTCCAGGCTGCATGCCGATCCGCGATGGATTTCGCGGACGCACTCTCCTTCAGATCCGGCGTCTGACCGGGAAGCTGGACGTGGCGCACGCCGACTTCAAGACATCCCGGCGTGTAGGTCTGATAGAAGGCGTCCACACAGAGCTTGTGCAGAAGCGCGGCCATCGCGACCTGCGGATGGGAAGCGAACGCATCGCGCAGCGCCAACGTGCGGTGTGCGGTCAGCTCCATGACGAGCCGGTCGGGTAGCGGGCGGATGGTGTCGTCGTCTTCCTCCTCGCCGGCGCTCGCCTGCCCTTCGACCGTGATCGTGGCGCGCTGGACCGGCGGCGGGCCTTGTTCACCATCATTGGCGTTAGGCGCTGCCGCGTCGGTTTCGGGATCGGGCCCCGTGATCGCCGCAACCAACGCGGGCTCGTCCTCGCGGCGGACATAGCCCCGCTCGACCTGCAAGGCGCCCTCGCCATCGATGCTGACAAAGGCTCCGGCGTGAGCGATCTCGGCCGGCTTGAAGACGTCCGCCCGGTTCTCGAAAGCCGCGAGCGCCTCCTCGAGTGCGCCAAGACGCACATCGACCTCGTCCGGCAGTTCGTCGGCGTCTTCATATTTTGCCTGAAGCACGTCGTATTCTGCCTTGAGGGTATCGAGGCTTGCCTGCTCCTCGGAGGTCAGGTCGGCCGGTCTACCCTCAAGCCGACGGAGCCCGTGGTCGTGGCCGTAGGGAAAGCTCGCCGCGACATCGATCCACTTCCAGCCTTCGGCCGCAACCGTCTCAGCTTCCATCCTCAGCCGGTCGGCGACAAGACGTTCGAGCAAAGCGACGTCCTCGACCCAGCCGCCGCCATCCTCTTCGAAGAGATCGCGCAGCACGCTGCCGCCGGCCGCCTCATAGGCCGCAAGGCCGACGAACCGCGCGCGCTTGTCGGCGGCCCGCACCGCGCGCTCGGTCAGAAGGCGCCTGATCTGGTACGGCTCGTCGTAGCCCGACTTGTTGACGTTCTCCCAGACCTGTTCCTGTCGAGCGTGATCGCCGGTGACGGAGAATGCCATCAACTGCTCGAGCGACATGCCGTCTTCGGCGTAGACGTCGAGCAGCTTCGGGGAGACCGCTGCGAGCCGGAGGCGCTGTTTCACCACGTTGACGGAGACGAAGAAGATGGCCGCGATATCCTCCTCGGAACGACCTTGCTCACGCAGCGTCTGAAATGCCCGAAACTGGTCGAGGGGATGAAGTGCGACGCGATGCACATTTTCAGCGAGCGAGTCTTCTTCCGCGGTGATCTCGGTGCTGACGTCGCTGACGATGCAGGGGACTGGTGCGGTCTTCGCAAGGCGCTTCTGCTTCACCAGAAGCTCGAGCGCACGATAGCGGCGGCCGCCGGCCGGTACCTCGAACATGCCGGTCTCCTGGCCTTCGGCGTCGAGGACGGGCCGGACATTAAGACTTTGCAGCAGGGACCGTCGTGCGATGTCCTCGGCGAGATCTTCAACCGAGATGCCAGCCTTGATCCTCCGTACGTTCTTCTGGCTCAAGACGAGTTTGTTGAAGGGAACGTCGCGTGACGGCGATAGCTTGATCTTCTGAACGGCCTTTGCCATGTCAGTTTCTCCTGAACGGGCGGCCGAAAGCCTCTCTCTCGCCCTCCAACCCGTCAGTGCGCAGAGCACAGCGCTCTGACTCTGACCTAAGGAGAAGCCGGGTTGGACGACGAACTGCCGATCAGCTCCGGAAGGACAGAGGTGACCCAACCCGCCTGGCCATGATGCGGCAAGGCGCTTCATCCCTGCGCCCCCACCATAGCGAAACGCTGCCCTCTCACTCCGAGAGGGCAGCGCCGCGGAATCCGAGAATCGGAAAAGCGCGAGAGCACCAAGCCGGAGTCCCGAATCCCCAGGCTTGGCGAAAATCACGCCAGCCCGTCGAGCAGCTTCTTGGCCTTGGCTTCCATGTCCAGGCGGGCATCCTGATGCGGCTTGTCGCGCGCGACGGCGGTGATGCCCTGCACGAAATCGAAGATGCTTTATGCCAAGCTCCGGATTATGCGGAGCAGTGGCTGCAAGCGCCGCGCGGGTAAGGCGTAGCTACATGGATTGCTCTGCATAATTATCGGTCCCCTCGTTAGCCAACCGAGAGGACCGAATGACTTTCTCGAATCGTAAACTGCCGGAACGATCGACCGCGACGGTCGCCCATCCGGATATCAAGGACGCTCTGACACAGTTTCTGGAGCCGGTGCGCGGCACGTCCGTGTTCGTCTCCTATGCAGCTGCCGTGAGGCATTTTGTGCACTGGTTGCGGATGCGGCGCATCCCCTTGTGTGATGTCGATGTCTCGACCGTAGATCGCTTCGCCAAACACAAGTGCTCATGCCCTCGCTATCGCCCGGAACCGCTGCGCAACAAGGGGTACATCGGTCGCGTTCGGCGCTTCGTCCGTTTCCTTGAGGATCGGGGCTACGTCCCGGTTCCACAAGAGATCGAAGGACTCGCTGCTCATCTGTCGTCCTTTAAGGAACGCCTTTCGTCGCTCGGCTACCATCCATGTGCCCGCCGCGTTCTGTATTCGGGCGCCGAACATTTTGCCGCCTGGCTCCGTGTGTCGCGCCTTGCCTGGGAAGACATCAACGCGGACGCGGTCGCTCAGTTCGTCAGCCATGATTGCCATTGCGGGCTGTGGCGCAAGACAGGCAAATTGGCAGCAACGGGGAGGCAGAAGCGGCGGCGCGCGGCGCAACGTTTACTGTCGTATCTGAAGGCCGAAGCCGCTCTGCCATCTAATATACTGAGCGCGTCTACGCCCGAGCACGGCATCGTAAAATCGTATCGCTTTTGGCTTAAACAACACTGCGGCTCGGCTGACACAACAGTGGATCGCTATCTCGACGAGATGTCGAGATGGCTGTCGATTCTCGGCGAGGAGCCGTCTGCCTACACCCCCCGCGCCATTCGCGATATTGTCCTCCAACAACCCGCCGATCGGAAGCCCGCATCCATTCGTATGACTGCGACGGTCTTGCGGAGCTTCCTGCGCTTTCTCGCAGCTTCGAACCAATGCAGTCCAGCACTCATGCAGGCGGTCCCGGTCACCCGCATCCCAAGACTTTCAGGTTTGCCGCGCTACGCCCCAGCGGAGACGATCGAGAAGATCATAAATGCATGCTCGACCGGCTCACCGGTCGAGCTTCGTGATCGAGCGATAATTACGTTGCTGGCTCGCCTTGGACTGCGGGCCGGAGACATCCGGGCGATGCGGCTCGGTGATATCGACTGGCCGAACGGTTTGCTGACGGTCCACGGCAAGGGACGCCGATCTGTCACTCTACCGTTGCCGCAAGATGCCGGCGACGCCGTCCTCGACTACCTCGACCGTGGCAGGCCGCTCGCGACGAACGACCATTTATTCCTCTGCGCATCGGCGCCGTATTCTGGTTTGGTGTCTTCGTCTGCCATTGCGGGCATCGTATCGCGTGTCCTGGATCGAGCGGGGATAACGAGCGTTCCGACCGGCGCACATATGTTTCGGCATTCCCTGGCGACGACGCTGCTGCGGCGTGGTGGCAGTCTGGAAACGGTCGGCGCGGTGCTGCGGCACAAGTCGCCTGAGACGACGGCGATTTATGCGAAGGTCGACGTCGATATGCTGATGCGCGTCGCCCAGCCCTGGCCGGAGGCATCGTCATGCTGAAGCCAGAGATCGACCGCTACGTCGCCATCCATCGCAGGTTCGGTCTCAACTACAAGGAGGTCAGCCGCACCCTAAACCTTTTCACTCGCTATGCCGAAGGCTTCGGTGACGAGCATTTGCGCGTCAGCCGCATTCGGGATTGGTGTTCGCGTGCATCATCGCCTGTTCGGGCTCGATCTGCGTATGATGCGGTGCGCCGGTTCTGTGTCTTCATGAACGCGGAAGACGATCGGCATGAAGTGCCACCCGCTGGCGCTTTCGGGCGCGGCAAACAGCCGAGACCGACGCCGCACATCTTCGATCCTTCCCAGATCGCTGCGATCCTCGAAGCGGCGAGGCAACTCCCGCCGACGGACGCAATCGTTTCCCAGACCTACGTTTGCCTTTTCGGGCTTCTCGCCGCCACGGGTATGCGCGTTTCCGAAGCTCTCGCTCTTCAGCTTGACGACATCACAGCGGATGGTCTCATCGTCCGCCATGGCAAGGGCCGCAAGAGCCGACTGCTCCCGATCCAACCTTCAACACGGCAAGCATTGGCGAACTATATCGTGGCTCGCCAGGATGCCCTGTGTAAAACGAACGACCTCTTCATCAGCCGACGAGGACGTGCGCCCACCAAGCTAAGGGCACATGTCGTCTTCGTCGAGATCGTGCGTAAGCTGGGCCTTCGTCCTCATGCCGTTGGCACAACAGGTCCTCGGTTACACGACCTCCGGCATACGTTTGCGGTAAGGTCGCTGGAGCGCTGTCCGCATGATCGAACGGCCGTAGCCAACCATATCGCGGCCCTGAGCACGTATCTGGGGCATGCCAGCGTTGCCCACACCTATTGGTATCTCGAAGCGACGCCAGTCCTGCTGCGCGCCATCTCGATGGCAAGCGAGACCGCATTCACGGAGGCTGCGCAATGACCGCCTTGGCTCCATACCTGACAAGCTATTTGCGCGACCATTTACCCCGTGAGCGCAACGCCAGCCCGCACACGGTCTCAGCATATGCCCACGCCTTTGCTCTGCTGGTTCGGTTCGCCGCCGACCGGCTCAAACGCAGACCGAGCGATCTGACCGTTGAAGATCTCGACACAGGGCTGATCTTGGCCTTTCTCGACCACGTCGAGGCCGTGCGGGGCAACGCCGCGCGATCACGCAATGCCAGATTTGCGGCGATCCGGTCGTTCTTCCGATATCTGGAGTACACGGCGCCCGCGTGTCTTGACCAGGCGCTGCGGATCAGAAGCCTGCCGACCAAACGTGTCGACAAGACCTTGATCGATTATCTCACGCAGGAAGAGATGCAAGCCCTTCTTGACGCACCGAACCCACGAACCCTAGGCGGCACAAGGGATCGAGCTATGCTCCATCTTACCTACGCCGCCGGGCTGCGGGTTTCTGAGCTTCTATCTCTGCGTCTCACGGATTTCGCGGAGCGATCGGTCGCTACAGTCCACATCGTCGGCAAGAGACGCCGGGAACGTGTCTTGCCGTTATGGCGGGAGACCCAATCGGTGCTGCGAGCTTGGCTAGCCATCAGGCCCGATGTTCCAGCCCCGGAGGTGTTTCTAAACCGCGACGGGGAACCGATGACCCGCGATGGGTTCGCCCATCGACTGGCCCTCCATGTGACGGCAGCCGCAGCGAAGCGGCCGTCGATCCTCGGCAAGCATGTTACGCCCCATGTGTTGCGGCATAGCTGCGCCATGCACACGCTGGCGGCCACTGGCGACATCCGCAAAGTCTCGCTCTGGCTGGGTCACGCCAGCCTGGAGAGCACAGAGACATACCTACATGCCGATCCTGCTGAAAAGCTTGCCATACTCGCCGCGCACGGCTCCCCAACGGTGCAGAAGGGCAGGTTCCGGGAGCCATCCGACAAGCTTCTAGCAATGCTAGCCCAAGCGCGTGCGGCGGTGTCGTAGTCGTAGTCGTAGTCGCAATTTCTGCGGTCAATTAAGCCCCCAAAAATTATGCCGAGTCTTCCACACGGAAGAAGCCGATTTGCCAAAGGATTGTACCTCGGTGCTCGGCATAATTTAGCGGTCGGCATAAAGTATTTTATGTCGATATCGACATAAAATGCTTTCAGGTGGGCGGCCTTCCTCCGCCAGCACCGTGTCGATCACCTTGCCTGTCTCGGCCCTGGTGAAGCCGCGGCGGCGAAGGAACTCGATGCGATCCGCGTCGGTGCGTGCCACGATCCGCTCGCGGGCAGCCTTGATGCCATAGACGAAGGGCATGGGTGAGGAGTTGGCGAAGTTCAGCAGCGCGGGGGCCGCCTCGTGAGCAAAGCGGGAGGCGGCGTACTTGGAATGGCGGATGGTGATCTCCTCGAAATCCTCCACGCCCCACAGATTGCGATTTTGGCAGACTGCACGGAGATAGAAGCTCGCCATGCCGAGCGTTTTCGCCCCAACTTCCGAGTTCCAGCAATAGAAGCCTCGGAAATAGAGATCGGGCGAGCCGTCCCGGAGGCGGCCAGCTTCGATCGGATTCAGGTCGTCGACCAGGAAAAGGAAAACGTCCCGGTCCGATGCATAGAGGGTCGTCGTGTCCTTGGAAATGTCGACACGGGGATTGTAGGTCCCGGTTGACCAGTCGAGCACCCCCGGCACCTTCCAACGCGTATCGCCTGTGCCATTGCCGGCGATGCGCTGCACGGCCTCAATCAACTCTTGGTCGTAGATCCGCCCGTAGTCGGGGCCGGTGACAGCGCGAAGCTCAACGCGGCCATCCTCGGTCTCGAGCGTTTTGATCTGTTCGACGCGATTGGCGGTCAGGCCATATTGCAGGTTGACGCCTGCGAGTGCGGCGGGGAGCTGCCGCAGGTAAGCCGCCGGAGCGCCAACCTGGCTTGCAAGCTGGCCGAAGCTCCAGTGGGTCGGCGCGACCGGCCTGTCCGAGCCCGGCAACATCAGGACCAACCGCTCGGGGTCGGCACGGCTTGCTTCCACATGGATGAGCGCGCTCTCGACCACGCGCGTCCGGCTGCGGTCCGTGCGATCACGCACTGTGCGGGCCAGTTCGCTGAGCGACAGATAACGCTCATCCGCCGGACGGGAAAACCACTCCGAGGACACCCGACCGACGCGCTCGCCGCGGCTCACATCCACCCTGTAACCCCCGCTGGCGTCGCGGCGGGCATCAAGAACCTGCATAGTCATGGGGGCAATCTCCATGACGGGCGCCGGAAGACTTTCCTCCGGCCCTCAACCCGTCACGGCGAACCCCGCCCGCACTCTCACTCTGGCCGCTTCCATGTGCGCGGTACCGGCAGGGTCACCGGCGACGCCGCAGGCCTTGCGTCAGGGATGGAAGCCCGAAGGGTGAAAACCCGGCGAAGCCCAGGGGTTTCAGCGCAGCCGACAGCCCGGTCCCGGCAAGGAGACGCCCGCCTGGGTCACACCGAACACCAGAGCGATGGCTTCGACCTGTTCGGTGTTGATTGTCCCCTAGCACGCCAACTTCGACCACAGTGCCCCGCTAATGTGGACCCGGGGTAGCCAACTCGGGGGAGACGCCATGTCGACCGAGAACTCCGAAGCGGACGAGCCGCTGCGCGCCGTCGCATATGTTCGGATGTCCACCGACCGTCAGATTTATTCGACCGAAAACCAGATGGACCTGATCGCCGCTTACGCGGCGCGCAAGAACATCGCGATCATAAGGACCTACAAGGACGACGGCAAAAGCGGGCTTCTGCTGGATCGCCGGCCAGCCCTCAAGTCGCTGCTCGGCGACGTCATGCTCGGCAAGGCCGACTTCGACTGCATCCTCGTCTATGACGTCAGCCGTTGGGGCCGTTTCCAGAACAGCGACGAAAGCGCGCATTATGAGTTCATCTGCAAGGAGGCCGGCGTCCGGGTCGAATATTGCGCCGAGGAGTTTTCGAACGACGGCAGCCTGCTCTCGAACGTAATGAAGAGCCTGAAGAGGGCGATGGCGGCGGAGTACAGCCGCGAGCTATCCACCAAGGTCTTTGCCGCCCAATGCCGTCTCATCACCAAGGGCTTCCGGCAAGGAGGTGCGGCAGGCTATGGCCTCCGCCGGCTGCTGCTCGACCAGAACGGACAACCACAGGGTATGCTGCAGCCGGGACAACGTAAGCACCTGCAATCCGACCGCGTGATCCTTCAGCCCGGCCCTGAGAGCGAGCTCGCGGTAGTCCGTGAAATGTTCCGCCAGTTTGTCATCGAACAGAAATCGGAGTCGGTAATCGCCCGTGAGCTGAACCAGGAGGGCATTCTGAACCGGAGGGGATACCCCTGGACCCATCAGTCGGTCCGCTATGTCCTCAACAACGAGAACTACATGGGCGTCAACGTCTACAATCGGAAGACCTGCCGGCTGGGAAGCAAGTTACGAAACAACTCCCCAAACCTGTGGGTCAGGGCGCCCTGCGCGTTTGAACCGATTGTCGATCCGGAACTATTCGACAGAGCGCAGCGGCACCGCAAGCAGCGCCGAATAACGCTTTCCAATCGCGAAATGCTCGCGCGCCTGGAATCCTTGTTGCGCGAAAAGGGCCGCCTCAGCGCAACACTGATCAATGAGGCTGACTATCTTCCGGATAATTCCACCTACGCGTTACGCTTCGGGAGCCTCCGGAATGCGTACAAGCTGATCAGCTACCGCCCACGGGCGAATTTCAGATACATCGATCGCGGCGTGTTTCTTAGCGCCAAGATCAAGGAGACGGCGACCGATCTGATCAAGCTCGTCGAACAAGGCGGCGGTTCCGCGGTCTTCGACGAGGCGGCGGAAATGGTCACCATCAACGGGACGATCACGGTTTCCATTTATATCGCGCGCTGCGCGCGCATTCCCGGCGGCGGGCTGTTGTGGCGAGTCAACCGGCGACGATATCTGCGGGGAGATTGGATCGTCGCGCTCCGGCCAGACCATCTCTGCCGGACCATTCTCGACTATCTCTTGTTGCCGACATTGGGTTTTCCCAAAATGAAAGCCGAGTTCTCGAACAGAAACCCAGCGCGGTTGGCTGCCTGCCGTCACGATCGCATGGCATCGCTGTTGCCGCTCATATTGGCGCATCCGAAGGAAAAGTACGCGCCGCTCGCGCCCCGTAGCTCCACAAGGTGTGGGAAGGCCAAAGTACTTCCCAAACCGAGAAGAAGGCGGACCTCGTTGCCTGGTTCTAATCCGTCACCGCGGTAAGAAGAACGAGGGCTCATTTGCCGACCGCTGACGGGTGACCGCGACACTCAACGTCTTCACTCCTGTAAAGCCGTCGCGATCCGGTTCAGCTTGTCGTCGATCGCCGCGATCTGTCGCTGTAATGCCTCGATCTGAGGCCCCGTGGCCGGGTCGAGCGCGCCGACCGCCGCGCCGCATTGCGCGCACTGCACCAGCGTGAATTTCTTGCTCGCGCCGATCGGCGTGAACAGTGCGAGTTCGAAACTGTGGCTTTCGCATTTTATGCATGTCGAGACGGCCATCGTTCATTCCTTCTTTTCGCTGGCCAGTGATTGCCGGGCTTCAGTCATAAGTCTCCGATCCTTGGTGTAAGTTCACCATGTGCGCAAGCACGTATCGGACGCTGGATTCGTGTCAGGAGGGTGAGCCTTTGCATGGCTTGCCGGCGCGAGGAGAGGGTCTCCGCCCAACGTCTTCCTGCGGGGGCACTTCGTCTGCCAGTATTGCGACGTCCAGCATCGGCCGAACGATCTGACCCTCGATCACGTCGCGCCGCGTGCGGCTGGTGGGGTCACATTCTCGGAAAACATCTCCGGCTTCAGCCAGCCTCGCCAATGCGGCGACGACGTGTTGCGGATGTTGGTGACCGGCCGACGCCCGGTGCGCGGTGGCGGCGGCATGCCCCAGCGCATCATGGTCAGCGCGCGTTCGCCGTCGGCGTCGCGCACGACCGGGGCCGGATAGTCCGGGAATACGCCCGGCATCAGCGGCAGATTGCCGACGTGCTGGTTGATCACCCGGAACAGCGCGATGATCACCGCTTGATTGGTCGTGATCGAATAGAGGTTGCACATCGACTTTCGTCTTACTGTCTGAAGGACCGGCGAAGCCGAGTTTATGCTCTTGATCTCGCGTTTTGGTTGCGATTTGATGTCGCCGGGTCTTGGGAGCTGACATCAATGCGTTTCTTGGGGGTTATGGCGCTTTGCGCCATGCTTGGTGGCTGCGCGGCGTCAAAACAGGAAGTCGTCGCCCGATTGGGACAAGAATACATCGGGCAAAATGTTGACGCGCTGGTCGTGCGGTTTGGGCCGCCAACGAGCACGTTTAAGATGAACAGTGGCCAAAGCTCATATATCTGGCAGCTCTCGGCAGTAACCGACATCGCTATGGACAAGGGCTACGGAACGGCCAGTTCACGCTATTGCAAAGTAAGTGTAATAACTTCGCCGACCGGTGTCATTCAACAACTTGACACTGAGGATCAAAATGCTGGCGGAGGAGTTCCAGGACTGCTGGGCGTATACGGCAGCATGTGTGGCCAGCGGCTCGGCATGAAGCCGCAGGGCTAGCGCATTGGACGGCGCAATGATCGCGTTGGGCCGCCTCAGTGGGCGGCCATCTTTCATTCTGATCTCACAGGTCGGTATTTCTTAGCGGGCTTGCGCCGCTCCGGCAGCCCTACTTGCCGCCTCAGAAGGGTTCGTTCTGACCGGTGATATGATCGAATCCCGTCAGATAGGTTCTAGTCCAAGAAAGCAGTTCCAGGGCGTGGACTCGCTCATCGTAACCAACCTGATCGAACTCGCTCGGCAGAAGGCCATCTATGATGCCGTGTTGCTATCTGGGGACGAGGACGTTCGAGTGGGCGTTCAGATAGCGCAGAACTATGGAGTGAAGGTGCATCTAATTGGGATCGCCCCGGCGCGAGGCAGTCAATCCCATCAGTTAATGCAGGAGGCAGACACAACGTGTGACTGGGGAGAGGACGTGGTGCGCCGCTTCCTTTCCGTCCGCGCTGAGACCTCCACCAAATCGGCAAAGCCCCTAGCGCCGCCGGCGACAAAGCCGAAACCCAACATGTTTTGGAAATCGGCAGCCCAATCGGATCTTGGCCTCAAGTCGCTAGACGACGTGGCCGAGGCATTCGTCAAAACGGCAACACCGGCCGAGATCGAGGGCTTGGATGCCTACTGGACGTCAGGGGAGCGAGGTCTATGACGGTTCAAGCCGCCGCCTTTTTCCGAACGGCGGGGCTTCAACGAAGCCGACAGCCCGATCCACGAAGGGGAGTCGCCCGTATAGATCCAGATTGTCTGATCAGCATGTGGAGCTGTGAATTCATGTCGTATGTGCGAAGCCTTTGGATGCACATTGGGATCATCCGAACAGACGGCTTTTCGCTCGCTGGGACGCAAGCGCGATAAGGCGGCTCGACGTGGCCGGTCTTCCAGATTCCTCAGCCCGCGCGCTTGTCGAGCCGCCGCGCTGCAATCCTTGGCCTGCATCCCAGTTTTTCGTCCGTATGGGCTTACGCGGAGGGCCAAATATAATCGGCAATAGAGGCAGCCGCAGGAGCGTCAGCATGGCGCCGCCCGTGGGCGGGACGCGGGACCGACTGCCGTCCTGAAGACCGGTTAAGAAGGCACTCGCAGGAGGGTCAGCATCGCGCCGGCGCGGAACGCGACGGGACCCGGGATCGAGTGCCTCCGGCGAAGGACACATCCTCGGCGCGCCAGCAATTGAAATCGCCGGGGCGAGACCGGCGCGGCTCGATTCATGAGAGGCAGGCCACGGCGGCCGAACGCGCCTTGAAGGCAGCCGACTGAAGGCTAAACCCGTGGAACCTGAATCTCTTCGCGAGTCCCGGTCTGTGCGTCATAGATTTTGACCCGAAGCATCGGAAAGCGCTTCTTCAGCTGTTCGGCGCCCGCTTTCGCCCCGTCCCTCGTGGCAAACTCGGCTTTCAACCGGCCATCAACTTCGAGTGCGTAGCCTGAAGCAGGCAGTTCACGGGCAGCCACAACCATCTCATTCCTTCGCGCATTGAGGTAACCGACCGCAATTAAGTAGCGTGAGTCGCTCAACATCCGCTAGCCGGATCATGCTCCGATGGGAGCCACTGTGGACTATGCCCGCGCCAATTGGCGGCGATTCACAAGCTTCGATCCGTTCGGCGCCGTCGCTCCATCAGATGTCTTCGCGCAGGGCAATCTCCGCCTTCAATGCATCGATCCGGCGCGCGGCTTCGTCAACGCTCAAGGTCGGCACGTTTTGCTCCGGCCGATAGGCCTAGTCGGCGAGGTCCTTCAGCCGGAGCGCCTGGGCGCGGGTCATCGGGCCGGCCAACCGGTCCGACACGCCGCCGTATCTGGCCGTGGCTTTCATTTTCCATCTCCCTTCCTACATCTGTAACTTGACTCTATGTTCTCTTTTTGTTCTAACGGGCCATGGACAACAGAATTAATGAAATCCGCCGCAAAATGAGTGATTTGCGGACGCAGATGGCGCGCGTCGAGGACGCCATGCGTGACCAGATCAAACGTGATCTGGACTGCACGGAATCCGCGTTGCGACTGATGGCGTTGCGGACCGAAATGGCCGCTCTGGCTGGCGAGTGGAAAGCGGCTGGCGGCAGCGATCCGCTGCCCACGATTGAAGAGCGGCTCTCGGCAAACAACCGGCTGGCCCACAGGGCGAAGACCGCCGTGCGCCACTGATGAACCTGTCCTGCGAAGAGCGGATGACCTCGCCCGGAGCGATCGATGGACCACAATCTGGTTCTGCTCAATCGCAATATCGCCCGGCTGCGGCGCGACGTTCGCTTGCAATCGTCCGAAATCCAGCAGCTGATCGCGGCTGATCTCGACTGCACTTCCGCGGCACAGCGCCTGATGCGGGCCCAGGCGGATCTCGTTCTCTACGTCGAAAAAAGGGAGCGGCTGATGGCGCCGGCCGAGCGTGGATGACGATCCGCTGCCGCTCCGGTTTCTGGACTTGCGCGCAAAGATCGCCGAACTCTCCAACGCCATTCGGCAACTTCAACGCTCGGGTCTCGACGATGCCGCCCCGCGCCTGCTGATTACGAGGAAACGGGCGGCGCTCGAGGATCTGACGCACCGCATCAATCAACGCCCGCACAGAGATTGACGCCTTGGCCGACGAACCTGCGAAACTGATACGACGAGGACGACGACAATCCGCCATTGATAAAGGCGCTCGCCGACATTGGAGGCCAGCGAGCTGGAATGCTACTGCGTCCATCATGTGCACGCGACCATCGCGACTCATCCGTACGCCGAAGCGGCGCTCGGAAATCGCGCCATTTTCTGAGCTGGCCGCACCGGGCTCGTTGAAGGCAGTCGAAGCATGAGCACTCGAGGAACTGCGGCTTTGTTGACCCTCCTGTCGTTTTGGAGCCCGGCCTTGGCTGGCGACCTCACCGGGCAGGCCAGCATCATCGACGGCGACACGCTGGAAATCCATGCAGTGCGGATCCGCCTTTGGGGAATCGATGCTCCCGAGAGCAGCCAATTGTGCCGCGATGAGGACAGCTCACTGTACCGATGTGGCGCCAAAGCGGCGAACGACCTCGACACCTTCATTGCGCGGCGCCCGGTCAACTGCATGCCCATGAACCAGGACCAATATGGGCGTACGGTCGCCACCTGTTCGGCCGGGGGCGTCGATCTCGGTGAGTGGCTCGTGCACAATGGACTGGCGCTGGACTGGCCCCAGTTTTCAAAAGGGAGATACGAGGCAGCTCAACACGACGCGAACCGCGCCGGCCGCGGACTCTGGAAGGGCAGTTACGTCGAACCATGGCTCTATCGGGCCTGCATTCGCGCGAATGGAATCCCCGCCCAATGTTCAGACGACGCGAACGTCCATCCCTAAAGGATCCCCATGTGCAATCTCTATTCAATCACCACAAACCAGGCCGCGATCGCCACTCTCTTCCGAGTGATCAATCAACATGTTGGCAATCTGCCGCCGATGCCGGGCGTCTTTCCCGACTACGCTGCCCCGGTCGTGCGCAACACCAACACCGGGACCGAAATGGTGCTGATGCGCTGGGGCATGCCGCCACCCCCGCGAACAGGCGGGCCGCCCGTGACCAACATCCGTAACACGTCCTCTCCACATTGGCGCAGCTGGCTGAAACCGGAAAGCCGCTGTCTCGTGCCGGCAAACAGCTTCGCCGAGTACGCGCCGGAGCCAAACCCCGAGACCAAGAAAAAGGACGTTGTTTGGTTCGCACTCAACGAAGACCGCCCGCTATTCGCCTTCGCAGGCATCTGGACCGAATTCAAGGGCGATCGCGGCACAAAGTCCAAGCCAATACCCGGTCCCCATCTGGTCTATGGCTTCTTGACCACGCAGGCGAACGCAGTCGTTGCGCCCATTCACGCGAAGGCCATGCCGGTGATCCTGACGAACTCGCAAGAGTGCGACATCTGGATGCGCGCGACCTGGGACGAGGCCAAGGCGCTGCAACGGCCACTGCCGGATGACGTGCTCAAGATCGTGTTGCGTGGAGAGGAGAAAGAGGACCGGCTTGCAGCATGAGCCGAGTCGGTCGCCCAAGCCACGGCAGGATGCCTCGACGCCACTCCCGCGGAGCCAGGCCCCAGGGCATTGCATCAGTGCGCGCGGCTCCGGGATCTGTGAATTGGAGGGTCAAGCAGGAGGAAATCTCGCGACGACTACGCGGGATTCGGTTATTGCGGCAGGATGCAGCGGAGGATTGGAGGAACAATGACCGTAAAAGCGGTGCCAGCCGTGGGCGCGCACGAACCGACGTTGCACTGTCCGAACTGCAATCATGAAATCCACCTGACGGAATCGCTCGCGGCTCCTCTCATCGAGGAAACACGCCGGCGTTTCCAGGCGCAGCTTGCCAACAAGGACGAGGAGATCGCGCGCAAGCTTGAAGATGTGCGGCTGGAACGAGAGCAGCTCGCAAAATCGCGCGAGCAGTTCGAGGAGCAGATTGCGCAGCGGTTGGTTGCCGAGCGGAGCCAGATTGCCGCCATGGAGAGCAAGAAAGCCCGCGAGGCCACGGCCGCCGACCTGCAAGCGAAGACTGCGGAAGCGCAGGAGCTCCGGCAGCTCCTTGAGGCCAATGATGCCAAGCTTGCGGAGGCCCAGAAGGCCCAAGCCGATTCTCTGCGCATGAAGCGCGAGTTCGAAGAAGCGAGACGCGAGCTCGACCTGACAATCGAAAAGCGTGTGCAAGCATCCGAAGAGAGCATCCGAGCAAAAGCCAGGCAGGAAGCCGATGACGCGGCGCGACTTCGGGTCGCCGAGAAGGACCAGACCATCGAGTCGATGGCCCGCACGATCGAGGAACTCAAACGAAAAGCCGAGCAAGGATCGCAGCAATCGCAGGGCGAAGTTCTGGAGATCGAGCTGGAGGAGCTGTTGCGCACGAGGTTTCCGGCCGATCTGGTCGAGCCGATCGCCAAGGGCGAGCTTGGCGCCGACGTCATGCAGCAAGTCAACGGGTCAATCGGCCAACCGGCCGGCACGATCCTTTGGGAGTCCAAGCGGACCAAGAACTGGACCGACAGCTGGCTTTCCAAGCTTCGCGATGACCAGCGGCGGTCGGGTGCCGACATTGCGCTTATCATCTCACAGACCCTTCCGAAGCATGTTGAACACTTCGACCTTGTCGAGGGTGTTTGGGTCGCTCATCCGCGATACGCCATCCCCCTGGCCGTTGCCCTCCGGCAGACGCTCGTGGAGGTCAACGGCACCCGCCTTACTCAGCAGGGCCAACAGACCAAGATGGAACAGGTTTACAATTATCTGACCGGCACAAAATTCCGGCAACGGATTGATGCTGTGGTCGAGAAATTCAACGACATGCGCGATGACCTCGAGAAGGAGCGCAAGTTCATGACACGGCAGTGGTCCAAGCGCGAAACCCAGATTGTTTCCGTCATCGAATCGACCGTTGGGATGGTCGGCGACCTGCAGGCGATCGCCGGCAAGGCGATGCCCGAAATTCCGAGTTTGGATGTCCCGTTGCTGGAGGCTGTACCAGAGTCCCAGCGGAAGCTAGCGTAGAATCCTTTTGCAGAACTACGATGCGAACGATGTAGTGGTGCCCAGCATCTCTCCGTTCACACGTTGCAACTGTGATCTCTCGACAGCGGCTTTCCGGCCTTGATCGCACTCATGCGATGAGAGGATAGGTCGTCGACCGGCTTCGAACCTTCTGATGCTGGATGCCAACCACAGCCCTTCGGTCCGCTTCGTCCAGTCCAGCGTATGGCAAAGCAACTTCGGTTTTGGCGGTCGCCTTGGTGAGCATGCTCTCAGCGAATCTCATCGATCGATCAACCAAAGCCTCGGGCCGCGCCGTGAAAAAACCATGGGTCAGACTCGCGCCGCGTCGACCTGGAGGTCTCGATTTCATGCTGCTTCGGCCTGGTGGATCGATTTCGTCCCAACCGTTCAAGAGCTGATCGCGCCCCGAGCCCGCGATCGAGAACTGGAACGAAGCGGGAGGGCCGCAGGTCACGGTCTGCGCTTCCAGATCGACCGGCACATCGTGTGCCGAGCTCTGCAATGTCGACGGCGTCAGCCACCGGGGCCAAGGGCCCGGGAGGCAAGAATAGGCGATCTCCCGAAGGACTCGGTCCACGAGAAGCCGGGCCCCGGGGCGCCACAGCGCGGCGCGAGGGCAGC
>Ga0307509_10004441_pt1 | contig 20223 bp, 21 predicted proteins | sample 10_EM_MG_FD_202245 | JGI IMG/M metagenome (GOLD analysis project Ga0307509, IMG submission 202245) | Populus trichocarpa ectomycorrhiza microbial communities from riparian zone in the Pacific Northwest, United States - 10_EM | ecosystem: Host-associated > Plants > Roots > Unclassified | place... | reverse complement strand
TCTGACTCAGAGGCAGTGGCGGAGCTGAAATCAAATCAAATAAACCAAATATAAATCAACTAAACATAGGAGATCCTGCACTGCCCGCTCCTGTGTACCGTTACCGGAACATGTACACATGTTACATATAGGCTGCTCCAAGCCATAAAGGCCAAACCTGCTTATCAGGCAGCCGGGAAAAAAGCCTCAATAGCTTATAAGCTGTTCTTGCCAGGCTAAATCTCAGAGATGTTGACAGACAGAGCCCGGCTTCACTGAAACCTAGCCTACCTGGCTGTTTGGGAATACTGGCTAATACCAGCAATTGGAGAAATGGAAAATACCCTAGAGAAAATATCACCAGCCTTTCAAGAGCAGAAGAAAATGATGAAACCTCTAATCAAAGCCATTGATTCATATCCCGTTTCTAATTTGTCCCACATACCTTCCTGTTTTTCATTGATTCCCTAAATAACATCAGAGGCACTCATGTGACTGACTACCAGCCATTTTGTCATGTGGAGGAAAACAATTTCTAGCTCTTTCTTGCTTTTCAGTTCCTATGGGATAAAGGCCAGATCTCTTCATTATTGACTCTTGAGAATTGCCTATCTTCACTTGTTCACATCTTTACTCTCCTTGTTTTGCCTAAATAGTCAATTCAATTGACCTTATATCCTTATCCAAATTAAAAAAAGGTCCATTGTAGGCAAGGCACAAGATTCTAGTATATTGTCAAGATATTGCAAACCAACACATCCTCACTATGCACATTTATGTTCACAGACAGACTAGACCAAAGTGCAGCAGTGCATCTGGTCAGGCTCCTTAATTCACTCCAGAAAGATCACTCTGCATACTGTCAAATAGTGTAAGTTGTTGACTGGGAAACAATCACTTAGTCATAGACCCCTCAGGTGATCCTTGATGACAGACCATGCTTGTCCTTTCAACTCTTATTTTTTCGCTTGCTCTTAAACATGTTAAAACCAATTAACAAAATTAAATTCTCACCTTGTTTTTTATTTAGCCTTTCACCTCTCTTGTTTTCAGCATTGAACCCCCTGCATTCAAGCAGCTACTATTAAAATAGCCAGTTTGGCTGCTACCCATTTAGTTAAACTGATGCATTATTTCAAACACCTTCGAGTATCCATCATTTACAAGCTAAATATTCAAGCTCAGATTGAACAGCCTGAGATTCTTGCTAGGCAAGTGACAAGTGTATTTGTACGTCTTAGTAAAGATAATATCATCGAATACCCTCATCTTAGACTAGATGAGGATTAAGCCCCATATTGGAACCTGGATTCTCGAATCTGCTGTAGCCACAAGTGACACCCCCTAGCTGCTTGAATCACCCACCTGCTTCTACAACTACCAATAGGTCTTGACTCCTCCCCTCCCAGCTCTTTTCTCTCCTCTATTCTTCTTTATCTTTTCTTTCTTGATTACATCTCTTTCAAATCACTCAACAAGGAATACAGGTTACTTCCTCACCTACCTCAATTACATCTTTCCACATACTCTCTCTCTGTTGTGGCGCTACTCAACACTCCTGATGAGATGGATGAGAGTCTAGCAGCAGACATTCTAGCAAGACTTCCACAAAATATTTCAGAAACATAAGTGGGAACAATGATACTAGTAACCCAGCCAAATAAGATCCACTAACAGATATACCTCCAGGTTTCTATAGGTTTCATTTAACATCTATGCAATCTTGCACAAATCAACCATCTCTCAAGGGCAAGAAAGACTCAGTAACACGACAGATGCATCTGAATTGGAGGATGTTTATGGTGCAGCGATTGGGTGGATAAGGGCACAAGGTGGGGGCAAATTGAAACTTGGGATGGCAGCCCTAATGTGAATCAGTTATGTGGAACATTCACTGGGAGCGGATGACCCTGCCACGCCCTAGCAGTCGAGCTAGTTTCCATGGATTTTGATGTCGGTAACATGTCAACATTGGGGAACTGCCGTCAAGGGCTTCTTACTATGAATAAAGAGGAATCAGCCCTTCTGTTGGTCCACTTTACGCTCCAGGAGTAGCTCTCCTCTCGCCAGGACGCATTGTGTCGTCTCACTCGGCAATGGCTGAAATCTGCTTAACCCTCTGCATTCCCGACAGGGCTCTTCCGCATAACTAATCCACACCAGGGCCCCTATCCTGAGCCCCGATTTATACCCACACTGTGCCTTTATCTGTTCTCTCGTCGCATAATAACCCTCCTCAACCCCAACCAATCTATCTTGCTAAGTCTTTCTCTTCTCCGGTATATGGTCGGTTCTTGGAAGCTTATGCCTAAGCAAATGGGTTGAAACCTGTATATATCTATCAGCCGATAATGAATATCCTTAGTAGACCCTACTTAGCAATAGCCTATATCTACTATATCGCGTATCTGAATTTGCAACAAGTCAAGGTTATTCCAGCCAATCGCTATTTATGCCTTGCAGACATTTCCTTGCTAAAATATTATTCTTTATCCTGGGGTATCCCTGCCAAAAGAGAACTCGGGAACAACTCAAGATCACTCGTCCTAGAGCTAACTTACCTCCGGCATACGATTGTCGCATATCCACCCAACTTCTTTCAAGAAAAGAAAAATCTCTGCAATTTAAGCATCCCGATACCTTGTCCCTGTTCAACGAACGGCACTGCGCCTCATTCCTCAGGATTGTTCAGATGGCAGTAGTTTGAATCGACATGGGAGTTTGGGAACAGAACTTGGAAGATTATCGCGGGTGTATCCCGCTTGTATTGGCTGCCCGTAAGGGACATGAGGATGCTGTGAAAATACTACTCGGGCGGGAGGAGGTCAGCTATGACAAGCCGGATAGTAGTAGCTGAAAGCTGCTCTCGTATCCCGCTCAGGAGAAAGAAATAGGGGAGTGGCGAAAATACTTACTTGGGTGGGAAGAGGTCAAACCCGGCAGGCCAGATAATGGTGGCTAAACACCACTCCCACATGCCACTCGGAGCGGATATGCGAAAGTGGTGAAAATGCTGCTTGAGCGAGAGGAGGTCAGCCCCGACAAGCCAGATAATCACGGCGGAACACCACTGTCGTACAGTGTTCCGAACCGTCCAGTCCGCCCGTCCTGGAGGTAGGACCGGACGGACCGCCGGCGGTAGTCCGTCTTTTTTCAAGTCCGTCTTTTTTCAAGTACATGGACGGACTAGAGTGGATGGGGGTAGGACCGGACGCCCTACCGGGCCTGGCAGGGCCCTATTGAATCTTGCCGTTGCACATCTTCAGCTTGTATACTCACAAACTTGAGGCTCATGATTTCATCTCCCTCATGCGTTATGATTTGGCAAATCGTATGATGTGCGTAAACAAATAATTAAAGAAGAATACATCTTTAAGAAATAGAATAGATGAAAGTCTTTGCCGAAATGGAACTCAAAAACCACCGGCATGAATCTGCAAGGCCGCAAGCATATCCTCAACCTTTTGAGTATCCGTCCCTTCCGCTCCAGTACACTAGAAAGAGCACTCGTACTATCGCAGTCGGAAAGTTCTGATATTGGATGTAGATATCCGGATCCGAGAGTGTCGATTGAGTTTCTCGGTAACTCGTCTAGAAAATCCCAGACATTAGCCTGTGAGTCGACCTCGGTTGCATCTGGGCTTTTCTACATCACGACAAGAGTCAACTCAAACGCTTAGAGAAGTGTGTGACAGAGAAATAAGACTCGTAGCGGAATGATTTTTTCAGTCTTATCTTAGCACTCGCAGCACTTGATAATCTATTTAACCTTCTTCTCTTTCATGTAGGAATATTTTTTACAGTGTCGGTTGCAAGGCATCACCATATATCACTCATAGTTGGTCTGCCGTCCCCTGCGGTCAGCACCCCCGGCCGTCACCTGTGGCCCCCCTCATTATCTATCCTCATGCGCCCGGCCGTCATTCCTAATACCCGCCGTCTGTATCCCCCCCCACAGTCCTTGTCTACGCCCGACAGTCCTAGCCTACACCCTACCGTCTTTTGATACCCTCTACAGTCCCCAGCATAGCCCGGCGGTCCCCAGCGTGATTTGACCTACTTAGGACTACGGATAGCGGTCCCGTCCCGTCCCGTCTTCTTGGCATTATCCCCGCCGTCCCTGTGGGGCCCCCGGACGGTTCGGAGCACTGCTGTCGTATCCTATTGAGCAAGGGAAATATTGAGACAGTGAAAATACTATTCGGACGAGATGAGGATAACCCCCAGAAGCTAGCTAACGACGGTAGAACTCCTCTCAAGTGGGCAGCGGGTTTGTATCATCAGGAAATGCAGGTCCTGTCGCAGCCCTCCAATGCCGTAATGCAGTGATTTGAGACCTATGAGAGACCTGATCAAGCAAATCACCACCACTCCCTCCCTTTCCAACTATATTTCTTCATGGGACTTGTGTTTGTGTATATTCTTTCATAGGCGATCATATCCCATGGGATGGGATTGCATCTGGCTTCGACTCTATGTCTATTTGGTCGAGTGACCATTGATGGATTCCGGTTACAGTGGGGTGTTGTCAGCCGGTCCAGTCAAGTGCCCTACGGTAGTTCTATTATTATGAGAAGGTTCAAGGTCTGCCTTACAGTTTTTCTTTTTCCTATTATATTTTATTTTTCTCTGGCTGTGAATTCTTGCTGGCGCGATTTCCTTCTCTGATTGTACGATTCTTTATTGCTCTCTACAGTTCCTCTCCCGCCCACCCTCCCCACTGCCAAATAGATCTATCGTAGATAGAGTGTTCTTTCTTTCATTCATATATCAACAATAGTGTGCAAGAGCATAAATATTCTTGAGGCGATTATGACCAACTATCCAAAGACCATATCTACAGGTATGACTCCGATCACCAGGATGGTACACGACTTTGGGGTACGTGCGGAAGCTCGCCTGTTCTCATCAGCTAAACTAAAGGTAAAGACAAGAGGATAAATCACAACTAATTCCTCCTGGTACTAGTATACTTCCATTAATCGCTACACATATCCATTCTCTTCCATGAATGTGTTGGAAATGATGCTGCTCAGTACACTTTCATGACACTTTTTTCGTTGTCCGGATAGCTGCGGATGTGCTCTTAGGATTGGGGCATATGTCTTCGGCTTCAAGCGCTTGTTTGGACGTTCTGGAAAGCATTTCTAATGCAAGAATGGGCGATAGTTTGGGGACCGTGCAGCTTTCGGGAAAGTCGGGGGGAAAGCGGGGCGCTGCAAGGCCAGTGCGGAAGAGCTGGAAGCCCGGAGGTAGGAGAGTGTTTGTATGTTTTGTCATCTCGGGAGTCATGACGGGGAGGAAGACTCACATAGAGTAGCATGGTGGCTCATGGCGAGATGGGATGTCTTGGTGGTGGATATATACTCCTGTGATCGCCCTTGGTTAGATAAGCATCGTGAATTGATAAGCCACCGTTGAGTGTGAAACTGTGGTTGTTGGTTTTACACCAGATGACCACATTGGAATTACACCGACAGAATCCTGGTGGTGGGGGCTAAGGGGCATTGGAACCCAACCCAAGAGCTTGCCCTGAGAAGGCCGGGAGGCAAGATGTTCCTGTACTATGTTTTTCTGTTAACTTAGAAGCCTAGAAAGGGCAGCCAACTGCAAGTGTGCTGGGTGAGCTGACCGAGCGAGTGACTGAGGGGAATTTAAAAAGGAACCAGACGAAATAGCGTAAACCTATGTCAGCTACAAGAAGGCGATTAGAGGATGGAAGCTAGAGCTTGCCAATATTGTCAGGATGCTGCAAACTTGAATGATATGTTCCGAAATGAATGTGTTTACGATTGTCTATGCTCACTGGCAGGACGACTGTGTGCCAGGAAATAGTTTCATTATTCTTGATTTGATAGAAAGAGTTTGAGAAGGGTTACAGGGCACACAGATATTGCTTACGGGCTGATTCTATATTCAACCCGAGAGTCTTGTGAAAAAGGAAACTAGTCTATCTATCAACTACAAGCAAGCTAATATTTTCAGATATCTTCACACTAGGCTAGGCGAAGACACAAACCTAGATGCAATACACAATAGTTCAGGGGTAGATATTCTTATGCAAATTCCGAAGGAAATTCTAGTGATGTAGGAAGAAGGGTGCTAGGGACAGTTCTCCAAGTTATCACCTAACCCGCGCAATCTAGATTCTTGCTTGTCTCTCTGAATCTCGATGCAATCCTGCGAGAACCCACAATTAGTCACCGGCCGCAAAGGCAGAAAAGGCTCTGCAAAATGAATGATGGATTCTGGCTCCGGAATAACGTATTAGACCGTGAAGCGGATCAGAGGGGGAAGTAGATCAGTAAAAGCGTGCCAAAAACGTAGAAATATGGAAATTCTAATTGACGCACAACAATAAGAAGATGAGATTTAAAAGGGTGGGAGATATCTCTGATAGGGGACTTTCAGATTTGCTCGCTTTCGAGCTGAATTCGGAGGATTTGTTTTGTCGAACTTCCCATAGTAGGGGGTTTGGGCAAAATTCATATACATACCAATTCACTTCTGCGTCTGATCCACTTCCCTGTCCAGTACGTTATCGAATCCATTGAAAAAAGGAAAAAAAGAGGGAGAAATATCCATAACGATTGCATGTTTAGTTTTACGCAGAAGAAGGGTGTTTGCATTGGTCACAGAGTGGATGTGTGAATCGACAAGGCTACCTGGGAAATGCCAGATAAGAAGCAAAGTAGAAAACAAAAGAGGATAGAAAACAAGTTATGGGGCAGAACGACAAGGAAACTTCCTTGTCAATACAAAAATATGGTGGTTTAATGACATCTTTAGGGGGGGAGGGTTGCCTCAACAGTCACATTATATCCATTAGCCTTGAGTCCCTCAAGGATAAAAGAAACAGGAGTCGCGTAAGCAATAGGACCACTGCCACCAGTGATCAAACCACCCAGACGCCCTAAGCAGTCTATAACAGCTGCTCCCGAATCCCCTGGGGCAGCAAAGGCACCCGACTTCTCATCGTAAGGCAAAATGCTCCATTCCTTTGAAACCTTTGGAGGACGGTCTTGGAAGTAACTTCTTGTAAAGGAGTTTATTCCACTTGCACGGCCGATCGTTAAACCTGTACCATACCCCCTCTTCAAGACAATGAGACACTTCTTGTCATTGTCATCGTACATCGGGAGGTTTCGCATTTCAGTATCTGGGATGATCTGGTTGACTTTTAGAAGGCGGTCGGGTGGGAATGAGAAGTTTTTCTTGTTTTTTGAATTCGGAAACATCATAACGGTAAACTGTGCGGCAGGAATTTCGGTGCCCAGATCAAGTACGTTCCCTGGAAACCCGGAAACTTCCATAGTACTGTGATCAATTTTTATGAGAGCGAAGTCTTGAGTAAACTTCTTGACTCCAGTTTGGAGTTTTATTGGAGGAGAAAATTCGACCCGGCCCAGTACTCGGTTGGCAATATCCCCCCAAACTTGCTTGACATGCTTTAATAACTTCTCCAATGCGACAATTGCATCGACAGCCTCTTTGATTTGTTTGGCTGCATCGGCTAGTTCAAGCTCCAACTCCTCGGCTTCCACCTTATCTCGCTGTTCCCCCATCGCCTTGATACGATTCCCCTGGAACTCACGAGTGATATCCTCTATTTTAATTGCATGTTCAATTTGAGTGAGGTACTTCTTGAAACCACAGGAACCAAATAGTGCAATGTCAATAGGTTCGTTAGGCGACTTCCATTTGTATAAGCGATTGTTTTTCGCCTGGTTGGTGTTAAACACAACATGACGTGCTGTCATTAAATATAGTGAAGACCGGTCACTCACAAAAAAGCCCCCTGTACCCTCAAGCTTTGGTGTACGAGAATTCCAGATGCACAGACCCGATGTCGGAGTAAGTGGCTGTATGATCTGAGCGGTTGGGTGGACGGAGGAGGCTGGTTTCTTGAACCTAGGGCTGATGTAGCGGATAATATTTGCCTCTCGAATCTCAACTTCAATATCATTGATATTGTGGACCGCCAATAGTTCTTTGCAAGCTTTTGCAACTATTTGCCCATGCTCGCGGGACAGAGTGTCTGGTGTGACCCCTATCCATACAACCACAGGAGCGGCACACTCTCCCACAAATCCTATCCTTACTACATCAGTACTTGTCCATCTCACTGTATTAGCCTCTAGGATCTCGTGAATCCTGAAGGCAAGACCACCCTCCCAGACTTCACTTAGGGCAGGATCACTAACAACTCCAAGTTCTTTCGGTCTTAGGTATGCTTCTGGACCGGAGGGCACTACCCAGGCATTACTACCCGTTCGGGCGACAAGTACTGGCTTGGAATACAAGCCATAGTAATAGTGTGTTGCCTCCATATCTGATATCGGAAGCTGGCCTGAGTCACCAGTCATATTTGAAGACGCCATTTCTGTGATCGAAGGGAGGATTGGTAAACCAACTATTAGCTTTGAACTGGTTACGTCAGAAGCCGGCAAAAATGGAGCTCTCGTGGTGCCCTTCGGAGCGGGTATTTTGGTGGATTGCGAACACGAAGTATAGGCACTCTTGGAAGAACGACGATTCAAGAGATTATTCCTCTTTAAAGCAGGTATCCTCGAAAGAGGGATATGAGAAGAGATGGTAGTACTCGGTTGACCGGTGTACTCGGACGGAACGAGATCAGATGTGGTAGCGGGCTTTTGGGCAGCCTTCCGGGAATGAGGGAGATTAGGGTGCGTGGTGATGGAACAAGTGGTCTTCGTTGGAGCGGCTACTTTATTAGTCACCAAGTTCTTACAGCTGTAGCAGGCAAACTTACTAACTGATGTGATGGGTGCTGGCAGCTCCTGTTCTGCGAAGGGTAGAATGCGCGTAGAACTGGTGACTATGAAAGTGAGATGTGTGAACCAGAAACTGATCTTGGGAAGACAGGTACTTACCATCCATCTTATATAGTATTCGTGATAATATTATTAGCAGACTCGGAGAGAGATTACTTGTCAAGGTTGGATGAGGGAACGTGGCCACTCCAGCCATACTTTTCCCACTATTGTGCTAGTGCTAAGGCTTGTCGTCATCATGACTCGCTGTAGAGACGGCTGTTCCTTGTTTCAATTTTGGATTTACCGTATGGAGGATGAACTCAAGGCAGTTCCTATGCCATATATGGGTAGCTTAGATAGTGTATGTCTGTTGGTTATTACGGAACACAGTCACTATGGCCTTTCGATGTATACTGTCCTCTTCAGACCCTAGTATCAAAGAACAATCCTGCCAGTTAAACCTATTCGACACCAAAGCCTATGATACATACACCATTTTCTCGTCCTTACTCCTCTCACCCCTGCGCCCACTTCCTAGACTAATAAATATATTTTATAATCCAAATGACCACCCCACAAACCAAATAGCCCCAGTGACAGCCTATGCATTCCTCCACCTCACCTTACCGATCTAGTGGACCATCGATGGGGATTAACCAGCCCACCCTCCTGGTTGAAGATGCTCCTATTTTGGCCCCGGCGCACCAAAAAAAAAAGACGCGTCTTCAATCCGGCGACTTTAGGGTCATTGTAGAGAGATCATGCTTGGGTAACTTTTCTTTTATTAAAAAAAAAAAAACTGAAGTGGGAGTCAACTGTTGAAAAAAAGTCAGGCGAGCCATCTGCTCTTCGATATCACAAATCCCTGTTGCATCTTCCTTTGAGTTGTATTGGTTTTTGAGAAGTGGTTTCCACAAGCCTCACCCCTCTAGTACCTTCACGGCCCTCTACAGTAACAGCCCTCAACGGTCACAACCGACGACCTTTACAATCCCACAGCTCTACCATATATACCGTTGGGCAGTTTCGGGGTATGACTAAACTACCACCTCGCTGGTACATACTGCAGAGAGAAGCGTGCAATCACATGTTAATTGGGTCATACACGGAGGGAGGGAAGCCAGTGCTGCAGGGGGTGCAGAACTTAAATCATGATGTGGAGGGGAGAGATAAGGAAATGAGTGAGAGGAACCTCCATATCAATTGTAATGCATAGTGGGATCAGGTTGGATACCATGGCATAGCAGACTAGCCAGCGGAAACCAAGCACTAACCTGCTCAAGCAAGCCAACAAACAGGAAAGGATAAGAAAAGAAAACCCGTAATTAACCTCACTCAGACATTGGAAAAAATAACAAAAACATACAACCACTGTGGAACTCATAACCCAACCTACTTCTGCCTCTTAAACAATCTAACCACCGCCCTCCACCCCTCAAGAAAGCACCAAGTACTGAAAAACACAACAGCAAAATTAAATATAATGTACACCCGAAAGATGCCAAAGTCGTGCCAGTAGTGGTTGTAGCTGACATGGAAACTCGCTGCCCAAATCATTCATGCGCCCACCCATCATTAGCCCCTCTCCCCAGCCCAAAAGTAAGAAGGGAAAACTTACAAATTCATCCCCATTCCTCTGCGAACAAAACTTACACACGCCATTCTCCTCCTCGACATACCCGCCCAAGCGCTTTACGAAATCAGCCCTATATTTAGCGCACTTAGCGACGTTAGGCAGTAGGTTGAACCTCGCAAATTCATTCTTCGAGCAGCGCATGGGACGTCATGAACTAGCACGCCCATAAAGCCAGAAACCAAGTACTTGAAGGGTGAAACCCAATACACGAAGCACCAGAACTTTAGAATCCCAGCGTAGGGCATGACGACGCCGCAGAATGCTACGACGAATAGGAAGAAGATGGGTACTAACAGCGACGCTAGTAGCTCATTCGGTGCGAAGGCCGCAATGGCTTGGCCAAAGGAAACATAGTAGAGCTCGAACAGCAACATTAGAAATTAGGTATACCCGGTCATGAACGAGTCCCTGGGGAAGCCGACGGGGTAGTACCACGCTACAAAGTACAGCGTCCCCGCTACAATACTGTAGGGGATTCCTACCGGGATGGCACCAATGACCCAGGCGCTCCAGTGGTATATCTTGCTTGCATTCTCGTGCACTTGGAAGAGATCGCGGAAATGAAGGAACTTAGGCGGAAGTTGTTGGATCAGCGGTGGGCAGATGGTCAGCGTCAAAAATATGCTGAAGAAGCAGGACTGCATGTCGACTCTCATAGGTTTTAATTTGTAGAAGGTGAAGCTGTTAAACAGGCCTGTGAAGATGTGCAGGGCAAATTTGCCGATTGTGGATTGGGGGGTACGCTAGTAGCTTAAGAACGCCCGCTGCACCACCGCGCGCACTTGGGCCTGCCGGGGCATGGCGAACTCGCCACTATCGTCTATTTGGTTTTCCGAGGTCTGGGAGAGGGGGGCGGTTATCAGTTGGCTGATATTTTCAACATGGTTGGCGTGGCTTGCCGAGTTTAACCACACTTTGGCCTAGTCCTTCTCTTTGCGGTTGGGGTCCCCGGCGCCGATCATCTCCAGCATGTACTCGCGTACTCTGCTGGGTTCTTGTCCTTGGGGCAGCGTGGGGCGCCGTTTGATTCAAAGTATTTTATCATTGTATGTGAGTGGTTTCCGAGTAGCCCATGGTAGACCATCTGACCCCCTCTTTTCAGAAGGATGAGGTAGTCAAAGTACTCAAAGAGGACAGCACTAGGTTGATGGATGGTGCAAGGAATGGCTTGGCCAGAGTTAGAGAGCTTGCGGAGGAAGCGGACCACGTTGAAAGCTCCGTTAGAATCCAGTCCTGATATGGGCTATCCAGAATTGCGTAAGGAAAATTTGCCTAGTGATGAGTTGTGAAGTGCTTACCTTGTCAAGAAACTTTAACAACCCCGGCTTACTTGCCAATTCGACTCCGATGGTCAGTCCATTCCCTTGATCACCAACGGTAGCACCGGCAATGTCTTCCATCTCCAATAGCTTGATAATGGTCTCAACATAATCATATTTATTATCGTGCAGAGTTTTCTCTGGCTGTCTTAACAAAGCTGAAAACCTAAGAGCCTCCCTAACAGTAGCCGTAGGCTCATGTATGTCCTGCTGCTCCGCAAATCCAGTAGCACGCTGAAAAGACTTCGGAAGCGGCATCCCATCAACTAAAAAATCGCCCGTAACCTCCCCAAAATGGATCTGCTGAGCAAGGGTATTCAAGAGCATAGTCTTCCCAGCGCCAGATCCACTCATCAACACTGTTCATTTACCAGGTCTGACATACCCACTCATGTCATCCAGCAACCTTTTACGCCCACCCTTGACCAGAATAGTATATGTCATTCCCTGCCATGTACTCGAGTAAAGATCGATTCATTCCTAGCAACGCCCTCCGCAGCCTCTTCAGAATTATGCTAATCACCCGTGACAACCGGCTCCTTTTCGCCAGCCTCAATATCTTTGTCCGAAATCACCCTCTGAACCGCCGCCGGTGCCTGTCCCCTTTTAAATATAGTCATAGGTAGCGGCTGACGAAAATCCTTCAGAATTTGGCAGTCTTCTCCCCCCTCTTCCTACTAGGACCAGCCCAAGCACGTAACCTCTATGCTTCAGCCAGCTTCCAAATTGGCGGAAGACAGCCACTACCCATTCAAGGCAAATCTAAAATCGGGCTCACAAGCTACCAAAACCAATACAAAATTATGCAATCGAAGTGCCAAGTCTTTAAGCTTATCCAAGCGACTGGCATATGAGATTCTCAGTGTTGCCCTCCAACTAGTGGGGCTTTAGTGTATGACTCAGCGTGTTCCTATTTAAGCTTAAGAGGGGTATTTGGTCTTATCCAGGTGGTTTTGTAGTGTAGTTGGTAGTACACTAGTCTACCACACTGGTGTCCCCAGTTCGAGCACGGGCAAAAGAATTTTATTTTTTATTGAAGATCATAAGTTCAATTTTTACCTCCTTGAATCTTTCTTTAGTTTTCCTTGTTTTCGATTTATTAGTATACTCCCTCCGTGTCAAGTATTGGCCCATCACCCCGGAATAGCTGTAACAAGCCTATAGAAAACGTAAACAGCTGCCAATTGTCAGCTTGGGGACACAAGTACAATAGAAAATGTGAGACTAGGCAATTTTCTGCAGCCCAGCGAAACAATAAAGCAAAACTCAACAACCTAAATAAGCTTAAAAACTAAACACACTCTAAATCTCAGCTAAAAGTACACCCCAGGAAAACTGTCCTTCCGAGTGATCCCGTATGAACACAGACATTTCCACCACCATGCTCTAATCTCCTACTAAGAACCGTAACAAGTGCCCAATCCCTATAATGCACCTACCCAGATATATGCAAACTGACAGTCTGAATTAGAAACTCTGAAAAAAGATGGAGATTATCTACCACCTCCTCTCTCACTTAATAATCCTCGAAAAGCTCCTCGATCGCTTTATAATTGATCTTGTTGGAATAACTCCTGCACATGAGCATGTTTATCGCATGGGCGGCAGGGGTAGCAGTGATTTCCTTGCTGTTGCTATCGCGGGGTTTATCCCTCTTCCGCTTTTTGGCAGTCTTGATGATACCGTTGCGGAGGTCAGTTTCCTTGTTTAGGTGTTTCACTATAATATCCATGTTAGCCGTACCATGGCACTCATTGGGTGGGGAAGGGAGATTTAAAAAAAAAAGAAGAAAAGGGAAGATCTTGCATTCTTGTTCACGCAAGTAGTCTTTGTTAAGCTCCACCCAGATCTTCTCCTTCAGGTCTCATTCCTCTTCGGCGAGCAGGGCGTTCCAGACTTCAAAGTCGTCGTGGCAAAGCCATCCAGTAGAGAGGCGATCTCGAATGGAATTACTTCCTCTGCAATGGCGGAGTGTTGGTCATCTTGGGCCTTTTCGACGCCCTGCGGTGTGGGGGGGTCCGTGATGTCGATTGGTGTTCTGGGGAGTGAGGAGATCGGGAGTGGCGAAGGGGTACGGGGTTCTGGGATTACGAAGCCGTCTACGTCCAGTCTGAGGGGTTTATTGAGGAGGTAAGTAGTGTTGGGGCGCTGGGAGCGGTACTTAGAGCTACAGGAGCCACGACAATAGTGATATCCTGTGGATCCTCGATGACTTCTCCATTATCATTAAAGCCCCTGACCCTCTTGCGCCACTTTGAGACTTTAGGTCCATAGCTAGGTGGGTCGTGCGCTTGCTCCAACCATATATTTCTAAATTCTTCAATGATCAAGTCTCTACTCCAGTGTTGGCAAGCGGCCAGGTCGGCCTGCAGATAACCTGCCGGCTTTCAGTCCGGCCAGGCCAGGCCAGTGTGAGACAGACCTGGGCTTCGTAGGCCAGGCTTTGGGGAAGCCTGCAGGCTTCATGGGTGCCTGGCGGCGGCGGCAGGGTTTCGGTATATTCCATGTGATAAGTTAATATTTCGTTGATGTGTGGGTGATATTTGTAGATATCTGAAGATGCCCGCAGATATCTGGAGATACCGCCAGATATCTGAAGATGCCGCCAGATATCTGTTGGGTTTTCAGTCCTGAGCCACACCATTTAAACTTAATAATATTCTGATAGGTTTTGGATATCCGGGTAGACAGAGAGGAGGTAGTTGCTTGTTTTCTCTTATCACTCGATTTATTGCTATAGCACGTTGACAAAATTAGGGCCTGTTTGGATGTAACAGTTCCTTTCCGTTCCCCCATACAAATCCCCCTTTCCCTTCCCTTTCGAAACCGAGAGAAGGCCATTTTCACAGTAGAAACGGTCGCTAAACAGGCCCTTAACCATTCAGGCATGATGGACTGCAAAGGAACTCTCCTTATCACCTTGCCCTTTCAACACCGCAGAGAAATTTCCCCAGGTCGGATATTAATTTCTACTAGGTATTCTACTATGTATTTACATTTTTAATTCATTTTTTGGTTTCCACACTAGTGGGGCTGGTGGGGGAGCGCTGTTCTCACGTTAGTTAACCATGAGCACGATCATGAGAGCAAGGGTGAATGGAAAGAAAGTTTCCTCCTCGGTTGCGCGTTGATCCACTCCTCTGCGGCCGTAACTCTTGGCGTTTCATCCCCTTATCTTATCGCAATCACATCTTATCACTCGAAAGCCTGCAGATATCTGCAGTCCGGCCAGACCCGGTCAGATAGGCCCTGAAAGCCAGTCTGTTACCATCCAATCACGGGACAAATGCTGAATGATACGGAGGGCGTCATTAGAGACCTTAGTCTGTTCGCCGCCGAAGTTGAGGTGCTTTGCGAAGCGGTAGACGTAGACTGTAGGATCTATGTGTGGTAACCGGACTTCGAGGATTTGAACAAGTTGAAAGTAGGTGTTGGTGAGAGAGAAGACATTCACCTGGAGCGCGGTTAGCAGCAAGAAGCCTGTCCGCTTCAAGCGGGGAACTCGCAATTTGTATGTCTGAGAAGTCAATGAGCATGTGGGAACTCTTTTTGAGATGATTGACAATGTATAGACAACTTGAACAGGTGAACACGGATTGTGCTTCGCGACATCGGTTGAAGTAGTGCATAACGGATAAGGTCAACCATCGTTAGGCCTGATCTGCAAAATGTTCAGGGCAATTGACAACCCCGGCGAGTTGACCAATTTTACAACGTCCTTAAAGCTCATGTCGGCCCAGAAGGAACAAAATATATTAGGAGCAAAATAGGGTGCGAGTAGAATAAAAATAGGACAAACCCACCATTCTGAATTATCTGTTCCCGACTCTCAGGACTATTTCCACTCCTAAACCTTCCCCCACCCCCGCCAGCATGGGGCGTACTTCACACACCCCCAGCCCGCCCCAGACCCGCCCCCAGCTATCTCCTTCCCCTTCTTCCTAGCCTCAAATTTCTCTTGATACTGTGTAAAGTGATCATCGACGATTTTCATGAGCGTTGGGACCGCCCCGGTAATGACCGTGGTCCAGACCATTGTGTGATGCTGCAAATGTGGCTGGATGAAGAATCAAGTCTGTTAGTAACCTTGATGCGAGAAAAAAAAGAAAAACTCCTGAAATTAGCTTGACAAACAAAGAGCTTTGAGAACGTAATGAAAGGGAAAAAAACAAGAGTGTGTGGTTGTTTGATGATGATTCGGATTCTGTGGATGGATTGATGGTGGGAGGGTGGGGGGGGGGGGGGGAATGCGGGAGAGGAGAGGCTTTATCTAGTCAGGGCATGGATATAATCGGTGGACACTGGGGGAGTGATTGGCAACAAGCTCAGTAACCAAATATTCGAGCTTAGCCAGTTAGAACCTTGGAAAATCAAAATTCCCCAATTCTTATCAAAAAAGTGTTCACAGAATTTCTTCTCTTTTAACATATATGATATACCACTGCATGTGCATATGGCCTATAAGCCCAGTACCCACCCCTCCAAAATCCTGTTCATGGACTAAATCTGGTATCCGAGTATAAGGTGCATTTTAAAGGAAACATGCAGGTATCATACGAGTATTCGTATCATGAGTGTTGGATCCTAGGATGGATGTGCAATTTATTACTGCACAAAATATCACTCGGATTAACTGACATTGATTTTTGCCTATTCAGAAAAACCAAGACACGGCAACTGGACGCAGACGGCATGGTAATCCCAGAACTCCCCGCCCCTTCGCCACTCTCGATCTCCTCACTCCCTAGAACGCCAATCGACATCACACACTCTCCCACACCGCAGGGCGTCGAAATGGCCTACGATGCCCAACACTCCGCCATTGCAGAGGAAGTAATTCCATCCGAGACCGCCTCTCTACTAGATGGCTTTGCCACGACGACTTTGAAGTCTAGAACACCCTGCTCGCCGAAGAGGAATGAGACCTGAAGGAGAAGATCGGGGCGGAGCTTAACAAGGACTACTTGTGTGAGCAAGAATGCAAGATCTTCACTTTGTTTCTTCTTTCTCTTTATTCTCCCTTCCTCTCCCAATGAGTGCCATGGTATGACTAATATGGATATTATAGTGAAACATCTAAACAAGCAAACCTATCTCCGCAATGGTATCATCAAGAGTGCCAAAAAGCGGAAGAGGAATAAACCCAGCAATAGCAACAGCAAGGAAATCACTGCTACCCCTGCCAACAGTGCGAAGAACATGCTCATGTGCAGGAGTTATTCCAACAAGATAAATTATAAAGCGATCGAGGGGCTTTTCGAGGATTATTAAGTGAGAGAGGAGGTGGTAGATAATCTCCATCTTTTTTCAGAGTTTCTAATTCAGACTGTCAGTTTGCATATATTTGGGTGGGTGCATTACAGGGATTGGGGACTTGTTACGGTTTTTAGTGGGAGATTAGAGCATGATGGTGGAAATGTCTGTGTTCATACGGGATCACTCGGCAGGACAGTTTTTCTGGTGTTTACTTTTAGCTGAGATTTAGCGTGTGTTTAGTTTTAAGCTTATTTAGGTTGTTGGGTTTTTCTTGATAGTTTCACTGGGCCGCAGAAAATTGCCTTGTCTCACATTTTCTATTGTACTTGTGTCCCCAAGCTGACAATTGGCAACTGTTTACGTTTTCTATAGGCTTGCTACAGCTATTCCGGGGTGATGGGCCAATACTTGACACAGAGGTAGTATACTAATGTATAGCTTCCTCTGGGAGGTTTTTTTTCGAAAATTTCTGGCCAAGTCCAACTAATTCAATACTGCGTCTGCCTGTTTTGAGGACCCGGTTCTAGTCCCTTTGCACTATATCATTCCTGATTAGCCTTAGAGTTCATTATGGGGGGGCGGGGCCGGGTTTTCACTCAGAGGCCCCGCTCTTACTCCGGGGCGGGGTCTACTTTTTATCTGCTCAACCCGGCACTGACGGGGCGGGGACTTGATTTTCCCCCTCTATTACCCAGACAGGTCCCGTCTTATGATTCCCCGCACTTCCCCTACATGGGGCCCTGGTTGTGCTCGCCGAGTGATATCTTATGAATAGAGAACCGTTCACTCATAATCTTCAATTATATATATAGAATCATCAACCTCCTATTTAAATAGCATATGTATTCATTGGTTATCTAACTCAGGCTAGTGGCCTCAGAGATAATAGCTCAGTTTAGGTGTTAGGTATGAGGACAGGATATCTTTCATGTCTAGCTTGTTCATCTGATATGGGCATATGATTTAGGCATATGGCTATTTTGATCTACTATTAAAAAGCCAGAACCTATCAGGTCAAAATATCAGTAGCCATTAAAGCTAGCTAGTGCCTAGCTAGTTGTATATTAAATCTCCTGCTATTCTAGGATCAGTTAGCACACTGATGGTGACCACCACAATACTTCTTCCCTACACCCTATACGCAATCTCAAGAATAGCTACCAATCAGCTCAAATAGCAATTTGCTCTCTCATAACCCAGAGTAATTTTAGAGACAAAATTCCCTTCTTTCGTCTGTTAGGAGACGTTGTTCGTCAGTCTACTATCTCGGTTGCCGAGCACTGTGGAGAGCCGAAAGCTACATGGTTGCACACCTCATGTCAATTAACCAAATTTTCACACTAAACTATACTAGACGGTATAATTAGGTAAACATGCACCCATCCATTCACCCTACACACCTCTGACCGTTTAACCTTTCTTGACGGTCTGAACTGTCTCCGGTTGCTAGATGGCCGTCTATAGGTAAACGGGCACTTATTCACGTTGGTGTTGGAGTTGATCGAAGCGGATAGTTGTTAGTAGCTAGAAAGGCAGATAGCTGAGGGATAAGACCGGATAGTAGTTATGCTTGTTTCATTTGTTCTAAATAGAAGGATTGATAGAAAGATAGATCGAATGGTTTCTGGTTATGACTTTCCATTGTTCAGAGTACGGAGGTACGGAGGCAGAAGGGGATTACGCATGAAGGAGAGATTGATAGGTGTGCCAGATGATAGAATGATTAAGAGAGTTTTATTATTCTTATATAGACTTGTGTTTGGTTAGTTAGTTTTGAGGAGGACGAGCAAATAAAGTTTTTGATTCTCCCTAGTACCCTTTTAGTAGAGCCCTAGTCTAGTTTCACCAGTTGACTATTACGTGTGCATTATCCTAGCAACAGTTAGGACTTTTCAATTGCGCCCGAGAGGAACAGTTTAAGTGAGGAGATGTTGCGGATGGAGGTGAACAGGTCATGCTGATAGGCATGTACACAAGCACCAACCTGATGATTACAGGCCCCGGCGATTCATGACTTCTTTCCATCTACAAGCCACAATGAAATACCCTGCAGCGCGATTCGGGACTGAAGCAGAGATCAGGGCTTTCATGCAGCCATTGCTCATACTCTTTGTGCCGTCTGCTATTCGGAACGGAAGGGGTATTGATGCAGGCGTAATCAGCTATGTTTCCCGGAATTGCGCTTGAACTGTGTTTCCGACCGCGCAACTGTAAAGGAGGGAATATGGATGGGAGGCTGAAACGAAGAGGCGCTTAAGCTAACAGTCAAGAGCTGGATAAAAGCTAGCTAGTGGTAGTTGGATCGGCAGATAGTTCTTGCTAGTGGTTTCAACTTCAGAGAGAGTGAGATTTTGGAGTTCATTGAGTTTCGTCCGAGATGTATGGGTGTCCGTATTGATATTGAAAAAGACTTCCACAATACTACCTAAAGGCAAGCACACCACATTAGCAACCTCTGCTCTCATAACCACTAACTGGACTACTTAGACAAAAAGGATGATCAAGGATCATCATGTACTTGGATAGTTAAGCAATAGAAAGGAAAAAAGATTATTCACCTTCAGAGCCCTGAGTAAGCGAAAGAATTCTTGCCCATTCTGCCTCGCTTCCTCACAAGCACCTCTCTCACTCTTTTTCAGATGCAAGAGGAAATTCAGCTGGTTCTCCAACTCTTCGCCATTCTTTAAGATGGTGCGATGGATACCCTTGCTTGTCATCTTCTTGGGTGGCCTTGGAGACTTGGGTTGTTCGGCCATACAATTGAAAAGAGTAGTGTCTAACTAAATGGATTCTGGAGGCTGTCCAGGCCGACGCAGATTATCCGTTGTATAGGGCGGTCGAACAATACGGCCGGGCTCACCCTTAAGCGTTTGTCTGTGAGCAACTTTCCGACTAACAGGTTTCTTCATCCTATTACAACAGTAAGCTGCATTGTTTGCAAAAAAGGATAACCTAACTAACCTAGCCTTGACACCAATTCTGACTTTGAAGGCTAATCCAAAACACTTGTATTATGCTTGTATTCGTTAAACCATTACAGATAACCCGTATGGTAAATAAAATCGTTAGCTATGTGTGATATTTCTTCCTCTCTCATACGATCAAGAATTCTGGCTACTTGTTAGAAATAACACTCCATTGGGAGTGTGAATAGACTTACTGAAATCCGAAATTGACCCTTATAACATCTCAATTACTCTCACCCGTCATAACAACAACAATAGTCAATATATACAAGTTTCCAAGTTCAGCGCAG